>Ga0302280_1002194_pt1 | contig 15278 bp, 18 predicted proteins | sample III_Fen_E1_1_FD_198771 | JGI IMG/M metagenome (GOLD analysis project Ga0302280, IMG submission 198771) | Peat permafrost microbial communities from Stordalen Mire near Abisko, Sweden - III_Fen_E1_1 | ecosystem: Environmental > Terrestrial > Soil > Wetlands > Permafrost | place: Sweden: Abisko... | reverse complement strand
GAAATTAGTTTGTTCGATATGTCAAGACCAATTTGTTCGATATGTTGCGTCCAGGTTGGTAAATTGTTTTTCTTGGTACGAGTTAACTAAGATGTTCGTTTCAATGGAATTCGAAGTCACTTGCAACACTGCACTTTGGAAAAATCTTTTGACTGCGCTCGCAAGTGTTTTGAGCGACGTCACGTTCAAGTGCACGCAACAAGGCATCTCTTTTCAATCTATGGACACTATGCGAACGATGATGATATTTGCACAACTACCAAAAGATTCGTTTGGCAGCTACAGCAAGTTTGATGATTGTCACATTGGTGTTAATTTGCAAGCGATGTTGAACATTTTATCGTGTGCTGAAAAAAAACCCACATTCGTTATGAAAAAGCAAGGCGACTCTTTGTCGTTTAAATTTGGGGGCGGTAATGAATCCTTTGCGTTTTGCCTCAACTTGAATGAAGCGGACGTCAACCGCATTGCACCACCAGAACGTGACGAAGACTGTGTGGTGAAAATGGATCAAGCACTGCAACACAAAGTGGCAAGTTTGTTGAAATTAAAAGCTTCGACAGTGAAACTTCAAGCCAACTGTCCATACTTTGCAATGCGCGCTGAAACGGAACAAGGCAATGCTAGTTTTGAAGGTTATGCAACCTACATCGAATCAACCAATGAAGTAAATCAATCCTTCTCTTTGGCAAAACTTTCACACGTGCTGGAACCACTCAAATTTTGCGACACAGTTGAAATTAGTTTGAAGAATGGTGACCCTCTCATTGCGGCTTACGAACTGCACAACAATGGTGGCAAACTCGTGTATTTTCTCGCTCCAAAAGTAGATTGACGAATGAGATTATTTCTACAGAAAATCTTTTGTTGCTGAGGTGTAATGTTCGGTTGCTGGAAATTACCTCCATCAAAGAATGTTGAGAAAAAAGTAAGAATTATTTCGTCCATGGGCGCCTTTTTACTTTTTTGACAAGTTCGATTTCAAATTAGTTTGTTCGATATGTCAAGACCAATTTGTTCGATATGTTGCGTCCAGGTTGGTAAATTGTTTTTCTTGGTACGAGTTAACTAAGATGTCAAAATTCTTTCCTGTTCTAAAAAAAGGCGAAGACATCACATATTATGTGCCCACAGACACCTACATCAATGGATGGCCTGACTATTCTCGTGGTTGGTTCAAACCTGATTTAAATAAAGTCCCACTGCATTTAAGAGAACGAGTTCAACGTTATTCAGACTGGTGTGTTGCGTTTGGTTATTCAAATTGATTTTCTTGGTATGAGGTAATGGAACTTCCTGGTGATGTCAGATTAATCATTGCACACAAAGCTCACCTCGACTGGTGTCAAAAATGGGATGTAAGTATTCAAAATAGACCAAAAATGCAAGCGCCTCCAGCAGCAATGCTTACTATATGGGAAGATGATATGACGCTAATTCCATATGACTCTTCGAGGTATGAATGGTTATGTGCGCGTTTTCGACTGAGATCAATAAGAAACCATAATTATCAGATGGAAGAACATCAACAAAATTTTCAGATAATACATCAATATGGAGATAAGCACCATAAAGGTTTATGCAGTCGTTTTCAAAGGTGGGTATCTAAGCTTTTCAAAGGTTGCTAATCGACCTTCTGGTCCTGTTCCCACTCGTTGGTGCTTCATCTTGTATTCAAATGATCTCGCTTCTGCTTTGCTTTTGAATCCAGTGATTTTAAAATGATACTTCCATGGTCGATATCTACGTGTACTACGTGCTCCTCCTTTAATTTCACCATTGTGTTGTCGTAAACGAATATCAGAGTTTGCAGTGTAACCAGTGTAAATTTTGATCGGGTTAGTTGTTGATATCAAACAATAAACAATTGGTTCATCCATTGGTTTTTAACACCATTTTTTATTGTAAGTAATATACCAAGAATGAAGCCTTTATCATCTCGCGAATTCAAACGAGAACTACAAATGGAAGCCAAAAAAAAGATGATGGTACGATGGAAGCTGTATGATGATATTCTCAAAGATATCCGTATGCATCGCTTTTCTGTTCATAATTGGACATTTGACGATTTAGACCAATATTGTTATTTCAGAAGAGCAGAAAAGGAAGCTTGGACGTTGCATTGTGAGTTATGGGAACATTCGTAGTTTATGCAATCTTTTTTGCATCTAATTTCGCTTTGATGGCATCGCGATGGGCCCAGTAATATTTTCTAGCTACCATCTTTCGATGTTCTTTTGTTTTTTCATACAACCCACGGGAATATGCTCTTAATCGTTCTGCATTCTTATCGTAATGTTTCTTTCTCATCGCTGCAATCTTTTCTGGATTTTCTTCTCGATACTTTTTAATACACGCCTGTTGACGACGATATGCTTCTTCTGGTGTTAAAGTTTTTACCCGTGGCATTAATATATTCTAAGATAATAAATGGCTGTATGTCAACGAAATTACTTTCACGATGATAAACATATTTACAGCGTCGATGAAATGTTCGCTTACACCACATTATTCAAAGACCTGATGAAAAAAGATTTGAGGTTAATGAGCGTTGGTGAGGGTCCTTTGCATCTCAAAGTTTGGGGCTTTAAAAACTTTTGGAGTCCAATGGAAGTTCTAAAAAATCCTAAAAAGTACAAGATGGATTACAAACGCATCAAAAATGCTGACCTAAATTATCCTATCTTCACGATACCTGGACCTAGAGGACCGATTATTGTTGATGGTTACCATCGTTATGCCAAGGCTTTTCTTGAGGGACATAAAAGCATCAAAACTTATGCGTTTGACAAAAAATTAATCAAGAAGTTCATCATCGGTAAAGCAGGAGACTGGAAGGCAGTTGATGACATCTCTCTTAATGACTTTTTGCAAATGTTCTTTAAAAAGTTTTGCGTTCTGCACAAGTAATTGCAATGTTGGTAAATGGTAATGAACGTTGAACTTATCAACACTACCACTGTCAATGCAATGGTTATCATACAACAAATTAAACTCCTTTATGATGAGTTAGATGTTGGTAAGATAGAAGTAGATATTGGAAAGGAACGTGTACAATTTATTTTTAATGAACCAGAAGGTAATGTGGTCGCTTACACCGAAATTCAGTACTAATTTGGTCTTTTTTGGACCAATTAAGACCAACATACCCATCAAAATAGTTTGGAAAATTGTTTCAAACTATTTCGATTTTTGTTCGTGTCGTGTGAAAAAGTAAAAAGGCGCCCATGGGTGATTGACTGGAATTTCCTTGGAATTTCCAATTTTTTAATTTGGCATTGGCTTAACGCGCCATACGACGTTTCAAGGTGCGACGACGAACTGGGGCACCTCCAGTTGCAGCTCCTGCGCGTTTGTGCTCGTGCACGTGAGCAACGTGAGAGTGAATACCTCCTTCAGCACCTCCGGCGTGACCGTGATGTTTGTGTTTCTTCAATAAGTGTTCCAAATTGAGTTTGATGTCACTCAAGAAGTTACCACCATTGATGCGACGAACTTCAGCGTAACTGATCATTTCAACTGCAGTTTGACTGTGGCTGCGAAGAATGTCGTCAGGTGACAACACACCAATGAGACAAGATGCTTGACCTCCATGGAGGGAAAACAAACCTTGAGACACTGTGACAATGTACAAAGTCGGGTTGAGACTTACTGAGCAAATATTAGTCCAGGTCGATGTAACTTGGAACATCAAGTTTTGCACTTTACCGGGCGCGTCCAGATCAGATAGACCGAGATCCAAGCAATCAAGAGCAACAATGGAACCGGTTGTACCATATTGAGCATTCGCAGTACCATATGCAGGAGTCGCGCTGGCTGCATTTCCATTGTTCATCGGACCACCACTCCATTGCGACCAAGACAATGTGCAACCGTTTTTGACGGCCAAATCATATACTTGACGCATATTCGCGCTTGCAAGAACAGTTCTTGTTCCCCATTGAATGGAAATGTTGTTCAATTGCATAAAAGTATCGGGTTGGCAACAGTTCTGTTGCAACAGTTGATTTCTCTGACGCATAAAGATGTAAATCTTTGAAGGAATGCTGTTTAACTGAACGTTGTTTGAAGACAGCGTGACAGTTGATCCTGCTGTAATAATCGCATTGTTATCCGTAGGGAAGCGTTCAATATTGAAATAAGGGTAGCTCAACAGTTTTTCAGATGAAACTCCGCGGTCAGTCAATTGAGGTGTCAAGTATTGAAACAATACTGTGGGTTGAGCATCTGCAGGATAACTGAATGCAGGACTGAATGAACTAAATGATGCAATGGTGGTGATGCTTGAAGCAAAGGCAGCTGTTTCATTGGCAAATACTCCAGAGTTTGCAGAAACCAAGTCCAATGCCAACATCTTGTTACCTGCTGAAGCGTTAAAGTTAAATTGCACGTCAAAGGTTTTCAGGCCCCAAAAAGCGCTGTCATCAGAATCAAAGCCACCAGTATACAATGGACTGAGGAAAAGTGGCTCGCATGTTACGAAGTCCATTACAGCTGTCGCAGCACCTCCGCCTGAAATCGCAGGATTTGAAACAATGGTGAAAGGAAATGCACAACTGGCAACACCATCAACATCATCACCATATTCACCCAAAGGACTTCTATTGCTGAGGTACAATGAAGAAAAGTTCTGAGCTTGATGCGTACCATATGTGGGACATTTGGAATTGTCAATGGCACGAAGCTTCATATCAATGTTGAAATGCTCCAACGCTGACATCACATCTCCAATATTGATTGACAAAGCTTGATTGTTCAAAGTTAATTGAACGGTGTCCATACCTTTTTGACCAGGGTAACTTCTGAGACCAGTGCAAGCTGGATTGAGAATGTACTTTCCGGCAACACCTCCTGTAACACTGATTGTCAAACGCACTGGAAGTTTGATGTGAATGCGACGATCAACGTACACATTTTGAGAAGATGGAGGACAACTAAATGTGATGCTTGAATTTGCTACGGAAGTCGTAGTATATTCCTTGTACAATACATCCATCCCACCTTTCAATACGGGATAAACACGCGTTTGTTGAATCATACGGGGGTCCCAAACAGTAATGGGAACAAATTTTTCTACGGCGTACGACATTACTTTGTTTTTAAGTTACTGAAACAAAATAAAATCTACCTGACTAAAGCTCTTAAATTCAATATGGGTCCGAATCATCCTTTCTGAAAAAACCTAGCTTAATCGTAATAACATCGAATTTAGACAAATAAATGTCGTACGCGTTATTATTCGAATCAAGCCATTGCACTCTTGCATCAATTTGTCTCAAAGGTTGGCTAGAAATCAAGTCCAATCTTTCGTAGATTTGAGGTTGATAAATTGCTATGCTTCGTTGCGCTCCAATGTTGTTCTGAAAATCCAAGTTGAAATCTACCAATATCTTAAGTTTGTTTGCGTTACTGCTGTTTTGGTCGTATGCCCTTGGGAAAAATTCAGATACGATCGGAATGCTGCCAGTGACAATAATCAGTTTTCTCACACTATTCATGTAATCTGAAGTTGGAGATTCTTGAGAGTAAATGTACTGAGTGAGGGTGCCTGACTTGGTCGATGGCGGTGTATTTTGAACAAACGGCCACAATGCTATCCTAGAGTTATCATAACTGTACTCATTTGTTCCAATAAACGCGTCTCGGTTGTTCACAATGTACATGGATCCATTTTGAATGGTGCTGAAACTACTCAAATATTCATCCAGATCAATGTTCCAAAATACTGACCAACCATATGTTGCACCTGCTGCGTTTACGAATACTTCTGGCATCAACAACTTGATCAGAGGAGGTGATGCAGTTGTGTCGAAGAAAAAGTAAGGTGCTGAACCTCCCGGACTACCTGCTGCAACAAACGACGCATACAAAGCAGTGTTGAGAATTGTCAGATAGTATTGTATACTGAAACAATAATAATATGGTGTCACAACTTGATGTGTTTGATTCAATTGACTTGGCACTGCCAGACCATAAGTTTGGGGTACCCATTCAAGGTTAATTGGAAAATTAGTTGGAACTGAGACATTTGGAACAGTCGATGGATCAACATTGTGAGTCACTCCCACAATCTGACTGCCTAGATTGGGGTCAGCATTGCCTGGTGTAACTGGAAATATCAATAACGGCAAACTTTGCAGCGGACATTGAAAATTTACAACTGCCATTTCATAATCAGACGGAATGTTCAAAATCGGTTCGTTGCATGCAGCAATGAACTCTGCAATTTTATTTGGATTGCCTTCTGGATTACTGATTTGAATGTCGTAGTACTGATATTTTGGTTCTCCCATCTTTTAATTTACTACGTGAAAAAAATGGGCGAAGAAACGCAATGTTTTAGTAATTCAAATCAAACATCGTTAACAACGTTACTAGATCGTCGCTGTGCTTATCTTTTGGATTGAATAATTTGGCAAATTGACCCAGTGTAAGGTCTCGAAATACCAAACGCAAGGCGGACCAACGACCACACGTTTGAATACCTGCACCACCTTTTTGAAATCGATGGTCATTGTACGTTATTTTGTAATTTTTCGGTGACTCATACAACAACTCACTAAGGTAGGGATAATCCATGTTAAGTTGTTTTCTCAATCGTTCTGGAGTCCATTTTAGTTCGCTGTCTATTTCGTAACCATACGGATCAAAAAATTCAATGGTGTTGTCGCGCTTAAATATTGCACACCAATGTCCACTGTATTTTTTCGTCTCAAATAGTAAAAAAACTGCGGAGTATGGTCCCAGTAATTCGTCTAGCGTTCTATACCTATGCAATTCTGAATACATTACCACTCGTGCACGCTTCTGTACGAGGTGCATTACGTCTAGGTCACTTAGTGGTATATTTTTGTGCTCCTCGAGGGTAAGTTCTTTTTTACTTTTTTTAACCATCACTTCTTATAACTTGCACTAGCTTTTTTTAACGCCTCTGGGTACGTTAATCCGTGTTGTTTAGCATACGCTTTCACGTGTGATACCCACGCATTTTGTTTTTCTGATTTCGGTTTAGATTTGCCTTTACCTGTGCAACAAGTCTGTGCACAATTCTTTCGACATTTACCTCCCGCTTGTTTTGAACGGATTGCAGCTGCTTTCTTATGTGCTCCACCAAACATTGATTGAATTACTTTTGTTAATTTACTAGGTGAATCTGCGTGATGTACATAATCAGTGAGAGCTTTTATTTTAGCTTCACTTAATTTGACACCCGTTGAACTTGTCAGTTTTTTCACAGCTGCTTTCACAGATTGTGCAGTTACCTTTCGCTTGTTTGAAGCAAGGTCTCCTAGTACAAAGTTGCGAAATTGAGACAGAGTATCTGAAATTACATCGTCAATTGATAAACCTGATTTCGCTGCACCTCCAAATGGCGTATGGTAACCACCAACTTGTGCTATCTGTGCAGTTGCTGATTGCTGCATGCGTGGTGCAACAGCTTCCAAATCTTTTATGAGCACTTCTCTAGCTGTTTGGAGAGATACCTTTTTGCGACCTCCACGTTTTGGTTTTCCTTCTCCTGATACACTAGGTTGCCAACGTACTCCTGGGAATCCTTGTGCAGCTTGAGAATAGTGATAAACTGGTTCTGCTGGTTGTGGTCTGGGTGCATATTGGTGCACTTGTTTATTACTACCAAGGTAATATTGCATCAAAGCTTGTTGCACGTGTGGTGCTAAACTAGCAACTGATGGCAAAAAGGCCTCTTTGCTTGCACGAATTGCATCTTCAAGTGCTTGACCTTGTGGTAATGCTTCTCCGGGGTACATGGGCACTCGAGACATTGGTGCAGCTTGGGGATTCAAATAATTTCCAACTGCTTGAACACCATATGGTACTGCTGCTGCAGCTGCTTTTCCAGCTAACCCAGCTAAGTATGCAGGTCCCAAAAGATAACTTCCAACTCCTAAAGCTGCTAGACCTCCTAAGTACGGAGCATATTCTTTCGCTGTGTCTCCCCAAGTTTTTTGATGTGGACCAAGGTCTTCACCTTCATACATTGGAGGACCATATGGAGGTTGCTGAACAGGTTCAACACCTGGGACTGGGACTTCCGGTTGTACGTTGGGCTGAGCCGGTTCTACTACCGGTTGAGATTCGCCCGGACCACACGGATATCTCCCATAAAATGTTTCTCCTGTCGTAGGATTTGTACTTTGATTGTAACACCATTCTCCTCCTCGTTTGCGACGGACTGGCGCTTTTCTTTTTCCTGCAACTTTTTTAGTAGACATTCGCTTGCGAACTGGTGCTTTTCGCTTTCGTTTTCCACCTTTTTCAATGTCACCGTAAACTGGTGCACAGGCTGGAGGTGGTCCAAAATAGCGTCTTACTTGTTTACCATTCGCATCTGTTATGATGTCGGGTTCCGGACAAGTCTTACGGGGAGCATTCATCACTGCTTTGACTTCACCCACAACATTATGAATACCTTCATATACTTTTTCAGGTCGAGCAATTGCACTATCAAGTGCTTTTCCGGCAAGATATGATATCGCGGCTGGAATTGAATTAAGTCCAAGATATTGTGCAATTGCAAGGGCTCCCGCACCTCCTCCTAACAGAATTTGTAAAAGTCTTGAACGAGCCGCTGCAATTTCAGGAGCACCATATCCTGGACCTCCTGGTGGACCTGGTGGCCTTGCAAGACCCGGAATTGGTTGAATTACATTGTATGTTTCAATTGGTTGATATGGGTCCATGTAAGTGTTAATACTTTCAATGAAAATAAACTAAAATTTACAGCAAATAAACTCCGTTTTCATAGAGAACTGCTTGTGGATAGTTTCTCATCACAGTCACCCAACGAGTATTCGGTATTTCAAATAGTTTATCAACTGCTTTTTTTGTCATACCGACGTAATGCTCCAGCGCATATCGAATCTGAGATGCACTGCCTGATTTCGGAAATACTGTAATGGTCTGAAATTCGTTCATTATGGTCCGTCCTAGTTTGCGTTCATTCGGATTCACTAAATGGTTTGTCACGATTATCCACAACCCCATACGCCTACCTACTTCCATTATGTCGTTTATTAGGTGATCGACTGCTTTGCGAATTTGAACGTCTGATATGGTCGTGGTATCATCAAAAATTATCAAACTGCCATATTCGAGTTCAGATATGTCGATGGGATTTGTCACCAGAGATTCATCTAATTGCACTTGAATCAATTTCAAACGTTTGAATGCTGGATCATCTTTGCCAGTTGTTCGACTAAAAATGTACATGGGTCGCTTAGGGTACACTTTGTGGTATCCTCGAGCTAAAGTTGCAACATACGTAGACTTACCACTTCCTGATGGTCCTGCGACATAACATACTTGACGATTATTGGGATCTAGGATTGGTGTCAATTTGTTCTGTCCTAAAGAGATATCGCGTTTGCCTGCAGTTGATGAAGTTTCACGACGATCAATGTATATGATTTCTCCTTTGTAACGACCGCTGTCAATTATCGCAATGGGTTGCGCTCCTTCAACATCCTTTAAAGTGAGCATCCGATTAGGGTTCTTTAAATGCAACTCAGAGATAAAATCCTGCGTTAAATCCCACTAATTATAAACTTTCGGTATAATACTATAGGTTTTTTGATGGCAAAGTTTCTTGGTAGCGATCATAAAGACGTTCTCAATTATTCATATGGTGAGTTAAAACGGCTCCAAACTCCACTAGGAAGAGCAGAATACGATGCGAGCGTGCCCTCTGAAGATTCCCAAGAATATTCTGACAAAGAAAGTATGGGTAGTCCTAGCGATTCTAAAGGAGACCCTCGAATTAAACCTCAATATTCTGCTAGTGAATCAGAAGGTGATGAAATGTCTGGTACTGAAGAATTATCGCAAAGTCAGGATAGCAGTTTAAGTGTTGAAAAAAAACCAGCCAAGCGGGGCAAATCTACAACCTCTAAGCCTAATAAAAAAGCACCTGTAAAAAGAAAACCTGCTGTTAGCAAAGCTCCTGCTAGAAAAAAAGTAGTAAGTAAGAAAGTTGCCATTCCTAAAAAGAAAGCTGTGGCTTTTGAGGACGGAACTGACGAGTCTGGAGAATACGATTCTTATTCTGATGATTCTGGTGACGGTTATGGAGGCGCTAGTAGTGTTGTGGGCGGTGAAGAAACGTTGGATTCTAGCACTATTGCATTTGATGGCGCTGAAAGTGACCTGAGTCATCTAGGAGCTACGCCTTCTTTGGATTGGGATGAGTGGAAAGTGCCAGCTAAAAAAAAACGAACTAGACCTCCTGGCGCTGGTCGTAAGGCTGATCCAACTAAACGCAAAGCACAATGGAGTGATAAACTCAAATGCGAAATATGTGGTAAAATGTATACTCGTAGTGCAAAAACATCACACAATGGTTCTCAATTCCACAAAATCTACGAAAACGCTAACAAACGTATGATTGCGTTACTTAGAGGAGATTTTTAAATACTTAAATACAACAATGCTTGTATTTCTTTCCGCTGTTGCAAAGACACGGCTCGTTACGACCTTGTGTTTTAATTTTCATCAATTCGTCGTTTTCAAACATCTCTCTTGGTAGAATGGGGTCGCGGTCAGACGCATCGCAAAAAAATAGGTATCGATTCTTGTCAAAACGGGCTTTATAATACAAGTCTTTTTGACGGAAAATTATGTCATCTTCTACGTTATTAGTGAAATTGGACACTGCTTTTGAAACCATTTCTTCGTACTCTGCCATTGGCACAACGACATATCCAATCGCAATCTTAGTTTGAGCCAATTGCATACGAATGATTCCTCTGAGGATTTCAATGCTGTTAAAAAACTTTTCACGCGTAACAATTCCATCGTCCTGGCTGCCGATTGTTATCTTCGCATCTGGTCCTAGGTCATTAATAAAACTCATTATTCTAACAACGAAGATTTTCTTAGTGACTTTATGACGCGGGATTTACTTTAGAAGCTCGAAATACTTTTCCACTCAGAATCGGTCCATGGTCACCATTTGTTAGTTCCACAATGAGCTTTTTCAACTCCGTTCCAGTCATTTTTTCGTATCTGATTTCGTGACATAATGTGGCTTCAGTTCCAAACACAAAATTGACGTACATTGTTTCATTACGCTCTTCAGCTTCAATTGCAAAGGTTATTAACATTGCCATCATACCCGTTTCAGTCATTGGATGCTCAATGGAATAACGTGATTGACCTTCTCCTGCAAAAAGCAATGATGTATATTGAGTTCGTAAAGCCATTGTTTAATTCATTGACAGATATTTATTTTTCTTTGTGAACGCATTAGAAACTATTCCAGTGTCCTAATTCGCACATCACACAACCAAAAACTTATGAGATTCGCACCCTACGCCGCTGCCTTCCTTCAAAAAATAAAATAATGTGGGAAATAGGATAGTGTTTAAGAATTTCAATCACAGTGAAAATTTATGCAAAGAACGTACCAGTGAGTTGCCAATACATTATGGCCTGGTGCTGACAATATCCTCTCCTTTCAGTAGACTACTCGGAGGGCAAGATACCAGCTATTAAGACTTCAATTGCGTAAATAGTGTGCGATTAACAATCAACAAGGCACAACTACGTTATCGTCAAGCCATGTACACCCTGGAACTAGTTCCATAATAACCTTAGACTTTCTTTGTGTCAGTTAAACGCACTTAATCCAAACCTATCACACCATGTTTTACAACCCATGGTCTCCACCCCGTTAAATCATAATGTAATCGCATATATGTGTGACCCATTTCACTTGAAAGTGCACTGTAAGTTTGGTCATTATAAAAAGGCTTTCGTCTCCAATAAAATTTTCTGACTGCATTTTTGATGTCTTTCGGATTGATAATGCCTAAACTGCTCATTATTTGCTAGACTTACTGTATTGTTCATTTTTTTTATGTATTTGCGAACCAAAGCGTACCATCCCTACAACTACATATACTTACACAGAATTGATAATTAACGAACCAGGATGATTTGGTACGTTGGGTTCGGTACGTAGATGAAATATTTCTCTATCCCTATATACATATATATTTTCTAATCTAAATTAAAAATTTAAAAAAAAAAATGAACCAGTGAACCATTTGAAGCTAGTGTGTTAGTTTAGCAGTGTTATGCTTCCTGGTTGAATACTGGCTGGTACGGGGGGTGAACCAGGACCAAACCAGCGAACCATTACAGGTGGTGCATCCATTTTCAAAATAACACGCGCTGTTAAATTATCTTAATAAGTTTTGTAGTGGCTTCTGGCTCTAATATAGGTCTTCCTCCTAAGCCTAATCCAATTTCTGAAAATGGATAGTATCTTCCAACTTCGATCATTGTTTGTGGTTCTTCAAGATCAATTTTACATTTAGCTGGAAGTTTTGAAAGTCCGATGATTGCTCCTTTTACTCCATGAACACGCACGGTTCTTTCGTAAACATATCCCAATGATTTTAATTCTCCAAGGATTCTCGTCCAATTCCAATGAGCTCCTAATTTTTTTTTGAAATAATCAACAAATTCATCTTTTCCAAGTTTAGCATCTAACATTGGTTCATAAGCATCATTTAATGCATTTTTGAACTCGTCATATTCATCTGCAGTGTCTGCAAATGCTTGTGTAAAAGAATGAGGCACAATTAAATTATCTTTGTTGAAAGTAATGACGAAAGGCAACAAAAGCCATAAATAAGCGTTTTTGAGTTCGTCATTCGCAAATATTTTCTCCAAACCCTTTACCATTGGAAAACAATTTTTAGGATAAACGTAATCGGTAGGCATATTTTCAAGGAATTGGGAAGTGTATTGTTGTTGTATGGCTCTAGCCACTACAGCTTTTTCACCTTTGAGATTCACATCGTTGTTTGAGATGGCAGTCAGTTTTGCTTGTATTTTTCCAGCAATTTCTGTACCAAACATTAACTCCAAATTGAGACGAAAACCATCAGTAAAATCTTTCAGGAAGTCCTTGTCAATTCTTTTGTTGTCAAGTTCTTCAACGAATGCGTAACGTATTGGATTGATTATGAGTTTTTTCATAAATTTGTGACGTTTTTGGTTTCCTTCATTAAAACATGATTTTTCTAGTTTCTCAGTGTAAATGTCAAAGCATGCATTATGAATCTTTGCTTCAAGCGATTTTCCATTTCGTGTAGTATGTCCAATGTTGAGCTTAAATTTGTGTGCCTCAGTGGTGCCAAATAAACAATAAGCAAGCCATTGCAATTGAAAATTACGTTGGTCTTCTTCTGGTTGAATTTGTTTGTAAATATTTGCTACCTTCTCGATTGATTCGATGCTAGGTGCCTTAAATGGGTAACTAAGTGTTTTTGTCACGTAATCTGTTTTGATTCGAGTTCTAAAAGCATTGGATACAGTTGCTAAGTCATTCACGTGGTCAAGCATCAGCACTCCATTGGAAAAATGCAAGTTACTAAGCTGTTCATCATTTACGTCGAATATCGCTTTGGTGACTGGTATCCAATCTTTGACTTGTTTTACAATAGATTCAATGTATGGTCTAGAACCTAACAACAGCACATTAGCTCTCATACGCAGTCTAAGTTTTTCTTGTTCTTTGTCCTTGGTTGCCTTGTTTGTTTTCTTTAAATACAACTTTAAATCTTCGAACATCATACCACTAATAATTTGCACAATAGCAGCGATGGCAGTCAAACCTTTCAACCAAACATCACCGTTCCAGTAATAGTATTCTCTAGTGTCGGATGACACTTCAGTAACGCAAAAATCTTGGGCGTAATGCTTGATAAAGTAATCAGCACAACTTGTATGAGTCTGTTGCGTAAAATCAAACTCACGAAAACGTTTTTGCAATTTAACGAAAGCTTTTGGGTTACGTTCCTTCACGGCTTGGTACAGCGTAGCTTTAGTTGCGCGATTAAATTTACCTCGAATAAACTTGGCCCATTCTTTTTCGATATCGCCCATGGTCACATTATTGTGATTTGGCGCTACTTTGGAAAACTTCAGAAATAGTTCTTTCGATTGCTTCGAATTGCCACATTCATCAAAAATAATACATCCAACTTTTCTCCAAGTAGAATAGTCATCAAAATACGCAACAGGTAGTGCAGACAACAAGGCATCAATCTCGTTAGCAGATTCCGTATTGTACGGTTCGTCCACCATAACAAATTTTGGTTTGGCCGAGCTAGGAACTTTATGGGGTAGTGCTAGTGGTTGTAGGGGGTCTGCGATTTGTTGTGGAATTTCTGACGTTTGTGCTTTGAGATTAGCGATGAGTTTTTCTGGGAAAACAACAAGCGGAGCATCCATATCAACTACGCTGTAAGTGAATCCATCGTACGTGCTAGGTGGTGCGAAAACAATGCCTCGGTCATTGCGAATATCGATTTTAGGATAATCGACAAAACTATCTGTACTGACAGTACCAGCTTTTGGCTCGTACTTGCAAAACAGGTGAAAACCTTTTCGAGTTTGTACTTTGAAGGTATCATCAAGTTCAGGAAAATCACCAACGATTTTGTTGTACGCTTCTAGTGAATCACAATCGATAACAGTGATTCCAGATTCTTTTCCCGTTTTGATAGCAAATCCATTGTGATGGTACTTAACGTGTTTTTTCCAGTTGTTACGATGTACTTTACTCCAAGCTTTGTTAGGCATTTGTTTCTTGCCATTTGCGTCGAGAGTAATTTCATCGAATGAAAATCCGAATGCGTTGATACGGTCACAAATTTCGATAAAGGTATCAGCGGTGTAAACTTCTTCCAAGTTAGACATTTTCAGTTGTTGTAACTCAACATATAAAAAAATCTTTAAGTCTTTGAAAATTTCCAAACGCACTTATTTATTGCAAGTACAAACGCACTTAGTACAGACAGCGTTTTTTTGTTGCAATTTTACCCGTTCAAGTACGCGTTCGCGATTGGCAGCGTAGTAAGCTTTGTCATAAGCTTTCCTATCAAATTCAACCTTTTTTTCGGTAACAACTTCGTTGGTTTCAGTAATAACTCCAGCACGTTGTGCGTATTCGATGCGTCCCATACCCATTTGATATTCTTGAAGATTTTATTTTTAAGTGGAAATTCCAGAAAACGCACTTAAAAATAACAAAGTGGAATAAGAAAATGACAAAAAAATTATGCCTGGGTTGCGATGAAATTTTCGATTCAGATGTTTGTGCAAATTGTGACAGTAAAGTACTTTGCACTGCGGATTTGGGATGGGCCTTGGAACCACTTGAAACAGAGCGAGGAGGTCGTTGTTATCATTGCAATAAGCGTAAATCCGTAAAAGAAGCATTACGCAAACGAGGTCTAAAAAAGTTA
>Ga0302280_1002185_pt1 | contig 15311 bp, 11 predicted proteins | sample III_Fen_E1_1_FD_198771 | JGI IMG/M metagenome (GOLD analysis project Ga0302280, IMG submission 198771) | Peat permafrost microbial communities from Stordalen Mire near Abisko, Sweden - III_Fen_E1_1 | ecosystem: Environmental > Terrestrial > Soil > Wetlands > Permafrost | place: Sweden: Abisko... | reverse complement strand
TAAAACTACGTACGATAAGCAACGATGATGCTACTATTATGACTAAAATTATCGCTTTGTGTATGTCTGCAAACCTATAAAGCTGCCTTTCTAATACAATCATCATGGTTGACTGGGCAGATATATTATAATTAACAAAAAAACAATCATCAAAATAACTTGGAAAATAATGATTCATCCAAAAAGCACTGAGTAGTAAGAATATCAATGATGATAGCCCAAATATTAAAGATTTTTTCTTCGACACAAACAGAAATAAATAACTCACCATGATAGGAAGGCCCAATAAGAAATAGGCTTTACAATAAAATGCCAAAGCGCCACACAAGATGCTAAAGAAAAAAGATAAATAAGAGAAGTCAAGAAAAAATGGGATAAAGATTGTTAAAAGCATAAAAAACAATCCTGTGGCCGCAGGATCGACACAAGGTGTCGTGGTCAAGGGAAAAAGTAGGGAAGCATATAATACCAGTACAGCCCAGATATTAAGCAACAAGGGTGTTTTCTTCTTATAAAGCACCAAGAATATAACCGTGCAGGTGGCAAAAATAAAAAAGGCTGTTATCGCTCGATGAACAATAAGATTCACTCCAAATAAATTAGCAAATGGCAGCACAAATAATGGATAAACTATCCCGTACAAATTTGAATACTGAGGCTCTAAAACGAAATTATATGGATTAACCCCATGGAGCAACTTCACTGTCGTTGCCATAATATGACCTTCTCTATACATGATGGGATATGGGCACGTGGTTAAATAATAGTGGTAATGAATAAGTTGAAAAGCAAAATAAAGTAAGGAAAAAGCAAAGAGGACTTTAAAACTCTTGATAAGAATTGATTGACGAAGAAATGAATAAATCAACTTAAAGAATGACAAGGACAATGACCTATGAATTTGTGTTATTGACGAAGATTTTTATTATAAATTAAAGTGCCAAAAATAAAAAGTGCTATCAAGAATAATAAAGCAATGAAGGAAATGTTTGTGGCCGTCTGTCGTATGGGGGTCGGCCCAAAATCGGCTTTTATTTCATGTACGCCTTCTTTTATAGAAAAAACAATAAGTCCATAAGGATTATCTTTGAAAATTTCTACTGATTTGCCATCAACCTTAACATCCCAACCAGGAAAATAAAAAACATTCAAACATAATATTGAAGGCGTTGAAACTTCCACATAAAAAATTTGATGAACTTCGGAAAGAACTACTTCTTTAATGATGCGCCCGTGGCCTTGAATAATCTGAAGTTTTTCCAAAGGAATGGGGATGCGCTTTTCTTTGACCCATTTCGGAATAAATTCTCCACCATCTTGAGGGTGAAGATGTGAAAAGACAATGGAAGAAGAAACTCCTTTTAAATTAACTTTAACTGAACCATAGGGAGGATGACAACGGTTAGAATTAACTAAAATAATGGCCAATACCGCTAAAATCATAACAATTATCCGATGCTTTGGATTAAATAAGAGGCAGGAACTACCGGCAAGAATACTGACTAAAAGCGTTACAACCACAAGCAATCTGGAAGGGAATTGTATAAATTTTAGAATATGAATATGTTCCCAAATATTTATTGATAATGGGAGTGTCAAAAAAATGATCCCAATAAGGATTACAAACAAAAAAAGCCATTGCTTGAATAAGGATCGATTACCTTGGGATATTTTTAATATAAAGCAAAAACTAATCAAGGCCAAAAGACAATGAAGAGGGCCAATTTCATAAGGCAGCGGTGTGCCTGCTTTTTGGGGCCAAGGTGCATATAAAAGCTGTTGAACGGAAAGGAAGTTTTGATGAAAATCCAGCGCCCCATTTAATATCCTCTCAATATGAACAAAATCTTTTTCTAAATAAGCTGGTAGCCAGAAAAAGGCCGTCAATGCAATGCCTAAAAAGAATGCAAGCAAACTAAAAATAATAGATGCTAAATTCTGACGATTAATGGGAAGGTGCAAAACTAAAATATACAAAAGTACAATAGGACAAAATATCAAAGTTACACAATTGTGAGTAAGAAATAGGCCAGCCAGGGATAAACTGGCAATTATAAGACGATTAATGTTTGGCTCTTTATGTAATCTTAAAAATGCCCAAAGAATAAGCGGCAAGAATACAAAAGAAGCTAATTCCGCGTAAGCACCTCTGACATAGAGGTCTAACATAAAATAAGGGGCAAAAATATAGGCCACGGCTGATAAAAATCCTCCTTCAGATCCCCAAAGCTCTTTAGCAAAAAAATACATTGAGAAACCCGAAAAGACAACGATCATAAAACAGGCTAAGTTCAAGGCCCAAACAATGCTCAAACCTGTTTTTAAAAAGGCTGTGCCCAATAAAGCAAAAAAGGGAGGGTAGTAATTAAATACCGGGTATCCATACCCGTACAAATGAGGAACCCAACGGACAAACCATTGCCCATGACCAATAAATTGATTCATGCAGTAAATATGTAATAAATGGTCTCCGCCATCTACTGTATTGATAAAATCTTCATTAAAAAGAGGCCAGGAAATGAAAATAGAAAGAATCAAAAGCAGGATCAAGAAGGGAAAATCACCCTTTAAGAATTTTTTTTTACGTAATAAAGCGCTTGACATGAGAGGCATTTAAAGTATTAAAGTTATTAATAATATTTTTGATTTCATGGTACAGTATATGAAGTTAATTTTAAATGCCTAAATTAAATTTTTTGCAACTGTGAACTTTATAAAAATTGATAAATTGATCCGTACTCACCGAAAAACCATTGGCTTGCAAATAACTAATGATGCACGCCTTATTGTCCGCGCCCCACATTTTGCTTCTGAAGATTATATTCAGAAACTTATCCAACGCAAAGAATCCTGGATCAAGTCTAAGCAAGACTATTTCAACAGCAAGCAAGGTCAATTAATCATCAGAAATTTCCAACCAGGTGAAGAGTTCTTATTTTTAGGTCAAAGTTATCCATTGATTGCTGTTGATAATCTTCCCAAGGCCGTTATCCTTAAAGATAATTCATTATTGATTTCGCCCATCGTACTCGCAAATGCACAAGATCATTTAGAATGCTGGTACAAAGCCCAGGCTTTGGATCATATCACTAAACGCGTTGAATATTTTGCTCAAATTGCCAAATTACAATATACATCTATCAGAATCAATAGTGCTACCTCACGATGGGGATCCTGTGGCTATAAAAACACCCTTAACTTTACTTGGCGATTGATCATGGCCCCGAATAGGGTCGTCGATTATGTTGTAATCCATGAACTGATGCATTTAAAACAAAAAAACCATTCGCGACGATTTTGGACCGAGGTAGCCCTGATGATGCCTGATTACAAACAGGATGAGCAATGGCTTAAAAATAACGGGCATTTATTAAGATGGGCTGGTGATCATAGATGATTGCTTTTATTATACCCATTATTGCCGTCATTTTAGCCTTTTTTCTCAAATCAGCTACTGGCCCTTATTGGCAATTCCCGGATCCATGCTATGGGTATCTTTCCAGCAGTCTCAGCCTTCTAAAAGGCTTTTCTCCCACCTTTAATTATCAACCAGGTACGACGATTCAAATCCTTGGAAGTGTTGTCATGTTCCTGCTTAATATTGGTCACTCAACAGCCCAAACTGTACGTCAAGTGCTGCTTGCTCCTGATTTTTATTTGAATGCCATTAATCTCACCATGATCGTTTTTGCTTTTATTACCTCACTTATTTTAGGCCAATATGTATATCGTCAAACAGGGGATAAGCTCGCTACGTTATTGTCACAATTACCCATCTTAAGCGTGCTGTCATTAAGATCATATTCTTTTTATAATTTCATCTTACCAGTTATTGCCAATGTCAGCCCTGAGCCTTTAATGATCAGCGTTACTTGCCTATTTAATCTCTACTTTCTGAAATTATACTTTAGGAAAGAACACCATGAAGAAATACATATTGCCATCATATTAGGTTTTATCTGCGGCTTTGGCATAGCCACCCGATTAACCTTTGGCGTATTTTTACTCATTCCCTTAATCATTTGCCGAGGATGGCTGAAATTTCTATTTTTATCAATAACAATTCTTTCTTGCTTGCTTTGGACACTACCCATTATCCATTCTTATGCCTGGATTTGGAACTGGATCGTTAGTCTGGCTACCCATCAAGGAGGATATGGCTCTGGTGATAAAGGTTTTACCAACACATCTTTATACATGGACAATTGGATAAATATTTCATGCGTATGTTCTTCTTTAATATCGTTTTCCATTGGAGCTTTACTTATAAGCTTAGTTTCAATTATTAAAAATCCCAAAAGCCGAGAGACTTTCTTTGTTTGGATCACTGCTTTTAATATATTGCTTCAATTGGCTTTGATAGCAAAACATTTCGATGATCATTACCTAGTTGCTAGCTTGATGCTCTTAGGCCCGCTTTATGTCTTAATTTACGTCAATGTGAAGGATAAGAATCTTATCTTTAAGACTATAGTTTTATTGGGTATTATCATTTTTATCGGGCAATCTCTCAGGCATGCTTGGGAGTATAATCTACAATTATCTGAACATACCAAGGAAACAGTAAGTTTTAATAATTTGCTACATACAAAATACCCGGGTTCTGCTTTTGTCGGGGTATACCCAATGCCCATGTCAACGCCTGAAGCGGCCTTTTTCTGGGGTAATGACAGGGATATCAGGCAAGCGGATGAACTTTCAAATTTGTATCCTAATTATTTAGCTTATTTTTCTAATAATACTAGGGATTATGCTCCTTACCTTTCGGGCATTTATTCAATCAAGCAACAAGTTTGGGCTGATGATCTGCTTGCCTCTGGAACACCTGTTATTTTTGTTGCTCCCAAAAATTATAATTTTTCGCAGGTGACGCCCTATACAACAATAACTATTGAAGAAGGCAAGTATGCGAGCGCCTATCTTCTTGCCAAGTCAACTGAAAAAGAAGCCAATACTTTATTTGAAGATTCTATGAAACTATATGGAATGAAAGATTATCAACAAGCTTTCATTTTTGCATTAAAAAGCAGAGAACTTCATTATCAACCGGAGGGTAGGGTCATGGTTTTAATTTCCATAATTTATAACCGAATTAAACATTAAATGAAAACACTTAAATCAACCGCTATCTATTTTACCTTAATCATTATCCTGACCATCCCTTTGTGCCTGGGATTTATGAATAATCATTTGATCAATGGTCATGACTCCATGGCTGGTTTAATAAGGGCTCTATCAATGGAAAAATACATGGGGCATGGTCAATTTTTAGTGCGATGGTCTCCGGAAATTAATTTTGGATATGGTTATCCGATGTTTAATTTCTACCCGCCATTCTTCTCATTTGTTTCAGTCATCATCTTTCAATTAACTCATAACATGATTTGGGCTATTAATTGGTCTTGTTTCCTTTTTTGGGCCTTATCAGGCATTGGCATGTTTCTATTAGCTCGTGAATATTGGGGAAATGAAGGAGGGATGTTCTCAGCTCTTCTTTATATGTATGCGCCTTATCATATCATTGATCTTTATGTCCGTGGAGCCTTTGCGGAATTCAGTTCCTTTGCTTTTTTCCCATTCCTTTTATTCTCAATTTTAAAATTGAGCCGCAAATTGAGCCTCGGATCATTTATTTTAGGAGTTTGCAGCGTCTTTGGCCTTAGCCTGGCTCACAATATCATGAGCATGCTATTTTTTCCTGTTGCAGCGGCCTATATGCTTTATTTATACTTTCTTGAAAATAAATCTTCATGGATCATACCAGCCGTTGCCATATTCATCGTTGGGCTTATGATGTCCTCTTTCTTTTGGTTACCAGCACTGATGGAAAAGCAGTTTTTAAATCTTAATTTCTTAATTTCAATGCGTTATGACTTTCATAAGAGCTTTATCACTTTAAGTGAATTATTCTGGCCATTTAATAATGATATTTTCGACAATATTTCTTTTAAAGCTGGAATCATTCAATCATTACTTTGTTTAGGCACGTTAGCTTTTCTTTCAAATATTTTTAAAATCAATAAGTCATCAGGACGCGGATATCTTTTCTTTTTGGGCATTGGATTAATGGCTGTTTTCTTTAGCATGTCTTATTCACATTTATTCTGGGAACATATTAATATTCTACGTTTTATCCAATTTCCTTGGCGCTTTTTGGCTATCATTGTTTTTGCCATGTCATTTCTATGTGGCTCAATGGTTCTATTAATTAAGAATCCTGTTCTGAAGATTGTTGTTTTAACGCTACTTAGCTGTTTGACTATTTTTCTCTCCCTTAAATCATCACCTCAAATAAATTTTGTCGATCATGAAAAAAATATAAATGATTTCATTGCCATGGGCGAAGGGGAGTATACGCCCAAATGGGTCATGGTTCCTCCTGGAAATAATCCTCCTAGGAAATTTGAAATGATCCAGGGAAAAGCTCGACTTGCAGATGAAATTATGATTACTCCCGTTCAATATGATACGAAAATACAGGCACTAGAACCAAGTTTGATTTGTTTTCATACATTTTATTTTCCGGGATGGAGAGTGTTCATTGATGGCCAATCAATCCAACCGTACACGAATAATCCATTTGGGATGATTCTTTTCAGTGTGTCCCCAGGAATTCATAATATAGAAGTTATTTTTGGATCAACGCCTATTCGCCTTATAGCACTTTTCATTTCATGGGTAGGAGTAATTCTACTATTGGGAGGATTTTGGTGGATAAAGTCGTATCTAAAACATTAAATTTCTTAGAGAAATTTCAACTTCCATTGCTTTTGCTAGTTGCTATTATTTTACGCATACAACAAATGGGCAGGGAATTCTTCTACGACGAACTTAACACTGTCTATAATTTCATTCAATCTCCCAATTTAATAGATGCCATCCATAATCCACTATTTACAAGCCAGCTAGCCTATCCGATATTGGGATATGGCGCTTGTCATCTTTTGGGCGTTTCTGAATGGTCTTTAAGACTTCCTGCTTTATTATTTGGTTTAGGCAGCATCGTCCTTCTGTGGTTTTTTTGTAAAAAATATTTTAGCCCCATGACCGCCTTTTTAAGCAGCTCTTTTTTGATATGCAGCCCTGTGCACATTATTTGGAGCACTTCGGCCCGTGGCTATTCGGCGATGATCTTTCTTGCCATCGCATCAACCTATCTTTATTTCTCTTTGCTTGAAAAACCTTCTTTTAAAAAAGCTTTGACGCTAATTTTAATCAATGTCCTAGGATTTTTCTTTCATTTATTCTTTATTGGCGTCATTTGTCTCCAAGTACTGCATTTTTTATGGGTAACTTTCCATCAACGCAATGATCCTTCTATTAAAAATAAGTTTATAATAGGTATTTCTGCAACAGGAGGGTCATTACTCTTTTCATGGCTTACACACGGGATTTCAGGATGGATAAATATTTCTCAAGTATCACAAGATTTACCGCCTTTATATGGCGAATCGTTAATTTACTTTCCCCTCAAGCTTTGGAGTGAATATTTAGCCCTTGATCTATGGCCATACGGAGTTATTGCGGCTTTTCTAATGCTTCTTGGATTAATACCCAATGATAAAAAACGCCCCTTTTGGTTGTCCTACATTTTTATTTTATTTCTTTGCTCTATTATAATGTGGTTACAAAAACCTGGCTTTATTTACCCTCGTTATTTCGCCTGCCTTTTTCCATTCATTTTCTTGTCGCTAGCTAATGGTATGATCTATTTATCAAATATTTTACCTATTAAAATTCGTCCTTTTCTCATAACAAGCTATATCTTCTTTTTAATCCTAATCGGATGGAATTGGGCGACAAAACCTTCGGAATTAATGGTGGATTTTCAAGACAATTATAAAACAGCTGTTAGATATGCTGAGAGCATATCTAATGAGCATACAGCTTTTTGTGCTTTTGGTAATCAGGACATTTTCTATCAATATTATTCTAAACGTCCTGTAATAAGGTTTAGAACATTCAATGAATTTATGGCTTTTTACCAGCGGGAGAGCTCAATCATTTGTTTTGCGATGATGGGGCCACCAATGAGTCCGGAGCATAAAAAAATATTCTATACTATGTATATCAACAAAGTGGATGGCGTCAGCTTTAAGAATATTTTAGTATTTCATTTAAAGAACTAATCAAATCCCGCGTAATATTCTCCCAAAGTTCTTAATCCTTCAAAGTGGCAAAATCCTGTATTTATAGTATATACTTTCTTTATATGAGAAATAATTTAAATTTAAGGCCTTATATAGTGTATCCGTCAGACGAGTACAGATCTGTTAAATCAATTGACTTGATACTAAAAAAGGGGGACGCTTAAAAGCGACCCCCTTTAACCAACTAAATTAAACTATTTATTAAACTCTATTGTTTTACTGGCATTCATGTAACCTACAACCGCACTAGTTCCTTGCCCATACCATGTTTTAAAATTAAATTGTATTTGCACACCACCTTTAAAATTATGAGCGGGTGGAGTTATGGCGTATTCACCCAAATAAAACGAGATTTCACCACCATACGGTCCAATATTCGTACCTTGTGCATTGGTGAGTGTTCCTGGTAAAATCTGCTTGATGGTGCCGAAATTATTTTGAAGATCGTTTACAAAACAATATGGAGGATTATCAGCAAACCTAACAAATAAGTTATTTGCGTTATTCTTGATATAATCAACGGTGTCAACAAAATCAACAAAAGCGTTGATCTTACTTGTATTTTCAGTCACTGGGCCATTTGTTACAGCATCAAAAACATAAAGTTGGACGTATTTTGATTCTCCTGCAAAGGCCATACCGATAAATCCAAAACTCATTAAATAAATTAACATTAACTTTTTTAACATTTTCGCTCCTTTTGTTGAAAATTAGCCAGTTTCAGAATTTCAAAAGCACTCTCATATCCACACTCAACTATAACATGTCTTTTAAGATTTTGCCATGTCGCATGTCTTTCTTAACCAAAATTTAATATAGCACAATAGAATAGTTTTTATATTTTGGCTTTTTGCCATCTTTCAGGAAGCATTTCCTCAAGCCTTGAGTTTGGGTAGGACTGGATTCTTTGTAAAACGTCTTTTAAATATGCCCAAGTATTAATCTTATTCTTTCGGCAGGTGGCGGTGAATGTCATAAGCACTGCTGCTGTATGGCCGCCATTTTCACTGCCAACAAACAGCCAGTTCTTACGGCCCAATGCGATTGGACGGATGGCATTTTCAGCTAAATTATTATCGATAGGAAATCGGCCATCTTGAAGATAAGTATTAAGCTCTTTCCAAAGACCTAAGGTGTAATTGATCGCCTGACGCATGGGTGATTGAGGCAAGTGACCAGGAATGTGTTCTTCAAGCTTCTTTTTGATCTTGTCTAATAATGGTACTGATTCTTTTAGACGAATAGTAAATCTCTCTTGCGGGCTTAAATTCTTAGTCTCAGCTTCAATCTTGTAGAGTTTGGCAATCAATAACAACACTTCATTAGCCGCACGAGGCGAAGTTTTCTGTGCATCTACAAAATAACGACGTGCATGCGCCAAACAAGCCAGATGAGTTACTATATGATCTGTTGTTCCTTCTTGCGTTGGAGACTTGCCTAATTTACCATATCCGGCATAAGCATCTGACATAAAGAATCCTTTGTAATTCAATTAGAGATTCCTGGTGGCGCAAATATATGGATAGAAGGAATTAGGCAGAATAGTGAAATATTCTTAAGAATCAGGGCTATGCAAGGATATCATCATTTTGGGGATAATGGTTTGGTAATTAAAGCTAGGACAAAAGTAACTAAAGCCAGATCAGGTGGTATTGACTTAACTGAGGCCAATATAGGGCTACAGACACAAAATAGCGGTAATGAGATCAAGTTTCATATGGATCAAGCCATGATGGAGGAATTAAAGAATGCAAGGGGCTTTGTTCCGGTGATAATCAATATTCAACCGCTTAAAAACCTCGCTGAATTCCTGGGAGAGTAAATCAGTAGCAAGATGATTGAGAAGGATGCTATTTACTGTTAAAACAAGCTAAGTGAGCCTATTCGGGGTAAACCCAACAGTTGCCTCCTGTAGTGCCATTTGGACACAAACTTCCTACCTGCAATAACTTACAACACGTATTTTTAGAAATTTTTGGCCCTTTTAGCCTAAATAAGCGGTATTCGCGTGTTCATATCAAGCTCAAAGCGACCATACGGGTTGATATGTTCCCAAATTAGGGGAGTTAACGCTCCTAAATCTCGTTGATTTAGCCGTCCTTGCCAGTGTGGTTTATCTAAATCTGTTTGAAGCATGAGGGTGTTAATGTAAATCATACAGTTTTGCAGTAATTGAAGTGACAACATGCTTATTTCATGATCTTCATGGCGATTGCTTACAAGCTCACCACGACGGGCATATAAAACAAAATCGGTAGCGCCATTCCATTGTTCAATGACATTGAGCCCTTCATGAATTTCACGGCGTAAAGGCTCACTATGAAGGTAGTTACAAAGATAAATCGTTTTGACGGCACGGCCTAGCTCCATAAATGCTTTATAAGTTGGATGCTGAACATTGTTACGAGTAAAACGTCGCATAATGGATTCCGTATCTGCCGTACCAAGGCGCAATGCTGTGACATATTTTACCATCTGATCATATTGTTGCTTGATTAATTCCCATTCGACAGGTTTTGTTAGTACAAGCTGAAGATTTTTATAGGCTCTAGGCTGTCCGCTATCTGGTCGATATAATTTTTGTGAGTGTATTGGTTTAAGGCGGGGGAATAGTGAAAAATTTAAAAGCTTACAAAACGCAAAACCAACTATGCTCTGGCCATGGGAATCTACGAATTGCTTTAGGATTTCTATGTCGGTAAGGTGGCGAAGTACTCCTTCAATCATTGATGAGACTTCTGACGATGATGGTGATTTCAGTTGAGAGTGAATGCAAAGAGATTTCTTTTCAACATGCCAATAAATCATAACACCACGGCCACCATGGCGAATTGAGTATTTGCTCATTAAATTTTGATCGTATGCTTTAAAGTGCTTGGAATCTGATGCGCATGAGGTGCTGCCTTCACCCCAGATTGCTTCATTACGTATAAGCAATGTTCCGTTGACGACAATGGCATTGGCTTGGCGTAAGGCATCAACACTGAAATATCTTTTCCTGGCATAAGCTAAATCCTTGTAGGTTATTCCTGACTCAGGGCCAACCATGCGTGTTAATCCAGTATTGGTGCCAAGGCCATGAAGGCATAACAACAGTCTTGGCTGTAAGATAGCTCGTTCCATTGTTGTATATGAGGTTAGGCTTTTAAAAACTTCAGTAAAATTTAAACGCAAGTCAGTTTCTTTAATGACATCAAGTAAGCTTGTCATTGGCCAGGTCGCAGTTATTTCTTCTTTGAGGGAACTTAGATTTTCTGGCTCTTTTTGTGGGTCAAAAGGTGTAAGGCAAATCCAGCCACCAGATTTATTGAGAATTTTAACCTTTGGATTTTTTTGTAATCCTGAATCAAATTTAGCTAAAGCTATGTGCATTTCATTCTTCAAATTCTTTATGTACTCATCAGCACTAAGGGGTAATTTCAATGCTTCATAATACTCTCTACGTTTTATTTCAAAATCAGCGGGTAGATCTTCGTCGGGATTACGGTATCGATCCGCACCAACAACCCAGATTTCTCTACACCGAAGCTGATTACGTAAAGCTTCAAGCACACAAATTTCATAAGTAATCCTGTTAATTTGGCCTGGATTATCTTTATCGAAGATGGCCTTTTTCCAATGTTTCTTTACAACACCATCAATCGGGACTTCTTCATGAGCAGGGAAGGTATGGATTTTGGTATCAGCATACTTTTTGATTAAATCAATAGCTTGAATGATAGGGTGGTAGAGCTCATTATTAGAACGAAATTCTAAGATTTGAAGAATCAAAGGTATTATCCGTCTATAATGGCTTTTATAGGAATTGCGGATTCCATCTCGGACAACGCCATCTTGATTAGCTACAATGCTTAATTCTCTGACAATATTTTCAAGGGTTTTTAAACCAACAATAGGGTAAATAGCGTCTTCTATAGTTTTTTTAGGCCAGTCAATTGCGATAGAGGCGATTTTATAAAGAATTGCTTCCTTATTCGCCACATGTTTCCAGCTTGCTAACAATTTACGATCAGCCCTTCGTTCTGCCCGTGACTCAATTTGATAAATTGTATCAATTAAAAGTTCGACCAAATTATCGGTGATTGTGCGCCCACGTAAATAAACAAAAGCGGCTAGCCATGTTAATCTTGTGGCTGGGGAATGCCGACGCAGCTCATAGGGGGATTCGACCATAACGTGTTGCTGGTAGCGTTCAAGCTCATATTCAGACACGTCAACAAATAAATCCGCCGGTAATTCTATTCTACGGATCATTTTGAGCTTATTTAATTCTTGTAATCCGGAATCTAGGCTTACACGCCCCGGATCGCTGCGTAAACGCATAAGTATGGCAGGGATTATTTCATTAGTTTGATTATCAGCATCTCTTTGATCAGGCTGTAACAATAAATCCAGTTGATCTTTTACAGATTGTTTTAGCCTTGCATATGTTTTGGAATATAGATCCTCATCCCGAGTAAAAGTAACGGTACGTACCATAGTGTCTAGGCGGGTGGGAGAAGGGAGTTCAATCTGAAGCTGACGGCAACGTTCTTCAAGATTTAAAATAAGTTGATGGGGTTTATGGTTTACTATAGCTGCATTCTTTTGAAGCCACTGAATGAGCATATCAGCGTCAGCATTTGTTGCTTCACGAAAACCTGTTATTTGGCGAATGTCATTACAATGACGCCGCCATGTTCTGATTGCTCCCTCGAAAAAATTATTTTGTGTGGTAGGGATACCACTGATTTGCTGGGCTACTGTATCAATGGTCTTGGGATGAAATTCAGAAGGGGCGGTAGGGAAACGACAGTAAATTTTATAAAACAAAAGCAACAAGGCAAAAATAAGTCGGTTATCACGATTCTTGTTCATAATGTGTTTTAAATCTTCCGGTGATATAATCCAATCTTCTTCGGTAGTTGTGATTGTTTGTTTCATTTGGCCTCCTGATTAGGGTTTGTTGGCGGGTAATATTGACGGCGACACATACCGGCTATATCACAAGAGAGAAATAATTTTAAATTATAAATTCAGAGTTCGCAAGATTTATAAACTACGAACTTTCGTATTGACAACTTTTTTATTTTTCCTTTATAATATGCTCAATTAGAATAACTAATTGAAGCAGATCAACATGGGGAAGGTTATGAAAATAGATAAGCAATACGCAGATTGGATCCGTGAGCTTAAAAACAAAATCCGTTCAGTTCAGCTGAAAGCAGCAGTTCAAGTAAATGTTGCTATGCTGAATTTTTATTGGGAATTAGGGGCAGACATTGTCAAAAAGCAGGAAACAAGCTTATGGGGAGAAAAGTTGATTGATAAGCTTAGCCATGATCTAATGGATGAATTCCCTGATATGAAAGGTTTTTCCCGCCGGAATTTGATGTATATCCAAAAATGGTACTTATTTTATAGCCGTGATGCCAAATTAGTGCAACAAGCTGTTGCACTAATTACGCAAATTCCCTGGGGGCACAATCTAGCTATCATCAACAAATCCCGGAGTTCAAAAGAAGCCATTTTTTATATACAGAAAACCATTGAGAATGGATGGTCCCGCGCGGTTTTGACCCATCATATTGAAAAAGGGCTTTTTAAAGTGCAAGGGAAAGCTTTAACTAATTTTAAAGTAACGCTACCAAGCCCCCAATCTGATTTAGCCCGCCAGACACTGAAAGATCCATATAATTTTGATTTTCTTACCCTTAGAGAAAAGCATGATGAAAGGGATCTGGAAGATGCTTTAATGACGCATATGACAAAATTCTTAATTGAATTGGGGTCAGGTTTTTCCTTTATAGGTCGTCAATATCGAATAAATATTGGGGGAGAAGAGTACACGATTGATTTACTGTTTTACCATGTGCGTTTACATTGTTATGTCGTCGTAGAATTGAAGGCCATAAAATTCAAACCAGAGTTCGCAGGAAAACTCAATTTTTATGTGTCTGCTGTGGATGGTATCCTAAAGACGGCCCAAGATAATCCAACGGTTGGTATGTTGATTTGTAAATCCAAAAATAAAACTGTAGTAGAATACGCTCTAAAGGATATAAATAAACCTATTGGCGTTAGCGAGTATAGGATCACCCAAAATTTACCAAAGGAACTTGCGCTGTCGCTCCCAAGCATAGAAGCTATTGAAGCTGAGTTGGAAGAAGAAAATTCTTAACAAAAAATAGAGAATTAAGCATCGATGTCTGCGAACCTATGGCTTCGATGGCGTTAGATTGTGTGATTAATTTAAAAAAATGTATGATAAAATTCGAAAAGATTCGAGGTTTTAGGTAATTCTTATGACGAGTCTACAAGTAAAAAGGGGTCTCATTTCACAAGGTAGTAAAATTTGCAAATTTTTTACCATAATGTTTTTCTTAACGTCCCCATTGGTTATGGGATCGGAGCTTGTTTTGAAAGATGGCAGGGTAGTTGATGGGAAGATTATCGAAAAAACCTCTAAATACATCAAGCTTGATATAGATGGTGGCTTAGGTAGAATGACTTATTATTTCGATGAAATTGATACGGTTGATGGTCAAAAGTTTCAAATACTTAATTCTTCTGTTTCTTTGAATAACGATCCCTTGCAGATTTCCGATAATCGATCATCACAATTACCAAATCATTCTTGGAATCAAGTTGACACTCAATCTGCCGTTACTTCTGTAGGTAGTCCTAGCCAAAAAACCGCTGAAATTCTAACTAAACCAAGTCAACCAGAGGAAAATATTGAACCTTCATTAAAACCTTTGTATAAAACCTTGTTTGAAGATGGATACTCTTCAGAATATTCATTAAAGATTGCTCGTCGATTATTACCAATTTATGAAGAGTTGAATTTTGATGGGGTTACAAGTGGTGAAAACTTGGTGGATGAGTTAAATAAATTCAAAAACACATTAGATCAACAAATTTTTATATATCAGCCTAAGATTGATTTAAAGACTAGTAATCATATTTTTATTTATACTCTTTTTGTTGGTGGGAATGCGGAAAATGATTTAAGGTCTGTTATAGATCAATTAATGAATGATCCTGTTTTGCATCATGATTTTTATGGAGCTTTTGCTTGATCTTCCCCCGAAAAAGTGGACACAAAGAAGAGATGGTTTTAGTATAAAGACCAGCTCAAAAACGGGAGGTGTCCAATGGAAGGGGAAAAAGGAAAAAAGA
>Ga0302280_1002184_pt1 | contig 15314 bp, 15 predicted proteins | sample III_Fen_E1_1_FD_198771 | JGI IMG/M metagenome (GOLD analysis project Ga0302280, IMG submission 198771) | Peat permafrost microbial communities from Stordalen Mire near Abisko, Sweden - III_Fen_E1_1 | ecosystem: Environmental > Terrestrial > Soil > Wetlands > Permafrost | place: Sweden: Abisko... | reverse complement strand
CTACCTTATATCCTAAATGCACTAAGGCCTCTTTCCCTTTTTTACCCATCGTTATAGGTATGACCTCAAAACCTTGTTCCTGTTTTTCTAAAATAAACTTTCTTACGGCTGAAACAAGATTGGAATTTAGTGCTCCGACTTGACCACGGTTAGAACTGATGACAACCATGATAATACGTTTTTTAGCAGCCGGTAAGGATTTTTCTAGGTTGGCGACTCTTCCAGTAATTTCACCTAATTCACCCTTCAAACTTTTTGCCAAGTTAGAAGCAAGCTCTCTGGCCAAATCAGCATAAGGCCTGCTGCCAGCAACCGCTGTTTGAGCCCTTCTCATTTTTACCGCAGAAACCATTTGCATGGCACGAGTTATCTTCTTCGTGCTGGAAATAGATTTTATTCTGCGTTTAATATCTCTTGATCCTGGCATATCTTATATTTAAATAATTTATTTATTTTCCAAATTCAAACCTTGCTTGAAACCTTGCAAAGCTTCTTTGAGTTTTGCTTCTGTCTCTGGTGCTAAATCTTTAGTGGATTTAATTTCTTCCATGACGTCGCGAGCTTGATTCTTCATGTAAGCATGCAACTGCTTTTCGGCCTCTCGTGATTTGATAGCAGGAACATCATCAAAGTAACCGTTGTTGACAGCATATATAACAACTACTTGATCTTCAAAAGCCAATGGTGAATATTGGTCCTGCTTAAGAATTTCCGTAAGTCTTGCTCCCAATTCCAACTGGCGCTTTGTACCTTCGTCCAAATCTGAACCGAATTGCGAGAACGCTGCAAGTTCACGATACTGAGCCAAAGACAAACGCATCTTCCCGGCAACCTTCTTCATCGCTTTTGTCTGTGCAGAAGAACCTACACGAGAAACCGACAAACCGACGTTAACAGCTGGACGAATTCCTTGGTAAAACAAATCTGATTCCAAATAAATCTGTCCATCGGTAATAGAAATAACGTTAGTAGGAATATATGCTGATACGTCTCCCGCCTGAGTTTCAATGATCGGCAAGGCTGTCATTGAACCACCACCGAAATCTTTGTTCAGTTTTGCGGCTCTCTCTAACAATCTAGAGTGAAGATAAAAAACATCGCCTGGATAGGCTTCGCGTCCTGGAGGCCTGCGGAGCAACAGAGATAATTCACGATATGCAACAGCGTGTTTGGACAAATCATCATAGACGATAAGGACATCCTTACCCTGATCCATAAAGTATTCGCCAATTGCCGCACCTGTGTAAGGAGAAATATATGCCATAGCTGCCGGCTCAGAAGCCCCGGCAACAACAACGATTGAATAATCCATAGCTCCGCGCTCTTGCAATTCTGCAACTATTTTTGCAACTTTACTTTCTTTCTGCCCGATAGCTACATAAATACAAATTACATCCTGTCCTTTTTGGTTGATAATTGCATCAATGGCAATAGCTGTCTTACCGACTTGCCTGTCGCCAATGATAAGTTCACGCTGGCCGCGACCGATTGGGATCATCGCGTCAATGGCTTTTATACCTGTTTGCAAAGGCTTCTTCACGCCTTCGCGAGTGATGACTCCTGGAGCGACTTTTTCTATAGGATAAAAAGTCTTGGCATTAATTTCGCCTTTACCATCAATAGGGATAGCTAAAGCCGAAACAACCCTACCAAGGATTTCTTCAGAGACAGGAACCGACAAGATTCTTCCGACAGCTTTAACCGTCTGCCCAGGAATGACTGTTTTGTAGTCACCCATGATAACCGCACCAACTGTAGTTTCATCCAAGTTCATCGTAAATCCAAAAACTCCGCTTTCAAATTCAAGCATCTCCGAAGCATTCACTTTAGAAAGTCCAGAAATTCTGGCAATACCATCGGAAACTTCTAATACTGTACCAACATTTTCAACTGATACCTTTGGGTTAAATGCCGAGATTCTTGATTTTAAATTTTCTATAATATCGTTGTTCATATGTTTATATAATTATTTTCCTGATATTTCCTTACCTAAGTCTCGAAGATCTTTTTTAACCGAAGCATCCAGTAAAGTATCATCTGCTCTAATAACTATTCCTCCTATCAAACCAGGGTCAACTTCTTTTTTTACTTTAAGCCTATTACCAACCACCAAATTCAGTTCTTTGATTAAGGATTCAGCTACAGGCATCTCTCTGGCGGTGGTTACAGTAACGTTTCTTATTCCATCACCATGCTCAGAAATTTTTAGATACTCTTTTTCAATTTCCGCAAATTTTGGAAGATCTCCATGTTCCGCTAAGACCTTAGCAAAGTTATCTAGAACTTTATCCTGATCTTTTGGGCTAGTCTCTTGAATCGCTCCGTAGAGCGCTTGAGCATATTGATTCGCTGTTATCATACCTTCCCTCCTGATGAATCTTTAGCTTGGTGTAGGCTTCGTTCTATTAATTCTTTATCTTTTTTACTATCCAACTTTTCCAAAAGAATTTTTTCTGTAGCAGATACAATTAATTCTGATGCTTCGATTCGAATCTCCTTAAGCATTGCTGTTTTTTGATCTTCTATATTTCTATGAGTATCTTCTATAATGCGATTAGCATTTGTACGAGCTTCAGTAATTATATCTTCTTTTATTTTTTGCGCAGAGACCTCGCCAGCGGCAATAATTCCAGATACTTCCAATCTTGCCTGTTTGACCATTTCTAATCTTTCTTTTTCCGCATCCTGATGTAGCTTTTTTATATCATCGGCTTCTCTTAAAGATTTTTCTATGCGTTCAGTGCGTTCAGCTAATTTTTTAGAAAGCGGAGTAAAAACCCATTTCCATAATACGAACAAGACTATAGCAAAGTTTACAAGCTGGGCGATAAAAAGCTTCCAATCAATTCCGAGTGTAGTCAAAACACCAGGCTGGGCTGTCGTGGCAGAATCAGCATGAGCGACCGGAATAATTATTGCATGTTCAAGAATTGGTATTAGTATGGATTGGAATGAGTGCATTGTTTTATAATATGACTATTGGGGCCAGACCCCTTCAAAGTTAATAATTTTTTTAAAATCTATATGTGAGGAACAGCACTGGCGGGGTCAGACCCCACAATATTCTTAAATTGTTTTCGGAACAAACTTTATTAATTATGGATCGAATAATTGATAAAGTTTATTTCTAAAATTTTGAGATGGATTCGAGGAATCTATGGAAAATATTGTGAGGCGTACTCTTAGTACGGTGAACAATATTTTCCATAGATGACATCGAATACGTCCAAATTTGGAAACCTCTTTATATAAGCCTATTGTAAAATAAGGGTTATAACCAAAGCGTAAATAGCAATAGCTTCGGCAAAGGCCATACCCAAAAGCATAGGAACGAACAAAGCGTTTACACTCTCTGGGTTACGCCCAATAGCTTCCATAGCTTTGCTGCCGATTAATCCAATTGCTAATGCTGGAAACATACCACCAATAGCAATAGTCAAACCTTTCGCGAAAACTGTAGAGCTTGCAAGGTCTAAAATCATTTTTTCCTTTCACGAACAACGAGATTAATTATTTTTACGTTGTCGTATTTAACTATTAATTATAATAAAGGCACCTATATACCCGAAGCGATTATACACCGCTCGCTGGTTCTGGGTACTCATCTTGAAGCGCGCTTCCAAGCTCGGTTAAGTTATCCGCTTGGATAACTTCGTCCTTGTCACCATGTCCATGTTCAGGAATTGGCATGATTGCTATAGAAGCGTACACCAAAATGAGCATCGAAAAAACGAGCGCCTGTATCAGACCCACTAACAATTCCAGTCCCATGAAAGGCAACGGTACAATATAGGCCACAAGACTGGCAAGCACGGTCAAAAGAACTTCCCCTGCAAAAATATTACCAAAAAGTCGGAGAGAAAGAGAAAGGACCTTAGATACTTCAGAGACGACCTCTAAAAAGCCAACTCCAAGTTCGATAATAGCAACAAGTATTTTTTCTACGGAGAAACTTTTTACAGCCTCCCATAGACCACCAAGTTTGATAAATTTATTGGCATAGCGGAAAAAACCTACCGCAACAATACCCATAATATGAGTAGTTATGACGCATGCCAAAGCCATAGCTAAAGTAAGGTTCAAATCGGCATTCGCAGATCTAAACATCGGAATAAATTCTTTTATGCCGTCAGCTGCGGTTTTAAATAAACCTATTGAACCAATCCCAGGTAAAATCCCGATCCAATTTGATACCACTATAAATATAAATAAAGAACCGGCCATTGGAAACAGCTTCAAAGTCTTTTCCCTACTTCCGGTAACACCGTCAGCATAAGAGAACATCAGTTCCAGGACACTCTCGGCAAAATTCTGAGAACCCTTAGGAACATCCGATACCTTTCTCTTAATTACATATGCGAAAATGACTATAATTAAAACCGCAAAAAGCGAATTCAAATAAGCATTAGTTACGGGAAAATTCCCTATAAAGAATAATTTTTCTGCTGCTATTGGCGGTGTGCTGATAGTTGTCATTACTTTTTTAAATCGTTCTACTTAATCTTTTTATTAGTGATTTCTGTATTAGTCCTATCTGAATTTTTTTGCGAAATTTTTTGTAAACGCCTTACCAGAGCTTTTAAACGCATATAGACGATTACAGTGCTTATTGTTAGAGCTAATATTAAACACAAATAAACAATAAAGTGGGTATGGAATTTTTGATCATAATACTTTCCCACTAAAGCCAAAAAAGCTACCGGAAGAGCTATTATAAAGCCTAACTCGAAAGCCACGCTCATAGCGCCTAAGGTCTGCTCTAAATATAATTTAGCCTTGCGGTCTTCTTGCATAAAAAAGACGCTTTTACGCGCTTACTTGTTAAAAAAACAAAAAGGTGCAAATACTGCTTTGCATCTGAAATATAACAAAAATCTGGGAATATTGCAATCCGCCTCCGCCAAGGCTACGGCGGACAAGTCCTCTATATTTGCCTAATCACTCTATTTGACTACGTCCCGACAAGTCGGGACTACGGCGGACAAGTCCGCCCAATTTAAGACTTTCGCCGAGACAGGCTTCGCCAAATAATAGAGGGTATTCATGGGGCCCCCGAAAATTGTTTCAATTTTTGGGGAAAGCGGCAACGGTGCGAAAATCAAAGAATTAGTGGTGTTATTTAGGGCTCCCAAAAAATGCTTCATTTTTTGGGAAAGAGCACAACGACCTGGAGGCTGGAGAGCTTTTCCTGAAAGGAAAACTCGTAAGCCGGAATGGTCGATTGGGCGATGGAGCCGATGGTCGGAATCGAACCGACAACCTATGGTTTACGATACCATTGCTCTGCCAATTGAGCTACATCGGCAAAATTATTTGCCCACCAAGAAAATCTAACAATTTTTAACGTTTTGAGCAAATAAAATTAAATGACACCTGGAATAAAACGGTACGGGACCTTTTTGCAATATTCCTGATAATCTGGATCCGCTAAAAGATGCCGTTCTTCTGTAAGGGCACGCAAAAAATAAATTGACGCCCAGGCTGCTATAGAAAAGATAGCTAACGGGTTGACCAGAACAATTGGTATTCCCATTATCAACCAAGCTAGATTTTTACTAATGTAAGCTGGATGTCTAACATATTTATAAGGCCCTCTCGAAACAATTCCTCTATTTGTTAAGTTGCTTGCCTTTAATCCTAAAGCAATAGTAGCCCAAACATATATCATATATAAGACTATACTCACAATAGCTGCAATAATCGTAAGCGATACAAATGGGAAAGCGCTATAATCATTGGAACCCCAACCAAATATCTGAGTAGTTATATTATTAAATGGCGGATAGCAAGCCAGCGCGACAATCCAACCAAATAAAGTCGGCTCAACCGAACGCAATTCGTTTTTCCAACTTTTGAATTCAAACAAATACCCTAGCAAAAAATAAGTTGTATCAATAATCAATATCGCATAGAAGACACAAAAATAAACTTCGCTTATCTGACCTTGCATACGCAAATGTGTATGAGAAAATATTTTTTCAACGTTCGTAAAAAAATCTCCGATATTGCCAAAGAAGAAATTAGCCATAATCGGGATGTAAATCAGTTTAACCAAAAAGAAAAGAACTGTTGATTTTTCTTGAGGAGAAATTTGAACGGATGGAAGTCCGGCATCAAAGTACTTACTAAAAAAGTTCTTCCAGCCTAAAATTATTTTTATTATCGCCTGCCAAAAGACCAAAGCCCTACTATCTTTTATATTTGCGCCGGAATAAAAAAAGAACCAAAAAAAACTGAATACTACATAAAAAATATAAAGACTGCAAAGAAGAGAAAAAGCGCTCGTTCCAAAGACAAGAATACTGCCTTTATAAAAAATGCCGAACCCGCGCAAATGTAAAAAATTTATATTAAGAAAGCTCTTTGATATAAAACTTTGGTAGTATGGAAGCTTTAGGTAAATCAAAAGACCTATACTATAGATTGTCGCACCGGATAGCCAGGCTCTTAGCTTTAAGAATAAATCTTTTTTATTTATTGTTTCCATGAATATTAAATCACTCTAAATTATTTAGCTTCTTCCCCACCCCATTCAACAACAGTAAAACCATTCCTGCTAAAAGCAGAAAAAGATTGTGATGGTATAGATATAGCTTGATTAAGAGGTTTGTAAACCATAAAGACACGCAGTAAAGAATCTGGCTTAGGATTAATATCCAGCTTGGCAAAATTAGTATAATCAGTACCAGCAAAATGAATCAGATTATAAGGGTTATTTTGTAATTTTGGCAACCAATAAACTATAAATTCATTATACTCTTTAGGTTGCAGGCCCATTTTTGCTAACTGGCCTTGCAAGAACACAGCAGTGTCGCTACCTTTAACCACAAAACCTGTAGAGAGATCATATTGCTGATTATCAGAACCTTCCCAAAATAGATAATTATAATCTTGACCATCAACAGGATTTATTATGTGGCCATCGGGGTAGGCTGTTACATTCCAAATATGATTTATAGGGTCAGCAAATTTAGGGTAAAGACTGGTAATACTTCCACCATAATTAAGTTGGACCGAAACATTTTCTTTACTGGTTGGGTATAAATAAATGACTGGTTTATCAGGATGAATTTCACCGCAACCAATACATGGTTGAACGGGATATGTTTGTATAGGTTCTCTTATTATAGTTGTCTGAGTTGGAAAAAATAATATTATTAACCCTGTAAAAATAATCAGCCATATTAGTTCAGAAACAATTACCCAGATACCGGATTTCCATTTCATTTTTATCCCTAATAAAATGGCTGGAATTATAAGTATCGAACCACATAATAAAACGAATATAGTATTTATAAGCGTTTGAACGAACGCAGAAGGATTGGATGATAGGATCGGTAAATATTCTACCCCATAAGTGAGAATCGCAATTAGGACGCTAGCTATAAATCCAATACCAATCACTGATAAAAAAACTCTTTTATGAGATATCGCTGACTGCTGTTTTGGGATAGCTATATTTTCCATATTTATTTTTTAAATTAATGTTATATTAATAAATAATAATATTTAGAAAGATTATGCGAATGCCTTTTGGAGCACATTGTGGAATGATGTTAGGACAGAAATGGTTAAGCTAAGTTTACCATAATTTATGGTAAATAAAGCAATAATGTACTGTCAAACTATGCACGACCAAAAATATTTGCCCAATAATTTTAATATTTATATACTATGTATATGGAAAACGCAACTAAATTTGAAAAGCCAGAGAGATTAGAGGTTTTAGAGACTGTAACCCCACAAGCTGAAAATTCAAAATCAGCCCCAAAAGATCCAGATCTTATGACTCCGGAGGAGCAGGCTGCCATATATAAAGAGTCTGCTCTAAAAATAAATGGGCAGATAACCGAATACTCTAATTCTATTGAAGGCACGATTGAGCAATGTAACGATATACGAGATGAACTTGGAATTCCAGAAACGAATGACATCCCCCCAAGCGTTGATTCAACAGTTAATAAACTTGAGGCATCAAAAAATAAATTAGCAGAAGTAGAAGGAAAACTTGCAGAGTTGGAAAATCAAGGAGCTGTAGTTACAGATATAAAAGAAAAAGATCATTCTGGAACAGCAACAGGAAATACTGAAGATAAAAGAATTGGGAACGCCCAACCTGAAATCAAGCAGTCTCCATCCGAAAAGCAAGAAATCCCTGAAGCGACACTGGCACAATTGTCTGAATCCCTAAAGATAAAAAATGAGTTACAAGAAAGAGTCGGTGTCTTAAAAACATCTCCGGAATTTCAGGCGTTCCAGAAAGCAAGTCAGGAACTTGGAGACAAGCAGAAAAAACTAGATGAACTAAAGAATTCAGATAAGTCTACTAATATCAATATTGGGTCTGTTTCGATTGGCGGAGGAAACTCTGTAAATATTAACATAGAAGGTAGTGAATCATCCAAAAGTGAGACCGTTGAAGAAAGTGAAATAGATCTAGCCGAAGAAGCTAAAAACTTACTTACAAAAGTACAGATTGATATTCTAAAGCTGCAAAAAGAGGAAATGGAATATAGCACCGAGGGTTTGAATATAAAAACTGGCGAGATAAAACTTGAAACAACAAAAATTGATGCCGAAACAGAAATATGGAGTAGCGGAGGCATGGATCAGAGAAAGTTTGCTGAGAATATGCAAAAAGTAAACGACCCAGAAAGAGGAAGAGAAGATTTTGATAATAAAGAATTATTCTTAAAATTTAAAACAGCTTACACCGAGGTGGAGAATTATAAATCTCAAAATCAAAACTACCATCAAAGGATTGATGATAAACAAAGAGAAATAGATGAAATGGAAAACACTGCCGGAAACTTAGAATGTCCAAATGAAAATAGAATTTTAGAACTTTTAGATAAAAGCGATAAAGCAGAAGAAACAGGAATTGATAAGACCGATGAAATGGAAAACATCGACACGACTGCTGAAAAGACCGAAACAGAAGATGCAGTTAAAGAAGATACAGAAGATAATACCCTTATCAGTGCTAATAAAGGCAATGATAAAATATAAATTCAATTGCTCTAGCCCCCCCCCAGCGTCAATTATTTAAAAACAGCTCTTAAGAGCTGTTTTTTATTTGTAGTATGTTCTGGAATGATGTTAGGGCAGAAATAGTTAAATTACGTTCTTAATTTATTATTATAAAGCCTTAAGGCTATGGGTAATTGTGAGTGCAGATTTTCCGGCATATTATCCAATGTGAACCAACCTATGTCATCAAACTTATGTGGTTCTCCTATTTTAACTTTATCTGGGTTTACTAGGACTTTAAAGTCTAAAGCTATCCAATGTGTCTTTCTTCCTTGGTTTTCCCTATGCACATCTCTATAACCCAAAAACTCGAAATCGATCACGTCTGTACAATATTCTTGGGCAATCTCTTGTTTTAGAGTCTGTTCGACCGTATCATTGAATTCCAAAGCTCCCCCGCCGGTATCCCACTTGCCATTTTCATCCCTTGCATTTGCGCCACGCTTTGCCAGAACAAAATTTCCTTTTCCGTCATGACAAAGGAATGTTACGGTAACACCTATAAAATCAAAACCCTTTTTAAATTCTATATTATCTTTTTGCATAAATTATTGGAGCACGTTGTGAATGATATTAGGACAGAAATAGTTAAAAATTTTGTTCATTAATGCAAGATTCGGTTGTTTTGGCAATATTTTGATTCCAGTCGTGACCAGCTTCTACTTCAATAACTGTAAAGCCATTATTTTTAAGGATATTTACTGACTGTTTATCACAAAAATAATTATCATTATTGCCTTTGATGACAACAATATGATCTCTTGGTATTTTTAACATTACACCAAAAGCATCAACTTTCAAAAGCTCAAAAATCCTTTTAAAATCAAATAACCAATTGCTTATTGGCGTTACTTTTTCCCATTTAATTCCTTCGTGAAAAAGAAATTTAATCCAATTTGCCGAGAGTGATATTAAATTTACTTTTTTGATTAGAGGATTTACAAAAATAAATTTACTATTTTTAATTAAGTCATAATGAGAAAGTGTAAAATTAACCCCTATACTATGACCTATATAAAAATCTGCCTGAGGAAACTCCTCTGAATAAGATTTAAGCCAGATATCCAAACCATTATAATTCCCATAGTTTTTTATGGTTTGGAATGCTCCGGGAACAATTAAAATTTTATTCATAATTTATATTTCTGGAGATTAACCAGATTCTTGCTACGCAAAAATATTAATTGCCCCAATTATATATTTCCTAAAACAAAAATACGCCTTTAGACTGATGAATTTATTTGGAGCACGTTGTGAAATGATGTCAGGACGGAAATAGTTAAGCTAAGTTTACCATAATTTAGATAAAACAAAACAGCTATCGTGTTTCTAGCTGTTTTTTACTCTTCCAAATTCACAAAAAATTTATGAACTTAGAAGGGTGAAGGTTGACTTGCGCCAACCTTCAATGTAAGGCTGCAGGGTGGTATGTTCATACCCTAATCCTAGCCTTCTTCGCTGTGAAAACAGTGAGAGGAATGAATACAATCACAGACATCAACATAATCCCGTACTCCTTGATGTCTTCACCAATGATTGGCATTTGTTGATAGGTCTGTGAGAGAGCCAACAAACCGACCAACAGCGCGGCAGTAAAATACACCGAGACCACCGTGCAAACCCCAGTAGCTAATTTCCACCACATAAATCCTCCACTTTTCTCTTCGCTCACTTGCCTTCAATATTCTGAAGGTCAGAGGCTTACGAAGATTGGACTATTTACTAACAAATCTAATAAATAAACCAACCTAAATAAGCATTAGTATTATACTACAAATAACTATCTTTGTCAATAATCCTACAATAGTACCTATTAGTGGTAATGCAACTATAGGACAAACAAAAAAAGCCTTTTTAACTGGGCTATTTGCTGAAAAGAACTATTTAAATGGTACTGATTTAAAGAAAAAAGAAATAGCAGATATTTTACTATCGGACGCAACAGTATCAAATCAAAATATTCAATCAATCCGGTTCAAACCTGCGTACCAAAAGATGTTTGAACACCATCAAAACTTAGCTTTTTGTAATTGGAGCGGGTAGCGGGAATCGAACCCGCATCTTAGCCTTGGGAAGGCCACATTCTACCACTGAACTATACCCGCACGTCACTTTCCCTTCTACAGCTTACGCGTATCCCGGTAAGCCGGAATCCGCTCCAGCTTCCGAAGGCCGCTCCTTTCCCCAAAAAAATGAAACATTTTTTGGGGGCCCCATTAAAACCAATTGAACTTTAATATATCAATTATATCTTATTCATTCTGGAAAAAATAATAGAGCCACTTCTGTGCATTACTGTCACCGGCGTATGGAGAGTTGTCAGTATTCGATCCACCAGAAGAATCATCAGGCGTATTCAGCTTAAAAGAAAAAACTTGTTCGCCAACCTTTTGTTTATTAAATTCCTGTCTTGCGACTTTTTCCGCGTTCTCTGAAGGGTTGGATTGCCAATCGTTAACCGCGCTTTGCAACTCTTGGTTCTGTTGTTGCAATTGATTTTCCTGACTTATAAGTGCATTGATATCTGCAGATACTTCTTTGTGTTGTTTATATTGTTTTGCGTCCAACAAAAGAAACAAGATTAAGACAGCTAATCCGACAAAAAGAAAAAACCTATTTTTGAGAATTGGATGAAATTTTATCACTATCCCCTACTTTCTTGATTATCCGGATTATTATTCTTGTCCTTATCCGATACATCTACATCTGCGTCACTATGTAAAGGACTAATTGTTAAATGCATATTCCAAATATTATCTTTTACACTTTCAGGATTTGAAACAGATTTGATTGTCATTTGCTCTTCTATTCCAGCAATCTTAATCGAAACATCACCGTATTCAAAAAGAGTTGAGATAAAACCAGTCGTCTTAAAATTAACATTTAGAATCCTGTTCAAGTAAGTCTCGTCTACATGTTTTTTGAACAGGCCTAGATGATAAATATGCAAGAGTCTTTCAGTTGTCAGCATATAATAATCCATATACCACATATAAAAACGACGACAGGCAAAAATAGTGACGAACAAAATCCAAACTAACATCAAATTGCTATGCAAATGACTGGAAAAAATAAAATTATATTTTACGCCAAAATACCAAGGAACAAAAATCAACACAAAAACTTCTATTACCATTGGCATAAAGGTCATATCATTTTTTCGATATGACACTAAAAACTGCTCATCTTCGTGCAGTTTGTGCATATACCAGCTTGGTTTTTTAATACTAACGGATTGGTCCTGTCCCATAAAGCAAAGCAATCATAGACATTATCAAAACAAATGCCATTAATACTATAGTTATGTTCCTACTGTGCTTATTTCTCATGCCTATATTATATCGTTTTTTAAAGTATTTATCCATATTGGCATTATAAAGGGGTCAGACCCTATTTCTACACAATCACACATAATAGCCAACAAGAACATTTTTATAATTTTTAAAGTAAATAGGATATTAATATTCCATATATTCCATAACAAAACCCTTTCTGGGTGACGCTGGGCGAAGACCTTGGAAGCTCGTGCGCAGACGTGCAAGATTAATTCTTTATAGTAAGGAATAGTATCTTCACGTCGAGCACGGCTCCGAGGTGGCCGGCGGCAGGACCCAGAAAGGGTTTTGTTATGGATTACTTATTCTATTTCTTCAACACTGCCAAAAATGCTTCTTGTGGAATCTCTACTTTCCCAATCTTCTTCATGCGCTTTTTTCCGCGTTTCTGTTTGTTCAACAATTTCATTTTTCTAGTGACATCTCCGCCATAAAGATAACCCGTGACGTCCTTACGGAATGCCTTGATCGTTTCTCTGGCGACAACCTTACCACCTATTGTCCCCTGCAAGGCAATTTCAAACTGTTGTCTCGGAATGAGTTCTTTTAATTTTGCGAGTAATTCTCTAGCTTCTTTTTCGGCAAAAGCCTTATGCGCAATAATTGCCAACGCTTCAACTTTCTCACCAGCTACCAGGACATCAACTTTGGATAACTCTCCTGTCCTATATTCCAAAAATTCATAATTCAAAGAGGCGTATCCAGATGATACGCTTTTGAGCTTATCATAAAAATCTGTGATTATTGCGCCAAGAGGCATGACAAACTTCATGTGTACGCGGTCTTCGGCAATGTATTGAATATCTTTTTGTGTGCCGCGTCTTTGAGTGACAATCTCGATGATTGGACCGATGTATTGTTTTGGTACGAGAATATCAACGTCCATCCATGGTTCCATGACACTTTTTATTACCGATGGATCCGGCCACTCTGCAGGAGTATGAATGGCAACGTCTTCGCCATTAGTCAATTCGATTTTATAGGCCACGCTTGGCGCGGTGAGAACAAGATCTAAATCATATTCACGAGAAAGACGTTCCTGCACGATATCCATATGCAGCAAACCCAAAAATCCTGTGCGAAAACCAAAACCGATAGAAGGAATATTCTCCGGCTCGAACGTCAACGCGGCATCGTTGAGTTTTAGTTTATCCATAGCATCACGGAGCAATGGATAATCTTCAGATGATGTCGGGAAGATTGTCGCGTAAACCATCGGCTTAACAAATTTGTAACCAGGTAAAGCCTTGATCACGTTTTCACCTTTAAAATGCGCTGGTGCTATAGTATCCCCGACTCTAGCTTTGCTGACGTCACGCAAACCCGTAACGATGTAACCTACTTCGCCGGTCTTTATGTCTTTTTGCGGGTCAAACTTCGGACGGAAATATCCTATCTCCAAAGCCTGTGCTTCCGTATCGGTCGCGAGCATTCTGATAGACTCATTCTTTTTTATTGAGCCGTCAAAGACACGGACAAAGGCAATAACACCTCGATGCACATCATATGTTGAATCAAAAATCAAAGAACGGAAGGGCGCATCCGGATTTCCTGTCGGCGCGGGAACGCGTTCGATTACCGCTTTCAAAATTCCTTCTACGCCTTCGCCTGTCTTGCCAGAAGCATAAAGAATTTCATCATCGGTGAATCCAAAAATCTGTTTGATTTCCGCGGCAGTTTTTTCTCTATCGGCATTCGGCAAATCTATTTTATTTATTACGGGAATCAACGTCAGATTATTTTCCATGGCCAAATAGACGTTCGCTAGAGTTTGCGCCTCTATTCCCTGCGTTGCATCGATGACAAGAATAGCTCCTTCACAGCAAGCCAACGATCTAGAAACTTCGTAAGTAAAATCTACGTGTCCGGGAGTGTCTATAAGATTCAGGATATATTCCTTGCCTTCAAACGCATAGTTCATACGCGCCGGTTGCAGCTTGATAGTAATTCCACGTTCACGCTCCAGATCCATCGTATCCAAAAGCTGGTCCTTCATGTCGCGCTTGGATACCGTATGAGTGAATTCCAAAAGACGGTCCGCTAAAGTGGACTTACCGTGGTCGATATGTGCGATGATGCAAAAATTTCGGATGTTTTCCATGATACAAAAATAAACCTTAAAGGTCCGTTTCAGACTGTATATTAGCTTATTTTCGGAAGATTATAAAGGGCTTAAAAATAATTAAAAATAATTCCAATCAGTCTGGAATATAAAAGAAAAGCCTTTATCAGTCGTGAACGCGAAAGGGAGAACTTTCTATACAGCTTGCGACGCCCTCGGCGCTTGGTGTTGCTGTATAGAAAGTCCTACCTTGAGCAAGGCACGACTGATAAAGACCTGTGTTGATATAGCAGACTGATTGGGATTATTAATGTATAAATCTTCTTTTGATCATTTGGATCGCCAAATTCGATTGGGCCATGCCTAACAATTTTGTAATTCCAAAGTAGACAGCCATTCCCAAAATTCCAGCGACCAAGCCCTGAGTCAGAACATTTATGGTTTTGTCTAAAGGCAAGAATATCTGTACAAAGTATAAGGAAAAATATGTGACTATTCCGAGCGCGAGCGAACTTATCAATATCTTTACAACCTCCGCCCAAGCTTTGATGAATTCTCCGTTCTCGAGTTTTGGCATCAGCAGAACAAAAAGTATTACAGCGTTAACAATCGAGGCGATACAAAAACCAGCAGAAAGTCCTAAGACTCCGAACATCCTACCAAGAAAAATAGATGCGATTATATTAATAGCCGCGCTTCCCAAACTAGCAATCATAGGTATGACTGTGTTTTGTCTGGCATAAAAAGCCCTAGAAAATAATGGAGTTATAGATTGGAAAGCCATGCTTAGAGCAAAGATACCGAGCGCGTTTGCGGTCAGTTCTGTAGCAGTCCAATTAAAACTACCTGCTCCGTAAATCACACGGACAATCTGCGCGCGCAAAACT
>Ga0302280_1002183_pt1 | contig 15318 bp, 12 predicted proteins | sample III_Fen_E1_1_FD_198771 | JGI IMG/M metagenome (GOLD analysis project Ga0302280, IMG submission 198771) | Peat permafrost microbial communities from Stordalen Mire near Abisko, Sweden - III_Fen_E1_1 | ecosystem: Environmental > Terrestrial > Soil > Wetlands > Permafrost | place: Sweden: Abisko... | reverse complement strand
CCGTTATTACCGCCACCGTTATTGCCACCGCCACCATTGTTTCCACCACCATTGTTGCCGCCGCCGCCATTGTTGCCACCGCCGCCATTGTTTCCACCACCGCCATTGTTTCCACCACCGCCGCCATTGTTTCCGCCACCGCCGCCATTGTTTCCACCACCATTGTTTCCACCACCGCTGTTATTACCACCGCCGCCGTTGTTGCCGCCGCCACCATTGTTGCCACCGCCTTTTCCGCCTTTGCCTCCCTTACCTCCATTTCCAGCAATACTGCCGCCACACTTGGCAGATATCTGCGATTGCAATGCTGGTTTTACTTTATTATTAAGGCTATCCAATGCACTCTTCGCGTTTTTCAAAGCAGCTTTTTGAGCAGCCTGGCCGGTTGTGTCACCATTTGCGCTATTTCCAGATAACGCGGGTATATAATTATTTGTTAACCAATCTATTGTTGTATTCAGATTACTCAATGCCGTATTCAATGAATCGCAAACTGCTATAGAAGCTTTACCACCCTGTGAGCCTCCACCACTGCCACCAAGGCCACCTTTTGGACCGCCACCGGGAAGACCTTTTCCGACCCCAGAATTTTTACCGCCGCTACCCGCGCTATTGCTGCCGGGATTGCTACAGCCAAGCGCAGTGCTTTGCTTTTGTAGGTTCGCCAGTTTGTTTTGAAGTTTAGTTATGGCCTTAGTATTCGCCTTTACAATTTTCCTTAATGCATTTGCTGAATCATAATACACTTGGTGATCGCCCAGGCTTTGCATACGTATTGTCCGGGTGATGCTGTCCCATTTGTTTATTTTTGCGTTCAGGGCATTGTTGATGGCTGTCAGGGAATCTACAGACTTTTGGGTCGCATTTATTTTTGATGAAAGAGCGGCACATTTTGCAGCATTTTTTTCAGGTGTGGCTGCTGCCTCATCGGGGCTATTTTTACTATACGTTCCCCTATCCATAACCCAGGCTATAGATGAATACGCATCATGCTCCTTTTTAATGCGTGAATTATACGAATGCGCCCAAAGCTGCATCCATCCAAGAACAAAAATTAAAATAATGCCTGTTTTCTTCATAGTAATGCGATTTTATAAAGTTAAATATGCTAGGCCGATTCAAATGTAAAATTTTAGTTGTAATTTACAAATCCCCGGGAATAAATTTTAAATTCCGGATAAAGATAAGAAAATTTCAGACAATCTCCAAATTTTTTAGCATTTATTTTTTGAGATAAAAATCAATGTAAATATTTAAATATTTGTATATCAATTAATTAAATTAGTTTTTTTTGTAAAATTAATTTTTAGTTAACAACAATATTAAATAATTTAATCCGACAAATAGCCAAATTAAGCTATAACTTCATTTACCCCAGTATATTTATGTCCACAGGTTAACTTTTTTTAGCATTTTCTTTTATTAATAATGAACATTACGGCAATATTCTTTCTTAATTTTACCAGCAAATAATAAAATATCATTATATGTCTCCACGGCCGGTTATGGTGCTTATAGCACTTATTCTTTTTTTAGGAAATTTATTTCTTGGTATCCTTGACGCTGATTATTTTTGGTGGCTTATCCTCACTTTGCCGTTTCTTGGCATTATACTATATGATATATCTCAGAAGAAGAATAACGTACTCCGTAACTTACCTATTGTTGGGCATATAAAGCAATTATTAGTAAATAACCGTGACCTGTTTCAGGATTGGGTGCTTGAAAACAACCGTGACGGAAGGCCATTTAGCTGGATAGAACGGAAGATCGTTTATATCAGGGCCAATAATGAGGAACAAACAGCCCCTTTTGGCACACAATATAATGTATATGCCCCGGGGTTTGAATGGGTTCAACATTCTGTAGCCCCTGCCGCCCAAATAGAAGGCGATTTAAGAATTATGGTCGGTGGACAGGATTGTTTACAGCCATATTCAAGCAGTATATTGAATGTGAGCGCCATGAGCTACGGGTCAATAAGCAAAAATGCTACTATGGCGCTTAACGGCGGGGCAAAACTGGGCAATTTTGCCTCCAACACCGGAGAGGGCGGACTGGCTGAATATCATTTGAAATATGGCGGCGACCTTATTTTTCAATTGGGTACGGGTTATTTTGGGTGCAGGAATGTTAATGGTGGCTTTAGCGATGAAAAATTTACGTCAGCTACCAAAAACCCGGCTGTGAAAATGATAGAAATAAAAATATCACAGGGAGCCAAGCCCGGCTACGGCGCTATATTGCCTGCAAAAAAAGTAACAAAGGAAATAGCAGATATACGCGAGATACAGGAAGGGGTTATCTGCATTTCGCCGGGTGGACACTCTGAATTTAATACCCCTGTAGGATTGCTTCAGTTCGTAAAAAAATTAAGAGTGCTGTCTGGCGGCAAACCCATAGGCTTTAAACTTTGTCTTGGTAAAAGAAGCGATTTCATCGCGATTTGCAAAGCAATGGTAAAGACAGGAATCAAGCCGGATTTTATTACAGTTGATGGCAAAGAAGGCGGCACCGGCGCGGCGCATTTCGAATCGATGAATTGGGTGGGGATGCCTATCGATGATTCACTTCCATTTATTTATAATGCCCTTGTAGGCTTCGATTTGAAAAAAGATATAAAAATATTCGCGTGTGGCAGGGTAGTTTCGGGTTTTCATTTTATGAAGTTGCTGGCCCTCGGCGCAGATGCCTGCTATAGTGCACGCGGTATGATGTTTGCGCTGGGTTGCGTGCAGGCGCTTCAATGCAATGAAGACACCTGCCCGACAGGAGTCACCACCATGAATGAAAGCCTTGTGAAAGGCCTCGTAGTAGAAGACAAAAAGGTCAGGGTAAAGAACTTCCATGAAAACACAATTATCAGTGTAAAAGATATGCTGTCCGCTGCCGGGCTCACCAGCCTTGAAAGTATTAATCGCTCGCTAATTGCACGCAGAACTGACCAACATACAGTAAAAACCCTTAATGAGCTTTATCCCTATATATCAGCGGGTTGCCTTTTGAGAAATTCGGTACCGGAAGTATATAAATTAGACATGGAAAAGGCCAATCCTGAAAGTTTTTGATTATTTTTTTGAAACTTTTTTCTTAATATTGGGTAATAATTATATCAAATTTCTACTGATAATTAGCTATTTGACATTAAGAATAAACCCAAACCTGCGTAATTGCAATTTTATATGGGTTATTTTGAATCTAAATTATTTTTCTACCTTTGCAGATAAATATAGTGGTATATAAGGTTGTTTTAAAGGATACGTATTACTCTGAATAAACAATTCAACAATTACTAATAGTTTTACAAAAAAAAGATCAGGCAGATTGGAACGGAATTTGCCTTAAATTCGTATATAGACTTGATTTAAAAAATATTGATTATTCGACAATGAGAAGAATTTTAATTTTAGCTTTTTTAGTTACTTATGGTGGTTTTGCTTTTGCAAAACCGATTGATGAAGCCACTGCAAAAACGGTAGGCCAAAATTTCCTTGCTTTTAAGTTACCTTATGCGCCGGGAGATGTTACCTTATCTTATAAAGCATATGCGCCTGTAAGTGTGTTGAATACTTTTACAACCCAGCAGCCTGCTGTTTATATCTATATATTCAGCGCCGGCAAAAATGCTTTTGTCATGGTATCAGGAGACGACAGGATTACTCCAATTTTAGGTTATTCCAACGAAGGAGGCTTTATTTCAAAAAATATGCCAGGCAATGTAACCTATATGCTGAATACATATACCGGTGAAATTGATTACGCAGTTAAAAATAATATTAGCGCCACTAAAGCTACAACCAACCAGTGGACTAACCTTATAAATAACACTATTTCTGGTGCCCAGCCTAAAAGCTCTACCTATGTAGCCCCTTTATTAAAAGAACTTACGTGGGATCAGCAGCCTTATTATAACGCCCTTTGCCCCTATGACTATTCTGTGGGCGAACAGACAGTAACCGGTTGTGTAGCTACCGCAATGGCCCAGGTGATGAGATTTTGGAAATACCCGGCCAAGGGCACAGGGTATAATTCATATACTCCTTATGGATATTCGGCGCAGACCGTAAATTTTGCCAACGTTACCTATCAGTGGAGCGATATGCCTAATATTTTAACCGATACAAATAATGCCGTGGCAACCCTGATGTATGATTGCGGCGTAGCTGTAGATATGAGATATGGGCCACCGATATATGACGGAAGCGGGGCGTGGGTTATTACCCCTAACCCTGATAATACTAAATTTTGTGCAGAAAATGCGCTCAAAACTTATTTCGGATATTCCAGTAGTTTGCAGGGATTGCAAAGGAGTAATTATTCTGATGCTAAATGGGTAAGCCTTTTACAGGCTGATATATCCGCCGGCCGTCCGGTTATTTATTCAGGATTTGACCCATCCAATGCAGGCCACTGTTTTGTATTTGATGGTTATGATATAGTTAATGGCAACAATTATTTCCATGTGAACTGGGGATGGAGTGGTATGGATGATACTTATTATGTTATTGACTCCCTTGTTCCAAATGCATTAGGAGTAGGCGGTGGAAAAGGCGGTGGCTTTGGTTTCAACCAGGCCGCCGTTATGGGCATACAGCCCCCTGCAATAACTACAACTTCCGGTATTCAAAATATATCAGCTGCTGGCAACTTGGTTATATATCCTAACCCAGCCCAAAATTATACAATTGCTGATTTAACCGGATTTGATGGTACGCCTCAACTTCTCACGCTTATAAACACTGAAGGTAAGATAGTATATTCTGCGAATATTGGAACTGATAAAACCAATATACGGATAAATACAGAAAACATACCTAATGGGGTATATTTCGTAAGGATACTGACTGATAAAGGTACATTAAACAGCAAATTGGTAGTAGTCCAATAACTGTTATTTGAACAAACTAAAACGCCCTTGCTTCATTTTGAAGCAAGGGCGTTTTAGTTTGTTCATTATTGCAGATCAAAAGAACATCTCCTGTTATTTTCGTTTTTTCAATCACTTTTCCAGGAATCACAGGTGCAGCGATCCCATCCCCAAACAACGTTGGTGAAATAAATACCCGGGCTTCGTCCCATAGCCTACTATTTATAAAAGAGTTTAGCAGTTTTGCGCCACCTTCTATAATGACAGATTGAATTTTGCGGACGTATAATTCATTTAATATGCCCGGAAGAATGTCTTCTTTAAAATCCACTTTTACATATTCAATGTTATCCTTTGTCAAAGATTCTTTGGCGTTGAATACAATTGTCTTCGATTCATCATTAAGTACATTCAGGTTTTTTGGCAAGTCCAAATTTCGATCAATGATAATCCTGGCAGGGTTCTTTCCTGCCATTTCTCTTGTCGTCAAATACGGATTATCTATTCGGATGGTATTAGACCCTGCCATAATGGCATCTTCCTGCCCACGCCACTGGTGTACCAGCATCCGGCTATATGTATTACTAATCCAATTACTTGAATTATCGTTTCGGGCTATAAAACCATCGGTAGTTTGCGCCCACTTTAATATTATATAAGGCCTCCTGTTTCTGTAGAATGTAAAAAAGCGCTTATTCAACTCTATACATTCCTTTTCCAGCACGCCATAAACAACCTCAATACCTGCATTCTGTAATTTCTCAATACCACGCCCTGCTACTTCTTCATTTATATCGCGGCAGCCAATAACTACTTTGGGTATGCCATGCTCTATGATCTTATCAGCACACGGCGGCGTTTTTCCCCAATGGCTACAGGGCTCAAGACTTACATACATAGTCGATGTTCGCAATAAGCCCTTATCTTTGACGGCATGAATGGCATTTACTTCAGCATGTGGCCCACCATAAATTATATGATAACCTTCGCCAATTATCCTGCCATCCCGCACGATGACGCATCCAACCATGGGGTTGGGGGATACATGCCCTATTCCATTTTCGGCAAGGACAAGGCAGCGTTCCATATATTTTATATCTTCGCTTCCGGAAAGGGAATACATACATCAAAATTAGATTTTTAGCTTGAATATTAAATGGGAACTGCCAGAGAAGTTTTTAATCTCCTTGTTGCTGAATTGCAAAACCTTTATGGAAAAGAGGAAGCCACAAGCGTAGTCAGGATATTGTTTCGTGAGAAACTTGGTATTTCACGGTTCGATTTTGCAATCAAAAAAGAACCGGGGTTAAAGGAAACAGATATAAAGATCCTCAATGACGCCAAAGCCAGGCTCCTTCAGGGTGAACCCATTCAATACATCATTGGCAAAGTACATTTTTCTGATTGCGTTTTGCGCGTAAACAAAAATGTCCTTATTCCCCGCCCCGAAACGGAAGAACTTGTACAAAATATTATAAATGATAATAAAGATACTGAGGAATTATACATACTTGACATTGGTACCGGGAGTGGCTGCATTGCCATAGCGCTTGCCAAACACCTGCCCAATAGCCACGTAACAGCCATTGACAACAGCCAAAAGGCGCTGGAACTCGCACAAGTGAATGCCATATCCAACAAGGTTAATATTGATTTCCAGAATATTGATATTCTTAACCAAGTGGCGCCCAAAAAACTTGGGAGCTTCAATATCATTGTCAGCAACCCTCCCTATATAAAAGAAAGTGAAAAGGCCCTTATGCATGTTAATGTTCTTGATCACGAACCGCATTCCGCATTATTTGTACCGGATAACGAACCCCTTATATTCTATGAAAAAATTGCTGCGCTGGCATCTAAAAAACTTATTAAAGGAGGTATGCTTTATTTTGAGATCAATGAAGCTATGGGTATGGAAATAAATAAGGTGCTTAAACGTTCAGGCTTTACTGAAATATCCATCAGCAAAGATCTGCAGGGCAAAGACCGGTTTATCCGGGCAAGTTTATAAATATAAACTCTTCTGCAATAATTTCTCAACCAACGGGATATAAAAATATTTGTCCGGACAACGATTTATAACCAATTGGATATTTACTTTGCTGTACGGTATTAAGTATTCTTATACTTTTTAACAAGCATTCCAGCTGAAAAACTGAAATATTAATCAAATGAAAACGAACAAAACTGTAGCCATTTTTTTATCATTATGCGCCTTTTTAAGCGCCTGTAATACCCATAAACCTATGAAACCAGATATACTTCGTGCAAACGTGGACACTACCGTTAATCCTGGTAATGATTTTTATATGTACTCCAATGGCGAATGGTTTAAGCACAACCCAATACCGCCAACCGAAAGCCGCTGGGGTATTGGCAACCTGGTGCAGGATGAAATATATGAAAATTTAAGGCAAATTTGCGAAAACGCCGCTGCCACAAAAGACGCCACTAAAAACAGCGCTACCCAACGAATAGGCGACCTCTATGCCAGCGCGATGGACTCAGCAGCTGTAGACAAAGCTGGCGCTGACCCGATAAAAGAGGAGCTGACGGAAATTGCTGCGATTAAAGACATCAGTGGCGTGGTGAACATGATAGCTAAATTGCAAACCTACCGTGTAGGCCCAGCATTTAGTTTATATGTCGGCCAGGACGAAAAGAACAGCGATGCAATGGCGCTTCACCTGCAACAGGGAGGGCTTGGATTGCCAAACCGCGATTATTATTACAATACCGATAACCGCACACAGAATATACGTGTGGAATATGTAAAATATATCGGCACCACGATGGCGCATACCGGCGATGTGGATTCTGTATCCGTGCAAAACGCTCAATCGGTAATGCAGCTTGAAACCATGTTAGCCTTAAAATCTCGCAAACTGGAAGACCTGCGCGACCCGTATAAAAATTATAACAAAATGTCTATCAGCCAGCTTGAGGAACTTACCCCTACTGTAAAATGGGGAGAATTTTTAACGGCCGCCGGCGTCACAAAACAGCCTGATAGCATCATTGTTGGGCAGCCTGAGTTTTTTCAGAACCTGGAACTTGCTTTTAAGATATTTCCCATAGAAACATGGAAAACCTACCTGCGCTGGCAGTTTGTAGGCAACTACGGCGATATGCTGGGCGGCGATTTTGAGAAAGAACATTTTCATTTCTATAAAACTGTACTTACGGGAACAGAAAAAGAGAAGCCACGCTGGAAACGCGTGATAGACTATGAAAACAACGCTGTAGGTGAACTTCTCGGTCAGGAATTCGTGAAAGAATATTTCCCTGCCGAAAGCAAGGAGCGCTATAAAAAAGTAGTGAACGATATTGTAGAAGCCTACCACAACCATATCCAGAACCTGGACTGGATGAGCCCTGCAACAAAAGAAAAAGCCCTGGCCAAACTCTCTACTGTTACCAAAAAGATAGGCTACCCGGATAAATGGAAAGACTTTACGGGCATGGAAATAAGCCGCCAGCCGTTTGTGCGCAATGCAATAAACGTGGATAAATTCTGGTACAACTACGACCTCCGCAAACTCTACAAACCCGTTGACCGCACCGAATGGGACATGAACCCGCAGGAATACAATGCGTATTACAATCCGTCCAACAACGAAATAGTGCTGCCTGCCGCCTGCTTCGCTGTGCCGGGCTATAAGGATAACGAACTGGATGACGCCATCATTTATGGCTACGCGGGAGGCTCTACCATAGGCCATGAGCTTACGCATGGGTTCGACGACGAGGGCAGGCTTTATGATGCAAAAGGCAACCTGCATGACTGGTGGACCAAAGAAGACATTGAAAAATTTAATGCCAAAACGAAAATGTATGTGGACCAGTTTAATTCTTACGTGGTATTAGACAGCATGCACGTAAACGGCAAAGCCAGCCTTGGTGAAAATATAGCCGACCTCGGCGGGGTGGTTTTAGGGCTTGAAGCATTTAAAAAGACGGAAGAATATAAAAGCGGTAAAAAAGTAGCAGGCTTTACGCCGCTGCAACGTTATTTCCTTGCATACGGCCTTAGCTGGATGACTACGGAACGCAATGAGCGCCTTGCCAATCAAATACTTACCGATGTACATGCCCCGGCAAAATTCCGCGTGAATGGCCCGGTAAGCAATGTGCCTGAATTTTATGAAGCCTTCGGGGTAAAACAGGGCGATTCTCTCTGGAGGCCGGAAGCGGAGAGGGTGAAGATTTGGTAGGGAATTTTTAACCACAGATGGACACGGATGAACACAGATGGGATGGGAAAAATGAATTGACAGCATGAGAAAGTTTTTCTACATTTTATGTCTGATGTTTTACTTTTTAGTTAACCAACAATCATTAGCAAAAGGTAGTTATGATATACAAGAAACAACTAAAAATGATACGGCAGAAAAATATCTTATTGGATTAATAATAGACGATATAAATTCTTGTGAAGATAACCGTAAAGGTTTTTGGGTAATATCTGACTCTACCAAAGCTTCATATTTTGGTGTTAATGAAGAAACTAAACTTTGTGAGAAGATTAATTGTACGCACTTTAGTGAACTTTCAAGAAATTTTAAATTCGCTAACTCTATAACGTTGAGATATAAATATGATTCAATTGTTTTCAATGATACTCTTTTATCACAATCAATGCTTGACACTTTATTTTCGGAATTAAAAAACAAAACCGATACTAATTGGAGGATATTAAGAAAAAAAATACATGGATTTAAGGGTGTTATGGAATTTTCCAATATTGTTTATACTGATGATAAAAATATCGCCGTAATTTATGTAGGATTTTATTGCGGCAACTTATGTGGGAGTGGTAATTATTATTACTTCATTAAGCAAGAGGGACAGTGGAACCTAGCATATATACAACTCTCGTGGGTAATGTAACTACAGGTTCACATTGCCGTATTTTGAATAATAAAGGAAATAAGAACTTGAGGTCGCAAATTGCGACCTCAAGTTTGTAAGTCACTAATAATTAATCATATACATTGTAACAAAATGAACCGGTCACAAATTGTGACAAGTTTAAAAAAACCTAAAATGGATTGGGTGTGATTTTTTATATTTGCACAGGTGTCACATTTTGCGGCACCTCCTAAAACTATTACAAATGGCTAAAAAGAGAACAGAAACTTCCTTGATTGTCGAAGAAACTATTTTTAATAAGATATACCTTGTCATAGAACAAAAAATAATGCTGGATGCAGATTTGGCCATACTTTATGGTGTGGAAACTAAAAGGCTGCAATAAAAAGGAATTTGGAAAGGTTTCCTGATGATTTTATGTTTGAATTGAATACGGGAGAATGGGAAAAAGTAAAATTGTATCAGGCAGATAATCAAAGCAATAACCTTCTAAGGTCGCAAATTGCGACCTTAGAAGGTGGTAAAGGAAGGTATAGTAAATATAAACCTTATGCATTTACCGAGCAGGGAATTGCTATGCTATCTTCGGTACTAAACAGCCCCCGCGCCATTGAGGTGAACATACATATCATGAGGATATTTGTCAAAATGCGCAGGATGGTGGAATCTTATGCTGAACTAATGAAAAAGATTGAAAAGCTGGAAAAAAGCGATTTGAAACAGGATGAGCAGATCGAGAAAATATATCACCTGATAACCCATTTGCTGCAACCGCAACTAACAGAAAGAAAAAAGATAGGCTATAAAAAAGACAAGGAATAAGAATTATATCAACTGAACCTCTTCATAACCAAACTACAATTGCGTTCTTTGTGTTTATAAATATAAAGAAGGTAGGATTTTATGCGTAAACTCCCTGAAAACTGGCTCACTGAAGGCCTGATAGATTTTGAATATAAAAAATATATGCTGCTCGGATATTTAAAATCCGTAGAGCAGCAGTTTACATCTAACAAACTATACCCAAACCTGGCCGAACTGATTTTTCATTATACTTCCCTGATGAAATTCAGGGACAATAAAAAAGCCGCTGAAGATTCTTTTCCAAAAAGGCTCGAGCAAATAGACCTGGAAAATTTTGTCCTCAACTACCGGCAGATCATCAATGACGATGCGCTGATGGGGGAAATAGAAAAGATACTCGATTTTTCTATTCCCGCCATCCACCGCCACCTTGAAGAAGGAAAGGAAATATATGAATGGATAGAAAAGCAATTGCAACTGCGCCCGGTAGGCCTCCAAAGCCTGAAAACGGATGAGGGTTATTTATTTATTCGCAACGGCGAAGAACGCCAAACAAAAGTATACCAGTACCATCTTACTTTTTTTGAGAGCGCCACCGAAAATTACCGCGGCATAGCCACCCGCTACATAAGCACCTATACCACCAGCATTACCCAGACTTATGAATCCATCAAATTAAAGATATTGAACAACAAAAAATTGCTTTTCCTGCCCTCAGTGTTTGTAGTAGAATCTGATTATAAACTGCCCTTCGGCGAAACCCTTCTGCCTATTGCAAAAAGGGTGTTTGTACGGTTTCTGGCACAAAATAATCAATAATTATATTGGCATACATCATCGGCATAGCTGGCGGCAGCGCTTCAGGAAAAACATTATTGCTTAAATCATTAAGGGATATGTTCAGTGAGGATGAGGTATGCATTATTTCGCAGGACGACTATTACCGCCCTATAGGAGAACAGGCGCGCGATGAAAACGGCCAGATAAATTTCGATCTACCTTCCGGCATTGATGATGAGGCCTTTCTGCATGATGTGAAATTGCTGGCAGCCGGAAAAGGTTTTACCAAAAAAGAATATACCTTTAATAATCCTGGTAAACTGGCCGGTGAACTTGTGTTTAAGCCTGCACCCCTGATAGTGGTAGAAGGGTTATTTATCTTCTATTTTAAAGAAATAAGCTCCATGCTTGATCTTAAAGTATTCATTGACGCTGAGGAAGAATTGAAGCTTGACCGCAGGCTCAAACGGGACACAGAGGAACGGGGCTATTCGAGAGAGGATATACTATACCAGTGGGAGAACCATGTGGTGCCTGCGTCTGAGCGCTACCTGCTACCCTACAGGGAGGGGGCGGATATTATTATCACCAATAATTATTCGCTCAGCAAAGGGATTAAAATAATTGCAGACCATATCCGTCTGAATTTATAACTGCAAGCCACTACCTTTGCCGCAATGTTTAAAATAGTCCGCGATAATTACCGCTTCTTTGTTCTTTTTGTCCTTTGGGTAGTCATTGGCATTATCCCGACTTTATTCTTCACACAGCAGGAAATAACCCTTTTCATAAATAGTTATTATTCCCGTTTCTCAGATATCTTTTTTGAATACTATACTTATGTAGGCAACGGCATGTTTTATACATTGTTTGCCGTTATCCTGCTCTTTGTGAGCTTCAGGTACACACTTATTGCGGCACTTGCAGGTGCATCGGTAAGCCTGGTGGTACAAACCATGAAGCAGATCGTTTTCCCGCACGAGCTAAGGCCCTGGGCTGTGATGCATGATAATCCAAATTTGCACCTTGTAAAAGACTTCATCCCGTATGACAATAACAGTTTCCCGTCCGGGCATACTACTACGGCCTTCTGTATGTTTGTACTGATTGCTTTATTTGTAAAAAACAAAAAGATAGCCTGGGTGTTTTTCGTCCTTGCGCTGCTTGTGGCTTATTCGCGGATATACCTTCTCCAGCATTTCTATCTTGATACCTATGTGGGTTCTATGATAGGAACGGGATTAGCGGTGGGATATTACTATGTTTTAATCCCACGAAATAGCAAAACTAATTGGCTGGATGGGTCTTTAAGAAGAATGAAAAAGTAAAAAGCTAATTTTTCACTTATAATTTTTCAGTTTTCGCTTTTTTGTGGGTTATACGGGGCTCGAACCTGTGACCCCTACCTTGTCGAGGTAGTGCTCTAAACCAACTGAGCTAATAACCCTTTTATCTTTGCCAAATATATGACCTGAAACTTTGACCCTCCCGCTTGCTAGCGGGATGCTCTAAACCAACTGTGCTAATAACCCTTTTTTGTTGTGCAGTGATTATTTATCCCCCATATCAACCTGAGGGCTGAAGTGGTATTTCTTTACTAATTCTGAAGGAGTGGTTTTTATAACTTCCATGGTCATGGTAACGTTTTTCAACGGCCTGTCATTAGCGTCACGGGGTTGCTGGGCTATTTTCTCAACTACATCCATCCCGGTTATCACTTCGCCGAAAACGGTATATCCCCAATCCAAAAATGGCGTTCCACCTACTTGCGCATATATTTTTCTTTGGTCTTCATTCCATTTTTTGCCAGTGCGCTTTTCCATGTTATCCATGTCAGCGTTGCTGTATTTCTTACCGGTAACAATATAAAACTGCGAGCCGCTGCTTTCTTTTTTAGGGTTTACCTGGTCGCCTTCGCGGGCGCCGGCAAGAGCGCCGTATTTATGGATGATATTAGCATTAAACTCTGCCGGAATAGTATAACCCGGGCCACCGCTGCCAAGCATCTTTTTCGTAGTGTCTTTAGAATCAGGATCTCCGCCCTGTATCATGAAACCCGGGATAACACGATGAAAAGTAGTGCCATTGAAAAAACCATTTTCAGCAAGCTTCAGAAAATTTGCCTGGTGCTGGGGTGTTTGGTCGTACAGGTAAACCAGTATATCACCGAGATTCGTTTTTATCTTTATCACTTCTATTTTTTTGCTTTCCTTAAATGTAAATGCTACAAGGAGCAGCATTGCTATCAATTTGCCTTTAAAAAATCTCATAACTCTATTTGTTTATCTTTTTTCTGAAAGTCAATAACTATGGGCGTTGCTACAAATATAGATGAATATGTACCGATAATTACCCCGATAAGCAGGGCAAAAGCAAAGCCTTTAATAACCTGCCCACCGAAAAGGAACAAAATAAGCACTACCACAAAAATAGTAAAGGACGTAACAAGGGTACGGCTAAGGGTTTTATTGATAGCTTCATTTATAGTAGGTATCATCGCGCTTTTCTTGTTATTATTCAGGTATTCACGAATCCTGTCGAACACAACCACTGTATCATTCATTGAATAACAACTTACTGTAAGCAGAGCCGCGACTATAGCCTGATCTACACTCAATGAGAATGGCAACAGGTCTTTGAAGAGGGAGAATATAGTGAGCACGAATAAAATATCATGCGCCAAAGACACGGTAGCGCCCAATGCAAACTGCCAGCGCCGGAACCGCGCTACTATATATATAAATATAAATATCAGCGAAACAAATATAGAACCGAAGGCAGACTGCTTTATATCACTTGCAATGGTAGCGCCTACTTTATAGGAGCTAAGCACCTTGCCTGGTTCAAAACCACCTTTTTGGAGCGCACCCATCATAGTAGCCTGCACTATTGAGTCAGATTTTTCATTGGTGCTGGTCACCATATATTCAGTGATGATGTTCAAAGTAGTATCATTGCCGTAGGTTTTCACTTCAGGTGCAGTACCAAAAGCCGGAGTAAGGGCGCTCTGAACGCTTCCGCCATTTACGGCCTTGTGGAAACTAATTACATAGTCATAACCGCCTTTGAAGTCAACGCCATAGTTCAGGCCGCGGAAAGCAAGGGATAATATCCCTATAAATATAACTGTGCCTGAGAACCAGTAAGCAATGCGGCGTTTGCCTACGAAGTCATAATTGATATGCCTGAAAAGGTCGCTGGTAGCTTTTGTGCCGAAACTAATCTTACTGTCCCTTGCGAGCAGCCAGTCAAACATAAGCCTTGTTACTAATATTGAACAGAAAAGTGTAGTAAGTATACCGATAACCAATACTACGGCAAAACCGTAAACCGGGCCCTGACCAAATTGAAGGAGTATAATACCTATCGCAAGTGTCACCATGTTTGCATCAATAATAGAGGATAAGGCATGTTTAAAACCATCAGCTATTGCGATACGCATAGATTTACCGATAGCAAGCTCATCCCGTACACGTTCATAAATGAGCACGTTGGCATCTACCGCCATAGCAAGTGTAAGCACGATACCCGCCATACCAGGAAGGGTAAGGGCGGCATTGAGCGAGGCAAGTATACCTATAATAAAGAATAAGTTCACAAATAAAGCAAGGTTGGCAACCCAGCCACTGCGGCTGTAGTACAGTACCATGAATAAAAGGATACAAACCAAACCTACAAGCAGAGAAGCAAGACCTTTATTGATAGCCTGCTGGCCAAGTGAAGGTCCAACTACTTTGGTTTCAATGGCTTTTACCCTCACCGGCAATTTACCTGCTTTCAGGATATTTGCAAGGTCTTTTGAATCTTCAGCAGAAAAATTACCACTGATCTGGGAACGGCCGCCCCTTATCTCATCATGTATAACCGGATAAGAATAAACTACATTATCAAGTACGATGGCTACGCATTTGCCGATATTCCTTTTGGTAACGGCAGCCCATTGCTCTCCACCAGTGGTATTCATGGTCATATCCACAATATAGTTATTGGTGTTC
>Ga0302280_1002180_pt1 | contig 15333 bp, 8 predicted proteins | sample III_Fen_E1_1_FD_198771 | JGI IMG/M metagenome (GOLD analysis project Ga0302280, IMG submission 198771) | Peat permafrost microbial communities from Stordalen Mire near Abisko, Sweden - III_Fen_E1_1 | ecosystem: Environmental > Terrestrial > Soil > Wetlands > Permafrost | place: Sweden: Abisko... | reverse complement strand
AATAGTGTTTGAAATCAAAATTGAACTCCATCTTCTGTTGTTGAATAATTGTATCCTTGGCATTCTGAATAATTCGACCTTTAACACCCATCAATAAATAATTATCAAAATTCACAATACTGATAAATTTTAAATAAACCTATCATCACAAATACAATTGTATTCAAAATTATTAATCAATTGCGAGCCTTTGCTCGTACCTCCATCGTGGTCGAGATTATTCGACCCTGAACAGATGTTTTTCTATTGTTGGCTGATCTGGCACTATGCTGGGATTTCGGCATTGATGATTTTTATGATGTAAAATAATTGTAATATGGATAATTGGAGCCTTTGATATTTTATTAGTTAGAGAATTAGCAGTTAAAAGTTTTTCTCATCTGTAAAAGATGATTCAAATTAAAGTGCAAATAGGGCTGCCTCGATCTTTTGGGAGATGATCGTACAAAAAGCTCTTTTGACTGTATTTTACGATCTTTTCTAGGTGTTTATTGATATTCTATCTCTTCTTGATTGTTTAAAGTCTTTAACTGAGATTTTAGCTTGCTGCCTCTGTAAGAATTCCTCGAAATCTTTTAGGGATCCGCCCTGTGAGTAGCACCATTCATTATTTTTAGTTTTTTTCTTTCGACAGATAATAAAAATTTTGGTTACTAAATTATTTTTTTGCATTGAATGGTTGGTTTGAAGAAATGATTGTATTTAATTTCAGTGCGGTTACTTTGAAACGATCGATAATTGGATTATTCAACTTCATGAAAGACCTGTTCGACGTGTTCTGGCTTTTAACTCACGAAGAAGTTATAAATGAGGGGACGAAGAGGTTTTATGGTTATTGATTTTGCCTAGTCTGGCAAGGAAGGAAGCTAAATGATTTATTGATTCATACGATTGGAATAAATTTAAGTGAATATTATATAAGTTAAAGTTTGTATTGAATAATCGAAGATGTCAATCCACACTTTTTCAGACGAGTAAACCATTGATAAATATGACTCCCCTACTCTCTAAACTCTACTCAGCGAGAATAAAATGAAAGACCTAGCTTTAAAGAAGGCGACCAATCTCATCGAGCTTTTAAACATAGAAGTATATCGGACAACTATTTTAGTTGTAAGTCGAAAAGAATAGTCATCAGGAAAGTATTAGACTGATAGAGTAGGAACTTAATAAATATGAAAGTGAGGTCATTCGATTAAAGGAAAGAAATTAAAGTTTAGAAAGAGAAGTCAAAAGAGTCTCAACTCAATATGTTCCTACAGATACAAGTAGTAATCCAATTACGCAGAGAATCGACGTTCAATGATCTCGAGGCTGAACAGTTCTGAATCTTTGTCAAATAGTACTAAAATGCGATCTCTCAACAAAAGATATACCTAGTCCCAACCTAACGAGTCGGTTTATCGATAAGACAAAAACATCATGTTTTTTGGAGCAATCCTATTTAAACAGCAGTTAAATTAGCTCGAATAGTGGAAAAATTCAGTATTAAGTTAGCTTAATACAATTATCCAGGAATAATATAGTTAGCTAAGCAGTATGATCAATCTAATTGAAAGCAGCAATTAGTAGTATTAAGATATTCTGCAATAAAAACGAAAATAGAGTAATAAATTTCAATTGCAGGAATAAAAGTAAAATATTATTAAGACACAACAGGCTATCATCAACTCTCTGAAGATATATGCTCAGTAGTTATAAGATTTATATAAAAGCAGTCTATACAAATTGACTGCACCTAAAAATTAACTCCATCCTTATGTACCCAGCTAATTTCATTTTGAAGACGCCATTTACAAAATTAAAGCCAAGTTGGACTTTAAAAAGCAATAATGGAAAAGTTAACTAAGTGGACTTTAAAATGAAAACTTAGAGTTGAAAAATATATTGGATAATATGATAAAACTGGTTAAATAGGAGAAGAAGTTAAGAATTTGATATTATAAGTATACTTTTTCCATTAGTATCATTTTATTTTGTAAATTGACAATCTAGTTTATATATAGATATAATTAAAATGAGATGAAAATATTCTAGTCATGCATTAGATGTATTACTCATTTAAATCGACTTATTTGCTGCTACATCTTTATGATACAATAAATTGGTTTGAAATTAAGTCACTTTTTAACGATGATTGTCCTAGTCATATTTATTCATCAGCACTTACTATTACAGACTTTAGCATATAATAAATCGATGATACATCGATTTTATTTGCTTTATAATCATGTCTTTCTTCAGAACTATTTAGGATATTGTCGAAATAAAAAACACTCCAACTAAAATCAGAATCATAGATATGTAAGCTTGGCTTGATTGTACCCACGCTTCAGATTGAATAGTTGAGAGGCTTCCAAGATATATTACCAAAAACAAACCAATCATTAGAATATTGCCAGCTATTATTATTAGATGATAATGTATTTTAATAAACCTCAGTAAAGCGATTACAAATATTGTATAAAATACTTGGAGTAGAATCATAATAATTCCAGCTATCTCAGGTGTTTTAAACAATAATAAAAAAGCAAGGATAATACACCCTCGAGTAAGAAGTGAAAAAAGAACATTGTTCTTAGCGTACCATTTTTTGCTTGTCATCTGCTATAAAAGGACGTAGTATTGAGGATCATCTACTTGAAAATATTTCCAATTGCAAGTAACCACTAAACCTATGAGAACAAATGCAATTTTTACTAAAGCGAGAATTGCTAATACTAAAGCAAACACCTTTAAAGAAGACTCAGTGTTAAGAGTAATAATTTGAATCACGCTAGAATACAATAGAATGTTGAAGACAAAAGTTATTATCCGAACAGGAAATATTATTTTCTTCCTCTTAATCAAGATAACTGTTGGGTTATGAGGAATTTTATCTACTAATAGTAATAGCAACCAAAATATTCCTAAAAGAGCCATAACCACGATAAACTGTGATCCAAAAGTATCAGGAAAACTATTATGAGATATTATTGCGAGATTTGTACCTTGAAGAGCTAGAGTACCTCCCTAAAAGCCATATCTCCAAGTCATTAACGATGCCAGCTGAATATTTTAAAATAGATCACGATAAATGCCCAAACCCATGCAGAGCATAAACAGATGAAGGACTGTAATAATGACAGCGACTGCAATAAAAGGAGCTAAATGATTACTGGGAGTGGGACAGCTCCAGATATAGATGTTATTATTATTGGGTGGACACGATAGGCAAGCGTAGGGATTGGAGTCAATGGAGCAAGTGGCGCATTAATTGGCACATACAGCAAATATGAGAGGAAGGACTAGAGCTAATATTAATAATTTGAGCATATTTAATAATATATTCAAGCGATTAAATATGATATGGCGAATCTTCCATTTATTGTTAATTTAAATCATTAGAATTCCAGCAGAACTATAATTTCAGCTAAAAAATGCTTCCTTACTGATTGCTGGCCGTGAAACAATCAACCAAAATATTCTCACTCATATAATGGAATAGAATAGTAAATTTGAAAGAAATCATATCAAGGAATTAATTATTAATAAGTTTAATCATTTTTCCAGGGACTGCATCTCTCTGATTTTATATCTTTTTTCTATGTTTTGCGCATTGTTAAATTGGCTTGTCTTGGTGTGGCCATTTTTGGCTCAATTTGTTCAGGAAAAGTATAAAACATTGTAGATAAATTTGATTTTCTGTTGCAAGGCTATCGCTTTAGAGAAAGACTTGTCGCTCCAAACTTTTTCCGTGATTAGAGTTTGACAGGAGAAAAAGATAACAATGGTTCTTCCTTTTTTTCACTATTTTCTTCTTTTAGTAAGGAGAGATAATTTCCAGACTTTGAGTCCAGAGTTGATGAATGGCCAGTGTGATTGTAAATTGTCCTCATTTTCATACGAGTTGCAAGGGGATTGGTAAAAATAATCTTATTAATTTGCTGATCTTTGTAGTGTGAGATGGTATCAGTGATAAGATACTCGTAATCATTTTAAAACATAGTTTTGGAACAGGGGCGAGTATCTTGGTTTTTCTGTTACGTTTTTTTGCGTTTAGAGGGAGAGACATACGAATTGACTATGGGAGGAAATTCAGTATTATGACTTTATGTATGACCTGAGCGACTGATATGTTTTTTGCGAAGGTTGAACTGTATTTTATTTATAATGTCAGTCCTCTATTAGAATTTCTTTGCTACGATTTACATAATATAATAGCATGATCAAAATAATCAATAACTCAAGAGTTATATGTTCAATTGGGATAGTTTTAATCCCTGCTCATTTGAATATTTGTAAATAATGTCGAAATATTTCTTAAATTTGGTATTGAATCAATAAACGTCTAATCCTAATAAAAATAATCTCCAATTGTATTCTTTCACTACTCAATTAAAACTAGTTAGTAAATTAAATTTTTTATTTGCAGCATCTCCCAAATTAAAAGATTTATTGTTTTCAACCCAAACTGCTCTTCAATTCATTTTATACTATCAATTAATTAATTAATGTTTGCACTCAAAATATCAGCTCACTCTTGCTTTAAAACTTTTTTCAGCGTCTGAACTTCCTCTATTTCAATGAAAACATTTGTAAACTACTCCACTTCCTCCCAATACTTTGTTAGATCCAACAACTTGTTCTTCATCAAACTTTTTATAAAATTTGCCAGCACTCTGGGAATCTTTGAGCGGTCTTTATGATTTTATGGAATGGACTGTACTTATTTCATGTTTTTAAGTGTATAAGTTTCCAAAAATTAGTTGGGCAGTCTCGATGCTTTCGTTAAGCGGGATATCACATCGATTGAGTTTAGGCTTACCGGACTGTCGATAATGCTTTAAAGATATTCACCGACTATGGGATAATTCGATAATTTCACTAAGAAACTTACAGCAACGAATGGATTGTTTTTTATGAGTGAATTTAGATTTTAGGGAGTCAAATCGAGACTCAGTACTGCGTAAGGCTAGGTTTAGAGACTACGATCGATTTCAGTTGCTTCCTCTTTGGTGAGATGATTTTACAAACCTTTTTTGATGTAAGTACGACTTTTTGTCAGTTTCTTTTCTATTTCAGCAGTATTGTCCCAATGAACATCCGAGATAAGTCCCGGGGAAAGCCAGTTGAACTCAGAGGGGCTAATTTCGATAAAGGTGGGAATAGGCCTCATGAATCCTATGTTGAAACAGTCATTAGATGTTTCCTGCTCTTTGATTGTACTCCTGTTTACTTCAAATTCTGGTGGGTAGCATTTTTTATCCTTCTAGTTGAAATCGGGGACTACATTATAGACCTCACTCTTTTTCGATTGAGAAATCTGGATCAATTTATAATTACTTTAGGAAGTGCCGCTATAAACTCATCTCGAAGCTTTTTTATTTCTGGTCGCTACTCCGACATTTCTATCATTACCTGCTACTCATCATGAAGCGTCTCAATTTTTAATTTTGAATACTAAATAAGACAGTCTTTACTTTCTATCGCTTGGAGTCGATCACCAAGTCAGCTATGAGTTTACGTTCGTAAGGTTCAGTGGTCTTTTGCGAAGTGCTGAGAATGGTAGCTCCAAAGGGATGCTTTTTGATTCCCTCTGATTTGAAGTTTTCGATCAAAAGAAAGAGAGCTACGATCCGCTGCTGGTTTGTTAGAAGCTACATGCGATTAGATATACATTCAGGTTGATCAGATTACTGAGAACATAAGATGCCTTGAATACAGCGAGGCTCTAGCTGAACGCGGAAAGAAAACTGCCTTAAATTTCCTCTAAGGATTGCTCTTTTAGACTAAGAATGTCCAGCAATTTTTACAAATCCTTGCCTTAAAGCATTTAAAACTATTATATTTGTGAGCAAGTGTATTCACCTTTCGATAGTAGTTCAATTACGAGGGAAAATACTTGTTGGTATATAATTTTACCTTGGATATTTTGGTAAATATATGAACTTGATGCTTGATCAAATTCATACGATAATATTTGAAAGGATAATAAATATGCGATTTACTTTATTGCAAATTTGTTTAAAATAACTCGAGTAAATATCCATCATTCATAGCGGCATTTTCTGTTGTTCGCAGTATTTGTGTATCTCTCTGCCTTTTATAAGTAAACCATATTTGATTTATTCTGCATATAGCTCTTTACTTTATTTTGCTTGTATGGCATCGTATCGACAATGTTCTTTTTATGAGAATCTAAAAAGCTTAATTTACCATTTGGCAGACTATGACTGGGCAAATTGCTTTGTTTATTGCGAACTAATTACCTATTTTCAGTTTATACTATTGAAATGGGATGATTTACATAATTGGAGTAGGCTCCATTCGAAAATTTATTTAGATAGACCTGATTGTCCTTTCTAAATTTATAATTGCCATAAATAGATAGGTTATTGTTATTGTTTATTTCGGAAATATGCTCTTATTAAATTCTTTCGCTCGGCAAAGCTTATTAACGAATGTCATTTTTATCATTTAAATCGCTAATTTTTAAGGGAGGTTTTGGGCATTTATCTTACATGCTTATATGTTCTGTAAATTTTAGTTTATTCTGCGGACTGATCTATGATTAATTTCTCTAAATAGGAATGTTTGCATTAATTTACATCATTTTTTCATGGACACGCGGATATTTCTATATTGAACTGCTAAACTTATCTTTATTTGAAGGAGTTGGAGTAAATATTTTTACTCTTTTTTTTGAAGGACTAACGACTTTATCGGCAGAAACAATGGGAGAGTGTTACTTTTTTTTAATTGTGCTTTACTCAAATATCTTTTTTTTTAGTCTTCCCATCTCCTTATTTACAGAATTAGGAATTCTTTGTTAATTTGAACGGACTGCAGATTGTTATTAAATCAACGGTTCTTTGTTTTTGATGGATTTGATTTATTAATCATAATGTTTTTATAGTTGTTTTTATTTAAATTAATTTAATTTATCTATTGGTGTATTTTATCGATAAAGTAACATTTATTGACTACTTATCTGCCGAGATTTATTATTATTCTTATGGATTATACTGTGATTTAAGTCCTCAGAAATAATATTTAGTCTACATTTTTATGGAAACTTTTAAAAAGCAAGTAGGTTATCTCCATATTTTTAACTTACATTAAATGTTTTTATTTAGTTTGCTTCTTCAAAATTTTATTGAACAGATTAAATATGATTTTTATTTAAGATTTATTATTTTTATTTACAATTTTCCTTTAATAATGATTGCTTTTTCTCTTAATTTTGGTTTTTGATTTGTTAAATCCCCTCAGTTTTTCGTTTACTTTAATTTTACTTTGCAGGTGATGATATTTAAAGTGAGTTATTGAGGATAAATCCTGTGAAAATTCTTTTAATTAATGGTAATTGAAGTAATTGTTCGAAATACTAAAAATAACTAAGCGAAGGGTCTGAATAATACTAATTTATGAATAGATTTTATTTGTTCTGCTGACTTTTAGAATATATCTTTCCAATTCTTTCACTGGATCTTTTCTCCTTCTTATATTCGCTCTTATTTATCACAGCATTAGTTATTTAATGCTATCCTTATCTATTGATATCATAATATATTTTTCCTGCTTAGCCAATATAATGTTAATTGTGAAAGCCCACTGATTTAATATTCGAGTCATCGTCGAAAATTATTCCGAGGCCTTTATCAAATCCATATCTATAGTAGACTTCATTAACCATTCTAAACTTTAAACTAGGTGTTAAATCTGCTAATCTATTGTTAATATATTTTACTAAGGAGCCAAATATTTCCTCTTCAAAACTACAATTTTGTATTAACTTTTAAATATGTTCTGAGCAGTAGACTTCTCTTTTATATTTTATCTTCCAACTATCAATACGACCAACTTCTACGATAACCCCAATATTAAACTTTTAAAATATCATCAATATTTTGGTTCCTTCAATAAGAATTCCATTTTGATACGAAGTAATAATAAGAACCTCTTGCATTAAAAAAACAGAAATTCCATGAGGACAGTTATTACTCCAAGTGCCATAAAAATATGTATGATGTTTATGAAAAAACAAGACGTTGCCAGCTATTTTATTATTTGCAAACTGACTGCATACTATGAAATGATGATTTTCTGGAATATAGATAATCCCACTACATTCCTACATCTTATTGATTTTATTCGACTCGCCTTGAAAGATTGCATTTTGATAATTGATAGTTCTCCTTTGATAATTTGAAGTGTTATCTGTCTAAAGTTTGTTCTTGATAATCATACTTAACGATAAACATTATACAATTAAAGATAAGATCAAATTCGATTGCCAATTGTTAAAGAGCAATGAAATGATATTTGTGATAATCGAGCAGAGGATATACATATGAACTTAGCAGAGATCCTATTCACTATAAATACAACTGTTAGAATATCTAAATCGCAATAATATGAAAGAACTTTGTATGAAAAGAAGGTACGAAAACTCATAATTCCAAAATATCTCATTGATAAAAATAATGCATATTCTCATGTTGAGTTTATGCTTTATAGCATCAATGATTCTCTATTTTACAACCTCCTTATATTATCAGGTAATAATCTCCAGTATGCTGATCATGTATACCATTTTTTTGGTAACTAATTCCCACATTATTAAAATAGTATTTGGTATTTTATGTCGAAAAAGTATGAATTGTATAATTTAGATTTATCGTTTTCATAGAAAAGGAAATGGTTGGTCTCTTCATCTAATACAAATATCAAAGAAATAGATGATAAACGTTAAAAATCTGTAAAATATACTGAAGATAGTACTCATAGATCTATTAATTTGGAAAAATAGAAATAAAATACTCAAGATGTTTAGGATTTAGGGAGTAGTTTATCTGAAATATGGAGTAGCCATTATTTAACCAAAAAATCAAGCACGTAGAGCAAAGGATTTGATCTCTAGAATATTTTAAAACATTAAAACCAAATCTAATCTAAGACTGTCATAAAATAAAAATCGTCCATGATGATATTAATTGATAATAACAAGATGACTCATGGATTATCATCGAATATACATCGATAAAACGAAAAATTATATGAGCTATAGTTAAAAAGCATGTTATGGATGAAGCAAAATTAAGTAAAGCATAAATATTAGGTAATATTAAAAATAATTGATCAAATGGTCAGCTCAAAACTCAATTAATATACATTATTTAAAGAAAATATCAAACAGCTCTGCACTGAGTATTTGAATGTTGCTTTAATTACAAATCATAAATCCAAATTTACTTCTGAGTTTGAAGTAGCTTCCTTGAATAGGGTATTTCCAATTAAATTTTAATTCTGGACCTTTATTTAAGAGTTATTACTTGTTTATACTCGGCAAAAGACAGTAGATAGCATGCATTTAGATTTGAAAATCAATAAAAAATTACATAATTTTTAAAATAATATTTTTCAGCTTATGAAAGATCTCTAAAAATGCGCTTCTTCTTTGCTAATTAAATCCGAATCTCTGATAAAAAATAAAAATTCGGATATAAAGCAATTTATTAATCTCTTAAGGAGGAATATTACTATGGTTGAATAATTTAAAAAATATAATCTAAAAATATTTCACAATGTCTAAAATTAACTGGGAAGATATGAGGAAAGTGGCATCCACAGAGAATTCAAGAATAAAATATTTATTCTGTTCCTTTTCGCTCATGAGATAAACCAACACCTCAATAGAAAAATATCAATTGTAGATTATTGGAATTTTGGATAAATGAGATATTCGGAAAGAATGTGTTAGATATAAGTTAAGAACAGCTTCGATTCCTTATTCCCACATCTAAATATTAGTTCATTAGACTAGAATCATAATATTAAATGCTACAATTGCTAGCCTGGTAGTAATAACTATCTTTCGGTCATATTGATGCTAATTCACTAAATGGGGAAAGATAAGCAGCTCCTTCGAAAAAGTTCTTATATTAACTGGCTTGTCCATGAGATTTTATGAGTCGTTGTGAGTGATTTCTCATTCTAATTTGTTATTAAATTTATATCATCAGCTTATTATAAAAGGTTACATTTTTGGTTAAAATTAATCAGTATTTCGATTGTTCAAGTTGAATATTTAGATTGGGCTGATATTGTTCAATTATGTTATTTTTCTCAAACTTAAATTAAAAATATATATTCTTATTTAACTAAAATGATAACACAATATAGTTTGTCTTTTTTCTGTCAATTTTTTTATAATTTAGGATTTATTTATCTTTTTTCTTTATTCAAGAGTCGTAATGTTGAATATTTAAATATTATCATACTAACTAAGCTACATACTCTTATATAATTTGAATTAATCAAAGAATTATTAATACACCAACATTCCAGAATTTACGTTTTTTAGTGGACGGACGAGAACGTCCAATAACCCAAATATAAAGGGTCCAAAGATTATCTCTTTGGCATTGATGGTCTTTAAGGCTTCTTTTTTTAATTAAAATGAACTGCCATGAGGAGCAAAGATTTCCCAAATCAGGGTTTTTAACTATTATTTTATCGAAAGAAACATTTAAACACTCTAATAATATCATATGATTCAATTTCGTTCACAGTTGCTTCATGGAGTCAAAAAATATCAAAAATCCATGAAAGCTATCCTTGTTTTTTATAATGATTTTAAGTGCTTATGAAGCAGCATTAAATTTATGGCTACATTAACGACATCTGCATTGTGGGGCATGGCTCGATCGGGAAGGGGACCTTGCCGCTGATTAAGAAACACTTTAAATTTGATAAAATTACAATCATAGACCCTGATCCAGTTGAAGTCCCATAGGTGAGTTAAAACGTGTCATTCATTAAAATTGGTTTAACAAAACAAAATTTCAAACTGATTCTTGACTAAATATTTGTGAATGAGGTCGGCTTTTGTGTTAACCTATCGGTTGGCACATCATCTTCCTAAATCATACAATACTGTCAAGAGAAAGGGGTCTTCTATATTGATACAGTAAAAGAGGAATGGGATGGCTTTTATTAGAGTTAATAAATAGATTTGGAGAAAAAAAGCAACTATGGATTGAGGGAGACATTATTGAATGATGTTAGAAAACATCACAACAAGATCACTGCTATTTCCTGCTGTGGGGCTAACCCAGGAATGGTTAGTTGGTTTGTCAAGCAAGCACTTATCAACCTTGCCAAGGATTTAAATTTTCCTATGAATGAAGAACCAAAAAATAGAAATTAATGGGGACTTCTTATGAAGAATTTAGGAGTTAAGGGAATTCATATAGCGGAAAGAGATACTCAAAGAACGAATCAAGTTAGACCACCTCAATAATTTTGGAATACGTGGTCTGTTGATGGTTTTATTTCTTAAGGTTTTTATCAACCATCATAATTGGGTTGGGGAACTCATGAAAAATGGATCCCTAAATAAGCTAAATTTCATAGAGAAGGGTGCAAAGCCGCCATCTATATGACGAAGCCTGGAATGAATGTCACTGTGAAGAGTTGGTGTCCTACTTATGGCCCGCAATTTGGTTTTTTAATCACTCATGATGAGTCGATTTCAATTGCCGATTATTTTACAGTGAAAAAAGATGACAAAGTTGTATATCGACCCACTTGCCATTATGCCTATCATCCAACCTAAGATGCAGTTGCCTCATCTTTAGAATGCATTGGATCCGGTGAAGCCTTAACTAAATGGAAAATTTTGGAAAAAGAAGTGGCTACTGGAATGGATGAACTAGGAGTCTTGCTGTATGGGCATGCAAAAAATGCTTATTGGTATGGATCTCAGCTCGATATTGAATCAACTCGCAAGAGAGCTCCTAATCAAAATGCTACTGCCTTACAAGTCACCTCAGCAGTAATAGCAGGTATGACATGGGCTTTATAAAATCCAGAAGCAGGATTGGTCTAACCTGATGAAATGGATTATCGGCGCTGTCTTGAGATTCAGCATGACTACATATCCCCTGTAAAAGGTTATTATACTGATTGGAATCCTCTTAAAAACAAGCGCAATGAGCTGAATGAAGACAACTTCGACATGGAAGACCCTTGGCAATTTAAAAATATATTGATTCATAAATGAGTAGTTAATTATTTTGATTTATTTTATTCATCATTAAAATTAAGAAAAAATTATTTGTTTCAAAATCAAAATATGAATATCTGGATTCTTAATAAATTCTCTATTAAACAATTGGCTCCAAACTTATTTTTGCTATTTCCATATATCAACATATACAAAAAATCAATTTTTAATGCAGACATTATCCAATTTTATACCCGGATATTTATTGGCAAGCATGTTGATTTGTTTGGTGTTTCTGATTGTCGTTATGTGCGACCAAGCTATGTTTACAATTATTTACTAATATTTTGTATTTGCATGGCCTTAAGCTTGAAAAGAATGCTGAAATTTTACAATATAATCGGATGCTCATTATCGCTTATTTTAATTATAATTACTCATACTCAATATAGAATCCGTTCATATTTTAACTGCATAGAAGGGCGCTCGACCACGATAAATCCACTATTTTGTTTTCATCTTAATAGCGATCAAAATACATATATTGAGCGTTTTTAAATTAGGAAAATAAGCCTTGCGCAACGATTTCATTTCGCTAATGTTATTGCTGGCTAAATATAAAAAACCATACAAATATAGAGATATTTCAAGCAGGGAGCATTCAATCTCGAGATTCCTTCAATTGACTCTATATTATTCATGCCTAAATGTTATAATAGGTACTGAGATTTAGTTAAATGAGAAATGGAAAGTTAATAGGAAGTAGATCGTTTAGAACCTCCTTACGATAATTTTCAACTGCCTTAATTAACGACTACGAAGACTTATTTTCTTAGCTGTTATTTCGGAGCAAACTTGGAATATACGCCAAAATTAATCACATTAATAGGATCCTTCAGCTTAATCATTTTAAATTTACCCATCCACCAGTCATCAATATCAATTATATACTTCAAGGTTTATCCCATTATTTGCTATTCTCTCTCAGTAAGGCAGCGCTTTAATTTCATGTAGCCCCGTATAAGGGATTATTACTCCATCCAAACTAATTTGATAATTATTAAAGTACATATTAAAGGATTGGAAATACTTTAGACTTATAATATAGTATAAAGTAAATCGTTAATTGATTGAAAAAAATATTACTATTGATGATGAAAATCAAATCAGAATTTCTTTAATTACCCTTTGGGAAGAATGAGAATAGTATAAATTAAATAAATTAATGATTCATCAATCATAAAAAGATACATTTGCATATTTTTTTTAGTATTCTCCTTCCGAAGGGGATAAAGGACAGTGTATAGAGATAATAACTAATTATTTGAATTACCAGAGTTATGATCATAAGAGCTTTTAAGTTTGGAGGTAAAGTGATAGCCAAGACAATGGTACCGATAGTTGACCCGATATATATTAATGATATCAACCATCGTGTTTTTTTAAACATATCCTTGATTTGAGTTTTAGGTGTGGCTAAAAAGCATGATCTAAATAAGTGAACTATTACCCACTAATATTGAGAACGGTTCCAATCGAAAACAAAATTGCAAAGATAGTATAGTTCCTGGTAATTATAAATATGATGGTGGTGACGATTGACAATAGCCATCCAAGACAAAAACATACGATCCAGCCAATGATTCTTGTCTTGAAAGTGCATTTGCAAATGCTAGAAAAATCTTCTTTTAGCTCTTCATATGTGGTTTTCTCACTCGCTTAAAATAATCCACCTCCTTTGCCTGATTAGTTTCCCATTATATAAATTATACAAGAATAAACTTTAAAAAACTGACTAACTTTTTGATGATTTCCTTCATAGTTATAACAAAGTCTTAATTTAAGCACATCGGAATAAAGTCTTTTTGTTTAATGCATAAATTTACCAATGCAAATAATAATAAAATTAGCAAAGAACCTATCAATTTTCAATCAAAGAAAAGTTAATCTTAATTTCATAATTTCACAATTTCACAATAGAAAGGATCATGATTTTTTTCATTTTGCTGAAGTTAAAGTTTTATAATATTTTGAATCCCCATAAACTCCGAATTCGCTTGGTTTTTCATAATCAGCAGGTCCAGGGTTTGTGTTACATTTCCAATAGCCAACAGTAAACTTCCTTTCCTGATCAAATGGTCGAGTTCCTTTTCCCCTTCGTTGAGACAACACATACTTTCCATGATCACTAAAATCATCAACATTTTTATAAGCTAAAGGGCCAGGAGTTTCTTTGATTTCTTTGAACCGTGTATCTTTGTTTATGATGGACATTTTGGCATCCGAAAATTTACTGATTTTAAATTTGCCGTTTTTTGGATACAATTCCAAAGATTCATAGGTGCCTGGACCTGGATTTTAAAGAAAAGAAAAATGCTAACGTATGACATCTATCGTCTTCGCCCTAGCTGTATAACTTATGCCCGATCTTTTTTTAATTTGATCTTGATACTAAATATTAATAGTTTTACTGCCCCTGGTCCTGGATTTTTGGCTTTGGTGATATGATAAAGGTAAGATCTTTATGGAGCATTCTATCTGCTGACTCCAAAGGTAAAAGTTTTATTCATCTTCTCGAACTATGATGATTGTTTATAAGTAGTCGATGCCGGGGAGATTACAGTACTCTTAGTAAAATCAAATTTTGTTCCTGATCCTATTAATATTTTTCTTTTAGAGAGAGAGCTAAAACTATTGTAAAACGCTTCCTTGCATCTAGATAAAAAATTTAATACTATGGATTGACGTTGATAAATCTTTTACTTTTTGTAAAGGCATGAGCTACTTTTGAAGGCGAAGAATTTGTGGTATGATTTCGAACTTTTTATGGGGTTAGGATGGAAAAATGTTTCATGACTTGTAATAATTTTATTATTAGCTTTATTTAATATCAATTTTATGCAATTTATTGAATGAATCAGAAATAACAATGGTGAGAGCGTTAAGATAATGTCAAGATGAGTAAAAGTCACCAAATTTGGGTATATTTGATTTATTAAAAAAATTGAAAAAGCAAACTTCAACAGAGAAAAATTTAATGAAGAGGGTTGTTCATACTTCGCATTAAATTAATAATTGGATCTAATTTATCGGATTTCGCCATTAATCAGTCACTTTTATTAAAACAGTCAATTAACTGATATTGTTAGATAAATCCAATTATATTTTTTTTACAACAGAAAAAATTGATAAATAATGGAACACCTAACTGTTTATTGTCTGAAGATGGAAATCATAAGCATCAGATTCAACAGCTGCAAACTATAAAACAGCTCAATTAAATTTAATGATTCGTATGATGTCTTGATATTTAGGTAACAAATTAAGAGATAACAGATAAA
>Ga0302280_1002179_pt1 | contig 15339 bp, 8 predicted proteins | sample III_Fen_E1_1_FD_198771 | JGI IMG/M metagenome (GOLD analysis project Ga0302280, IMG submission 198771) | Peat permafrost microbial communities from Stordalen Mire near Abisko, Sweden - III_Fen_E1_1 | ecosystem: Environmental > Terrestrial > Soil > Wetlands > Permafrost | place: Sweden: Abisko... | reverse complement strand
CATGTAAGGTTCGGTTTGTAGAAGTAAAGAAGGGATGAAGTGTTTTGAGTGCAATTAGCTACACAGACGTTGGTTTGTGTGTTGGCGAAGAAGCCATTAGGACAGGTTAAAACACAAATCATATTGATTGGAGAACCAATCGATCCTGTTGGGCATGTTGACACGCAGGCTCTGGTAGAATTGTCTCCGAAAGTGCGAGGGTTGACGGGGCATGTATTTACGCAGTTATTTGTTGAACTATCCATATAGTAAACATAGATTGGAGGATTCCAAGGGCAGGTAGGCTCACAAAATCCAGTTATCGGATTTCCCCAGCTACTGCAGCGAACTACACATAATCCAAGGCCAATATCGATATAAAAACCTACAGGACAGTCTGTATCAATAGTTTTGTACTTCCTTGAACTACGCATTGCTGGGTAACAGGGTTGCCAAAGGTTTGGCTAGAACAATTTATTGCAGAAACACATGACCGAGTGGCATTGTTGGCATAGTAATTGGCTGGACATATCGACACACATAGTGAAGACAGAGAATCTGCAAAAGTAGACTGATTATAAGGACAAGTCTTCACACATGTTCGAGTCGAGTAATCGCCGAAACCGACTGAGCAAACAAGTGTGCATTGGCGAAGGGAGAAGTCTGCAAACTCGCCCTCATTGCACTAGAGTAAACAGTTTCTAGTGATATTGCTTCCAAAATAAGGGGGTGTTAGTGGGCATACTAAATATTAATATACTAACCTGTTACACACTGTTGAGTGGTGGAATCTGCAAATTCTCCGAGGGGGCAATAGAATAAACACTTGCGGGTTGTGTTTTATGCAAAAGTTCCAGCAGAAATTGGGCACTCTTTATAAAACAGTGATTACTTGTAACGCAAATGCCAGTGAGATCATCTCCAAAATATGCCACCGGAATACTCGGACAACTTGTAGCAGCAACGCAAGTACTCGTCAAATCTGCATAAGTATTTGGGTAGCATTTAAGTACACATATCCGCTCACTACTATCAATCTGATAATAGGAGCCGACTGGGCACACACTAACGCACAGTCCCAAAGCTTAATCAGCCCATGTGGGTGAGGGACAATATTGCAAACAGGTATTATTGGTTGTATAAGCGAAGTAAGAAGGATCAGTCGAGCAGTTTCGAACACAGCGATTGTAAACATTATCGTAGTAAGTTATGATGGGCGTAGACGGGCAAACTAACTTATGCTAATAGTACCCGTAACACAGGTTTTGGTGGAGTCGTCACTGTAAGATCCCGAGGGACAGGCTTTATAATGAAATGAGTACATGTGAGGCAGGTGCTAGAAGAGGTTTGCAGATATGTAACTATTGTGCTATTCCAAGGACATGATGGATAGCACGAGCCTGCGTAGGCATAAGGATTTGGCACGGCGCAGCTCTGAGCCAATGTAAACGATAGGATGATAAATATGAAGGCAACGATATGTCTAATTGTCATGGTTCAATGAAATTATAACTTTATATTTTTATCAGTCACGCAACAATTATAATCATAGCAAATTTGAATAAGATTCTTTTGGTCCTTCGGTTGATTGGTAATATAAATTTATTCCACTCCCAATTTTTAATGATGAGATGGCATCCCACTTATAAATGATCAAAGATTGCTGGTATTGACTTGTATATTTAAAAAGGAATTAATTTATTGTTTGTGAGATGAGTCTAAATAGTCTAAATAGTCGGAAAGGTCAATTTGCTATTATTTTTCATTCTACAACTTTATTAATTCATATGTATTATAAAACAAACCATCTTTGAGTTGTTAGGTCTAGTAACTGCCTATATTTAAATTTTACGGATAATCCATATGGAAGCCAAAGATAGTCATTGTTAATCATTAAAAAAAATGTTATTTGCGGACTGAACTCAAATTATAAATATAGGACAAATGTTTCTTCTATTCTTTTATCCTACACAAGTAATTTCCTGATAAAGCTACCCCCTGTAATAAGTTTTATTGATGGGTAAATCATTAGCTGGCTTCGCTTGCTTCACTGCCTGCTTCACTAGCTGCTGCCGCTTCTTCCTCCAGCTTTTCTAAATCTCTGAGTTTCTTCTTATGGGCACGTTCTTTTATCATAGCTGCTTCGTAGGTGCGGTGTTTATTATTTGATCTGTAAACGTACAAGGTGGGGAAGTAAATAGCAGCCCAGAATCCAAAGGTAAGTCCGAAGACGAAGACTTGGTAAAGCCAACTCGAGTTGAATACCACACCAAGCATTCTCCATCCACGTTTTATGTGTGGTTTTGCGTTCCATTTTGATATCACTTGTGGCTGTCGGCCTAAATAGTTCACCAGTTACCGAAGACAGGTTTGGTGGTCTGGGAGTAAGGAATAGTAGGGAACCACTTGGGTGTGTACTCCTTAATATTGTTGTAAAGAATCTTGCCGTACACCATGAGTTGATATTAATATAAACACAGCATAGAACTCATGCATGATCAAAATAAAGAAGATTATTGTTTTACACAGATTCGCAAGCTAACCTCCCCTATACTCTCTGTGCTCAAACATTTGAAGATTGCCTCTTCACTAAGACTTTCCCCTTTCTACTCTTAGTCTCGCATATCCAACTGTTCGCGGCATTTATCCGCCAATTCGACTATTAATTGTTGATATCGTGAAGTCTTAAGGGAGGATTTATGATCTTCTCCCTCCACGTGTTATTTGTAATCTTAGTAGTATGTTCTGCAGACACCACAATACTTGTGTTTGCTTCTAGGTTTCGGGTAAAGCTGATTAGCAATAAAAATACGATGTCAATGATCTATACCTGAGATTATGCAACCCTTCGTTCGTGGTCGTCAATAAGTTGTTGATCTTTCTCATTTTCGACTGAAGGAAGTCTGAATGCGAGGGTATAGCATTTACCATCATGATTGTAAGTTGGTACGATGGATGTGTGAACTATGCCTTTCCTACTTTAGGCGGTAATTACTTCTTGTGAAGTGGTTTAAAGTTAGTGACAACTCTATCGCGTACGTAAAGGTGTTCCCTACCTCTAATAGCGGAAAGGCAGAAGCTGTTTTTAGAAATTCTAGATGTTTTTTTAGGAACTGTGGTCATGATTAGTAATGAAGCCTTGCCAACAAGAATATTAAATAATAAGAACTGGAATCAACTGCATTTAAGCTACCACACCATTTACCATCTAATTATCTTGCTTGCATTTTAATGATAAAAATATCCTCCAGCCGTCTTAGTAATAAATTCATTATCAAAATTGCTGCCGTTAGCTGAAAACATAGCTTAAGTCAATACTACTTGAAATTATTAAATCTAAATAGAAAGCGTTTATCTTGCATTTGTGTTGTTTAAAAATATTGAGTGGAAGGATTTAGTGATTGTGAATAAATATAGTTATTGGTATTGATATTGATTGATTTGCAACTTATATTTTGTTTATTATGAAAGGAACCACCGCCTTCGTTGCCAATAAAAAACTCATTTTGCACTTCGATGTCGACGAGGTCATTAGATTGTCCACTAAAGGAGACAAAGATATGTTCGTAACACATCTTTAATGTAGATATACGAATTGTGTGCGTCATGGGTATGGGGCAGACTTTAAAAAAATAACAAGGAAAACCCTGATAAAGTGACAGGATGGAAGATTGCTTTGAATGCCCTCAGTCGGTAGAGTCCATAGCCTGAGTTGATTTCTTACAGGTCTTATCTATAGGAATATGTTCAGCCATCAAAAGAGTAATATGAAAAGCTGATAATGAATCTAAGCAAGGGGCCAGCGGCTAAGGCCAAATCTGAAATAGAGAAAAACATAAAAAACATTGTAGCATTAATTTAAACTAGAGTTTGCCGAAAACACTCGCAGAGGCGATCAAGGAGGTGGTTGACCCCAATAACAAATTGCTTAGCTACTTCAACAGCACAGGTAAGTACTTAATTCTCCCTGCTTTTTACAAACTACTATTAAATTTGAAAAAACTAAAACGGTAGTTCGCAATCATCATCTAAAATAATAATGTAAAGGAGAATCATTTCGAAATCATTAATGAATTGAACCAATTCTTCGGAGGCGAACATCCTCTATATAATGGCAAAAATGGCACTCCTACTGTTAAGTGGGATGGATCGAAGGGAGCAAAGAATTTTGTTATTTAAGAGAGTCACCAAGCAGTATATTACAAACTAGCTGAAGGGGAGATTGTCTCCACTTTTGGAACTCTTAATATCGCCGAGGAAAAAGATGCATAGATGTTCAAACAAAGTAAAACATATTTTATAAAGGATTTAAAAGCCTAAAATTAGTGAAGCTCTGTCAGGGAGTCGAGTAAAGTTACTCTGTATCTCATTCAATTCTAGCCTAATCGGCATGTATTTATGAAGTGAACCCCGATCATGTTGTGATCATTGACCCAGTAGACTATCTAACTCACGAAATATACTTCACCAACTCTGATAATACCCATATCTATAGTTGCTTGGGTGAAGAAATAACTGATAAGAGAAATTTTGTTGTGAAGGTGAACCTTTTTGATTATATTAAGGACGTCGATTATTTCATCAGAAGTATCGAAGTTTTGGAGGGACAGAGAGTTCAAGAAATAAACAGAATTGAGAAGGGAGAGGCACAACAGAGCTAAGAGCAACCGGATGAGAGTGTTGTCCCACAACAGCAAGTAGAAGGATAAAGCAATCACGCCTATCTAAAAAAACATCTTTTACCAGTCCTCGAGGGAGCCCTGAAACAAGTGGATTTATTTCGGCCTGAAGACCCCATTGGATTTATTGCTCTCTATTGCCTTAAAAACAAAGATCGACTTTAGTGATTCTCAATTATCTCCTTTTATTGTCATAATCAAGATTCATTCTATAATTGATCAAAATTCGACTTGCAACACTTGATAGTCCTTCAAGGCAACAGTATTCTTACTCTTGCTCTTTGAATCTTTAGCTCGTAGGAATGTAGCCCTTTAGTCGATGTTGATCTAATAATGCAGTTTATTTGTGGAACCATTAACTGAGAAACTCCTGAGTTCAAGTTTATTTTTTTCAATGCAGAGTTCCTCATGACCGAAAAGTATGTAGTCCGTATCGTATTATAAGCTTCTTTTATTTGGCTTTAGTTTGTAAGTGTTTATCTAGTCGTTAGTTGAGTTGAAAAGAAAAGACTTTGTGTTTTAAGGTTAGTTCTTTAAAGACAGGGCAGCTGTAGTAAATCCTCCAATCAAACGATCATCCTCAGTTAAACAGAGTAGTAAAATATTGGGTTTCTTATCTATCATATCATGAAATTTGAGTCTTCTATGAACACTATACTTATATAACAATTAAGCTTTCTTAATAACTCCAATTTCAGCTTACATTTTTCGGAAGAAGTTTTAAGTTAAAACTTAATTGGAATTGAAGAATTTGATAAAATATAGAACTATATTGTCTTCATCAGAGAGTATCAAACGAGAAATATTTGATTTACCATTAATTTGTGATTTTTATATTTGATTCTCCTCAATTTGAGATTTGAGATTTAAGATGCTAGAATCTTGCTGTTTTATTATCGACTATTTTTAAGTGAGGGTCAGACTTGAACTCTCATTCTTTAATTTATATTATTTCAACTACTCCTGGACGATTTTGAGAGATTCTTCTTTTTCATTTAATCGTTCATGAAGGTCTTGAGATTATTGAGTGACCCTTTTCACATATTCTTCTCTTTCATTTAATCGTTCTTGAAGCTCTTAAGTTTAATGAGTGGCTATTTTCAGAGATTCTTCTTTTTAATTTAATCGTTCGTGAAGGTCTTAATTTTATCGAGTGGCTATTTTGAGAACCTCTTCTGTTTCATGATATTTTTCTTTGATTTGTGAAGTTTAATTAACAGCTTATTCGAGATTTACATTTGTTTGTTACACTTCATTTGATTTATCTGCCTTCTCATTTTCTAAACGTTTCACTAATTCTTAGAGTCCAGCAATCTGGGCTTTCAGTTTGGGTTAGGTTTGCTCCTTGAAGCGTTCATTCTCCAATGCTAGCTTTGCAAGTTGTGAGTGAAGTTCTTCTACTTATGCCTTCATCTTCTTTTTCTATCTTGTCAATGCTTCAATTTGATCTTTGAGTTTCTATTTATCTTCTCCAACTTCCTGCTGAATTTGATCTATTAGACTTTGTAATTTTAGATTTTCCATTTATAAGTCTTGCATCTTTTAAATTTGTTTGTGTCCCATCTATTACTCTTTTTCACCAAAAATTTGGCTTTAGTCTTTGATTTGCTATATTTTGCTGATCAATCCTGCAGCTACTTATCGTTTCTCATTATTAACTTCATGTTGATTCATCACATCTTAAACTGTAACCACAACTCCATTATTTATTTTTTTAATGATGTTTTTAAAGAAAATAAAGTCGTTCATGTGGGTATCGATTTGCTAATTTTTTATTGTTATTAGAGTTACATACTCCCGAAAAATATTGCGAACGTCATCACTTAACTACGGACGAGAAAGAATGTCTTCAATCTCATCATAACTTCCCTCAGTCAAATAATCCATTATGTTCCTAAACAGATTAATGATCAGTTTGTAGTTCATGCTCATGGCTGCAAAACTAATTATATCGAATATATCTAAAACTTATTGTAAAAAGTATTATCCTATAAATGGGGAATCCAAAAGATAATGAAATTGCTAATTTGGTCGTTGAGTCAAGTCTGCACCATATATGTTTAATAGGTATAAAAATCAGTGTTTAAATCCATTTACTGAGTTAAGCCAAACATCAGTTGTGCTTAATCTCTTCAATTCGATGCTTTTGAATCTTTTTCCATAGTTCTATTTATGAGCAGCATCAATCCCCATTAAAGGATGACTTGATCTTTTACTTTCTTTAATTTGACGAATTAGCTTTCTTTCATACATTTTTTGGAGAGCTAACATCACTCTTTGTCCTTTAGCGATTTGCTCAACAGAATGGTCAATATTTACAGAATTGCTACTACTACTACCTGTTTTTGCTTGGGAGAGGCATTGTGAAGAAATTTGCTCTTGCTTTTTATATGGTCGGCCAATGTTCAGAGCAGTCATCATATGTTTTCTCCTGATGTGACTTACGACCATTTAAAAAGAAAGGCCCTTCGGATAAGGGTATTTTTATAGCATTTGTGAAATATTGCTTTGAGGTATATTCTTTTCAGAGTACTTATGATTCTTTTGCAATTTGTTAATTGAATACTGGGCATTTAACTTATGCTCTTTAAATTTGTCTCCAATCACAGTTTTAAAAAATGAAACTATCTCTTCATTTTGACATTAATCGTTTTGAATCATGGATAAGAACTCGTCAAATTCGATTTTACCGGACTTACCTTCGTCCACAGAGTCAATTAATGTCTTTACTTCCTCTCTTGTTTCAAAAAGTCCAATTGATAGCAGTAATTCCTCCAGCTCATCGATACCAATAAACCCGCATTTTTTTTAATCTAGAGAATTGAAATATAGTTTCATTTACTTTCTTTCCTCATTGTCGAAATCTATCAAATACTTCTTTCCTTTTTTAGTGAGCCATCTCCTTTCTTCAAATTGTTTCAAGAATAGCTAATTATCCTTAATTTCCTCGTTATGTTTCTTTATTAGTTCTGTGTCAGCACTTGCCTCGAGCAGACCTTTAATGTTTTTGTGACTCAATATTATTTACTTTATCCTTTGGTTTGATATATCCTCGAGCAAAGAACTCTTTGATTTTTATGAAGTGTTTGATTATGTTTTAGTCAGAGGAGGCTGAGAAAATGTTTTGCTAAGCGCAAAGAAGTTGGTCTTTTTGGCATAGGGATCGAGTAAAGACGGAAAAGTTGATGTCATATCGAAGAATATTAGTTATTAGAATAGTTTAGGCAATAGAATAATAATTTATTGGCAAATTATGAGCATACTTTACTTTATAAACTTTCAAATATATTCGAGCATTCTAACTACTTAAGGAAACAACAGACGAAGATAAGATATGAAATCATATTTAATAGTATTTTTATCAATAATTGGCAATTTTTTATTCCCTTCAGACTAAATGGATTATCAATTTCAAAAGATAGTTCATTCATTGTCATTTCTATTGTAGCCTTCCAATACCTTAATTTAATACAGGTATTTAGTCACCTTAGAAGTCACCATACTGCTAATGCTTCTAATTTGTTATAAATAATGTTCTCCAATGGTAATTCTCTCCTATAAATCTTTCAAATAATCGATGTTGTGATGATGCTATTTGAATCTTTTTTGGTTATTTTGGTGGCCCTCCTGGATGAGCTTTTCAAATTGCTTAATATTCCTGCCATTTTGTATCGAAGCTAAAAATAATTTTGCTATCTCATAAATATTGGTAATCTATGGTTGTACTTTCTTTATAGATATTTGCCTACGCTTAAATACTTTGATTTCTGTATATCTGGGAACATATCAATAAATTTCTTAGTATTTTATAGTTGATCTTGATTCGCACTTCGAGCGATAGTCTTCCCCAATCTTTCTTTGAGATCTTCTCCGCCATCAATCTCTATTCCCTGCTCCTAAATTTACAGAAAATTTACCTGAAAATTTTTAAAGAAATATTTTCTTTCACGCTATTTATAAATAGATGTTAAGATCCATTTAAACACCTAATGGGCTATATCCTTCCTGTCTTCGATTTTCAGATTCAAAAACCGCTTATAATTTATCTAATTAGCCAATTGAATCCTCTTTTAGCGATTTTAGCTGCATTTCGTTTCTTAGTCGAATATTTTGGTCAAGTACTCCTACAACTGCTCGTTTAGGCTGTGGTATTAAGTATCGAACAGATGAGTTTTGTTCCGGATTACAAATGCTTCTGGTTTTAACTAAATCAGACTGCAGATACTTTTTACAATCGTTTATTTACAAATTACTAATTGTTTTTACAGTCTTAGAGGATTGTTTGAAGATTTTATACGTATTACCTCAATTTCTATGTCTGAATATTTGATATCTTACCTGGGCAATGACTGTGGCTTGCCCCGAATTGACAACATAATCTTCTAACTCTTTTCCGCACTTTATATAGGATTGCAACTGGCTTTAAGTGGGATTATCTTCACCTGAAAAAGGATTTGTTAATTCAAATTAACTCATATATGTATATTATTACTTTTCTCAGATCTTTCTAATATAATATCTAGAAATCCTTAAATTAGTGCTTCTCGCGACAAGATAAAACTCGCCAAGAAGACCTCAATAAAATATGATGATTACCTTATTCTTTGGCTAAAAATATCTTCGAGCAGAACTCTTTAACTTTAGGAAGTGTTTGATTATGTTTTAGACAGCAACCAAAGAAAAGAAATCAAAATGATATGTTATAGGATTTATTATTAATAATTGGCAATATTGTATTTCCTTCAGATTATCAATGTCAAAAGATAGTACATTATGCATCATTTCTATTATAATCTTCTGATAGCTTCATTTATTTGAGGTATTTAGTCAGCTTAGAAGTCGCAATATTCCTAATGTTTTTTATTTGCGACAAATAATGCTCTCCAATCTTAATTCTACTAGATAAAGTCTTCAAGTCATTGATGTCGTACTGATTTTATTAGATTCCTTTTTAATTATTGTGACGGCTTTCTTGGATGAGCTTTTTAAATTGCTTAATATTCCTGCCATTTTGTATTGAAGCTAAAAATAATTTTGCGATCTCATAAATATTGTTAATCTATGACTGTAAATCCTTCATAAAATATTTTATTACGCCAAAATGCTCTGATTTCTGTATAGCTGAAAACATATCGATAAATTTTTGGGTATTGACGAGTTGTTCTTGATTTCCATTTAGAGCGCTAATTTTCCCCAATCTTTCTTTGAGATCTTCTCCGCCATCAATCTCTATTCCCTGCTCCTAAATTTACAAAAAATTTACTTGAAAATTTTCAAGATAGTATTTATTCTCAGGCTATTTATAAATAACTGTTAAGATCCATTTAAACACCCAATGGGCTACATCCTTCCTGTCTTCGATTTACAGCTTCAAAAATTGCTTATAATTTATCTAATTAGCCAATTGAATCCTCTTTTTGCAATTTTATCTATATATATTCTCTTAGTCTAAGATTTTGGTCAGGTACTCCGACTACTTGTTTGTGTTTCGATAACAAGTATCGAACTGATTAATTTTGTTCTGGATTGCAAGTGCTTATGTTTTTAACTGAATCACACGAAAGGTACTTTTTACAATCGCTAATTCACAAATTATTGGCTCTTTCTGGAGGTTTATAGGATTTTTTGAAGATTTTATACGTATTTCTTCAATTTTGAACTCTGAATCTTTCGATATCTTACCTCAACAGAGACTGTGGCTTGGTCTTCGTTGACAACATAATTCTTTAGCTCTATACCGCACTTCATGTAGGACTGCAACTGATTTTGTGTCGGATTATTTCCGCCAGAAAAAGGGTTTCTGAATTCAGCTTGACTCATTTACTTTGTATTATTATTTTTCTTAGATCATCCTAATATAATATCCAGGTAGGCTATTATTAAAAAAGAGCAGCTTAACAAATAGTAAAAGCTTCATTGACAGAATTTTCTTTTGTTTTAAGTTATAAAGCTTGATAACAATGTATATATAAGATAAGATTTGTCATTCATTTATAGTTATCATCAAGTAAATTTTAGAAATTTTAGAAATAAAAAATCATTACTTATTATGGCAATATAGACAATCTGGATCATAATATTATCTGTTTTCATTGATTTTTACAATAATTTTATATATATTTTTGAATGCTATTTAGAAGTTATCCGCATTTTTTAATCTGATAAATATAATTAACATGGGCAGCGTACCATCTACTGGCAAGACTGGAACGACCACAATCGAGTATATTCAACCATAGAGTCATTTTCAAGCCGAAATATAACCCCATCCTAAAGAGCCGTCACAATTTGCTCGTGAACCTGAGCATAAGACAATTTAAATAGATGATCAATCCACACAATTAGTCCCAAATCCTCTGGATATTGCCCCCAGAAAACCTCTATAAATTAGTGGTTCTCGAAACAAGATAAAATTAGCCAAAAAAATACCTCAATAAAATATATGTGAATCGCCCGAATAGTAAAATGGTGGACCAATTAAAAGTTAAAATAAAATTCGATAAAAGCGAGAGTAATTTCATAAGCTTATCCGTATCTATGATTTGTAATGACTAGTTTTTGCATTTTGAACTATAAATTATAATTAAGATTAAAATGCCGTAGGAAAAAGGGCTAGATCTTGATATGATGGCTGCTGAGGCTGGTTAGGAATATTTGAAGCTAAATTTCAAATTACACTGCTTAGAAGCCACAGGCAGCGTGTTTAACCTCGAGTTCATGGAATGCATCAAGCGTAGCACCTACCTCGCCACGCTACACTTCAATAAAATTATGGAAATGACAAGAGAATTAAATTTGCAATAAACTGATGACTTTGCAGTCGATGATCCTTCGTATCTGCCCACTTATTCTGCTAAAAAATGATTTGATAGTTATAAAAAGTTGACAATCATCAGTTCGTATAACTAGAATAAAAATAAGTTAGCTCGGGTTGTGATCTGCATGAATCTTGAATCATTCCTTTTTTTATGGTTTCAAACGACTCTTGTTCTAAATAGTCAAAGTCTTTATTGCTGGAATTTCCAATCTAAGATTTTGTGCAGGTGGGTAAAGTTGAATCAAGTCCTTCATTAACTTTTAAAACTCTATCATTGGTCCATCTATTGTCCAGCATCCATTTTGATAAAATATATAAAATTTCTCTTATGTCATCCTGGCTGAGAGGACATCTGATATTATATTTTTTGCAGATGATTTCATACAGGACAATTATACTATTCGAAGATCGTAGGATATTTCCCGGAGCCTAGTTTTACCAATCTTATTTGCCTATGTGAATCTCAATATATTTGCGAAGATAGCCGAAAAAGGCTACTAGAACTTTCTTTTCGTGGGATCTGGTAGCGATTTCCGATATAAATATATTGGCCATATCAGCATAGGTTCCTCTATTGGTCGGTGGAGACAAGAAGGCTGGTCCCTTAAATTCTGGCGAAAGGTTGCGAGCTATAGATGCTAATCTTTCAGAATAATCAAACAAGTCCATCTCTTCCATTATTCCCAGTTCCTCCAAATTAGCATGTTAATTTTTCATAATTTTATTTTCTATCTTTTAAAGCATGATTTCTGCTAAACTTTGATGCATATGTTCTTGTTTGATATGTAGAAACAAATGAATACTTCCTGATTACTGTTTTCCACACAAGCACTTGAAAAGATTGTAATAGTTAGGCTGTTATTAGATGATATCTTGTGATACTGAAGATTTTGACAGAATTTACTCTCCTGTTATTGATCTGATAGGTTTTTATTTGATCTATTGAATGTTTTAGGCCATTTATTCCTTTATGGCTGATTATATATGTTCTATCTTCACTCTTTTTTGCATTTTACCAGTTATTTATTCATCATCATCTTCTCTCAATCTTTTTCCTTCCTCCAACTAGTCTTTTTTCTATAGTTTGATCTAATTTTATACATTTATTTCAGCATTTATACTCATCTTATACTTTTGTCTTTCCTCAAACTCAGTTCTAAGCTGAATCATAAATTTTTCGAAGTTGTTCATGCAGGTTGCTCTAACAATAACAAGATGTGTATTCACTATAACTATTTACTTTTACCTATTTTTAAAATTGAACAGCTCTAAATCTATTAATTCGAAATACATAGTGAAAATGCCTTAAGATGATGAATAGAAGTGATTTTAGTTCCTAAAGTATGACTGTATCAACTGTCACATTTTTTAGCAAATTAATTTGAAATTTGGTCCATCAATTCGATAAAAGATCAATATTTGATGAGATGGGGATGGAAGTTAGCTATTCCTACGAGCTCTTTTTCAGCCCTTTCCGAAAGAGTAGTTGGAATTCTAAAATCTTTGATCAGATTATATAATTCCCTCGCTGTGCTTTTGTAGTCATCCTCCTGGACTGAATGACCCACGTTATGGATTATGACAACTTTGAATTTGCCCTGCATCTGTGCAATAGTTAATTCTTTGTCCATCCTTTCCTTTTCAGCTGTCAATAATACTTTAGGAATGTGTATATTCAAAAAGATATGAGAAAGACCTTTAAACCATCCTTAATAGTAATATGCATACCCAACCAATATTTTTCGGTCTATTTTAATTTGTTTCTCCATCCCCAACGCTTCTGACCATGCTTTTCATATTGGACTAGTGTAGGTGGAACGGAAACTCGAGCAGACTCCAATTTTCTCACGGTACAAGAAGTATAACTAAATTATTTTATGAATACGTCCATTTGATTGCTGATTCCAGACTATCAAAGTGTTTGGGCCTGTCAGAAATGACTTGATTCATAAATGGCAAAGCTTCAATAGCAGTTCCTTCAACGACGTCAATTACGATGCATCCTACTATCCTCTATAGTTTTTAAACGTTAGTCAAGGTATCGACAATTCGACAGCAGATAGAGCCACCTAAAGAATGACCCACTATAACGACGTTCTTTTCTGGAAATCTTTGAAGTAGTTATTTCAAGGTTTCAATAGTTTCAGAGCAAAGAGTTTAAATCGAAAAGTCCTCGTTGTTATGCTATTTTTTAGAATATCCATGCGCTTTAAGATCAAAAGCCAATAGCGTTCCAAAATGTTTCACTTCCTTAGCAAGTGTGGCAAAACTGAGAGCTGAGTTACCAGCTCCATGAATGCAGAAAAATAGCACTCCCTCACTTCCAGCTCGGAAGACAGAGGTTCCCTGAATGAAAATTATTGTACATCACTGAGGTAAAATAGCTCATCAAAATAGGCATCCCAGTTGATGGGTTCGTAATTTTTGTGTGTGGAATCGGTTTCATGCCCACTGCCAGTTTTATGGAGGGGTGGTTTTGTGACCCTATCTAAAGCAATAAATACACGTCAAAATGGTTGGGATTGGTGTCATCATCTTCTCCGTGACCTTTTTGCATGATATTATAGAAATTAATAAATAATAATCAAAATAGTTTCAAAGCGAATGCTCTTTGCAGCTGGTTATGGTCAGTTTAATTTCTTACAACAGATTATCTATTGACATTTAATCATAAGTAAATTGTTGGTGCAAAAAAGTAAAAGCGGCTATGGTGAATTATATTGATAAGTGTAATTGTAATTAAAAAGGCTCTTCTTTTTGGCTCTTTTAACTGATTTTCTTCTTCGCATGTGCTTGCCAAATATCTTAATTGATAAAAGATTGATATATATTTTAGATTTAGATAAACTATTAACGGAAAACTAATAATAATAATATTTCAAATGGGAAATTGTTAGGCTTGCTAAAGCGTTGATAGAAAATCAGGAGTAACGCTTGCTGTTTCTGGTGAACATGCATTTATTCCTGGAGAGAACTTTCATTAACTACCTAGTATTTGTCCATAAGCAGTCAAGGTGACCTATGCAAAATTAGGCGAATACGCATTTAAATAAACTTATCAATACGAATGGAAGGCTCCAGTTAACTTAGAAAATGGCGCTATTTATTACGGTCAGTGGAAAGATGGCAAAAAGAATGGAAGAGGAAAACAGATATGGCAGGATGGAACACTTTATGAGGGATATTGGAAAGATGATATGGCAAATGGTGAGGGTAGACTTATTCAGGCTGGAGGAGATTGCTATGAAGGCGAATGGATTAATGATAAAGCTGAGGGGAAGGGGGTCTATTATCATAATGATGGCACTTCATATACCGGGGAGTGGCATAATGACAAACAGCATGGTTATGGCTATGAGCAATGGAGTGATGGATCATAATACTAAGGCAACTATGTGGAAGGTTTAAAAGAAGGTCATGGAAGTTTTACTTGGCTGGATGGTAATAAATATGAAGGTTAATTTAAGGCCAATAATATTGAAGGTTTTGGAAGATATACCTGGACTGATGGAAGAGAGTATGAGGGATTTTGGAAGAACAACAAAATGCACGGTAAGGGAACGTTTGTTTGGGCTGATGGAAGAAAATACTAAGGAGAGTATATAAATGAAAAAAAAGAAGGAGATGGATAGTTCACATGGCCTGATGGTAGATGCTATAAAGGTCAATGGAAAAATGGTAAACAAGATGGTCGTGGAGTTTTTCGAAATAAAGAAGGAGTTGAAAAAAAAGGTCAATGGGCTGCCGGGAAGAAAGTTAAATGGCTTGACTGATAAATTTATACCATTATTATTTTTACTGTAGCAAAATGATTATTAATTTAATCTTTAATAATTTCTTAAGATTTCAACATAATTAATGGAT
>Ga0302280_1002176_pt1 | contig 15348 bp, 10 predicted proteins | sample III_Fen_E1_1_FD_198771 | JGI IMG/M metagenome (GOLD analysis project Ga0302280, IMG submission 198771) | Peat permafrost microbial communities from Stordalen Mire near Abisko, Sweden - III_Fen_E1_1 | ecosystem: Environmental > Terrestrial > Soil > Wetlands > Permafrost | place: Sweden: Abisko... | reverse complement strand
GGAGAGGATTCATCTTTGCGCGGGTCAGGGCAGAGGGCGGAAACGCCTAAGGCCGGATACGATTTGAGTAAATTCAATCTTCCGCCAGCAAGGATTTAGGCCTCTCTAAGGGGAGATTATCGCCATGCCAGATGCCTCGCAACTCGGTTACACCACGATGACGGATGTAATCAACAGCTACTCGTCCTCGGATGCCCGTGCGCAGTTTGTCCAGCCCGCAAAGGTGCTTGCCCGCGCTTGCCCTTTGCTTGAGTTCTTGCCTTTCGTCCCGGCAAACAACATGCTTTTCAACGTCGCTCGGCGTACCGATTACCTGGACGTTCCTGCAACGCGCCGGTTCAATGAAGCAGCCGTGATTACGAACTCCAAGAACACCAACATCACCGACGATATTGCCATGTGGGAAAATTGGGATGTTCAAGATGCGGCGTTTGCCGACCTTCAACCCGATCCCTCGGCGTATATGTCGGACCAGATCAGCAACAAGATCGAGGGCTTCAAGCAGAAAATCGAATCCGTATTGTTTTACGGAAACCCGGCTACCGATCTTGGTGGAATCAGAGGCCTGGCAACACGAATCAACAATCTTGAATCGGTTCCCAACGGAGACGGAAGCTGGCCTGCGAATGCTTACAACAGCGGGCTGACCTCCGGCAACGCCACAAGCATCTGGGCGGTCGAATTCGGAAAAGACAAGGTTCAAGCAATCTACCCCGCCAGTAGTCCGGCAGGCCTGGAAATCAACACCATCGGCAAAGTTCCGTGGACAATGGCCACCGCCCTGAGTGGAGTTCTCGGTCAATCGAGGGCACTGATGGCGTATGTCACTCAGTGCAAATGGAGCTTGGGACTTCAGATCGTTGACGAACGCTGCGCTCAACGCGTTGCCAACGTGAACCCGATTCCGTTGCAGCCGGGTGGCTTCGATGAGAACATGCTCATTCTGGCCCTGGGCAATCTTCCTGGTGCGGGTAATGCTCCCGGCACGGTGATTCTGTGCAGTCGCGCCATTCTGAATCAGATGAACATCCGAGCGGTCTCACAGAAAACCAATGGCTACTACACGCAAAACGCGGAGACCGGCGACATCTGGGGATCGCGGCGTATTACGCGCTTCCAGGGAATCCAGGTCGTTATGGCCGAAAAGATTTCCAACTCGGAAACCATCATCAGCTAGCCGATGTCGCTAGAAGGAGAGTCATCATGCTTTTAGACGCAATGCAGTTTTTTCACGGCTCTGGAACATCGGCCTTCGGTCCGATCACTTCCACCGCCAAATCGTTCACCGGTTCGATTGCGACGACTGGGGTATTGACCATCACGGCCGGTACTGCTGGGTCTGAACTTTTGGTCGGGGATTCGCTTACGGGAGCCAACATCTCTACCGTGGGTGGCCCTACCATCGTGACAGGCATTACCGCCATTACCGCCGCAAACGGAGTTGGCACCTACACTGTCAGCAACCCGCAACTGTCAGCTAGCGCAACCATTCTCGCAACCCTTGCGCTCTTGGGAGACTTGCTGGTTGTCGGAGCAACCTCACAGCAGAGCAACCTGGAGCTTGACTTTGGAGCGCCGAACCCTGGCACATCCAACCCCCTCATCTCCGCATTCCCGTCTTTGACCGAGAAGGGATACTCCTATCCGCCCGAAGTTGTGGGCGATGGTGGAATCCCGTTCGGCGTTCACATCGTCGTTTCCGGTCCGGTTTACGGGAACTCGCTCAACAGCATTGCTTTCAACGTGGAAACCGGGGCGGCGACAGGTGCCACAATGATCATCGCCACCCGGTCTTTGACCATCGCGCAGCTTCAGGTCCAGGGGGCGCACTACTGGATTCCGGTTGCAGGCAACTCTGTTCTTGAGTTCCTGCGCTGGAATGCGGTCAACACGCCGGCCAACAACGGCTATGTCGGTTCCATCTATTCGTGGTGGGGACCGAAGCTTGGAGGAGAGCAATAATGCTTGTTCATGCAAAGTGCCTTGCGTTTGCCTGGGATAGTCAGGCCAGCAAAGCGTACAATCCCGATGCCGGGCCGTTGCCTGACGGCCTCTATGAGATCGACACGGATAGCCAACTGGCTACCTTGAAGACACTTAGAGGCGACTGGCTTTTCCAGTATCCCGGCCATGAGGGACGTGCTCCAAAGCCGGGAGATGAGCCTGTTGTGGCAACGGCAACAGTCAAGGAAGTTGTCGAGCCCAAGATTGACAAGCGGAAACTCAAGAAGGGGCCGATGAGCAAGGAACGCAAGGCTCAACTAGTCGCAGCACTCACAAAGGGACGCGCTGCGAAAAAGGCCAGGCTGGAAGCGGCAGCGGCTTAGAACGGTTCACCATTCACCGGCGAGGGCGGGGCATTGCCCTGTCCTCGCTTTTCTTTAGGGAGTCTCGATGAACTATTCGCCCGTGTCCATATCCAATATGAGTTTGCAGTTGTTAGGGGCGCGTGGGACTATTGGCTCTCTGACTGAGCAAACTCCCAACGCCATAAAAGCGAATGTGGCATGGAATATGATCTGGCCCAGCGTGCTATCCGAGCGTGAATGGAAGTGCGCCAAGACGCGGGTTGCTTTGCAACAGAACGCGCAATCTCCAGCGGGAGGATACAAGTTTGCCTACGCACTGCCAGCGGATTATTTGAGGCTAGTTAAGCCACGCGAGATACCGGAAGAGCGCCGCATTGCCGATGGAGCCGTGTGGGGTTGGGGCGGTGATGGATATGGATGGTTCCGTCATCGTGACATTCCAGTACACCCGCACGAGGCAGCGCCGTACGTCATAGAGGCGGTTCTGAGCGCAGATGGAGTTTCGTATACCAACAATCTCCTGAGCAACTATCCGCACTGCGATACTTACACTACCGTCTGCCCCATCGTCATCAACTACATCCGGCTCATTACAGATTTTACGCAGATAACTCCTGGACTTGCTGATGTTGCGACGTACCGGATGGCTGCTGCATTGGCCGTTCCCGTCACAGAGGATGCGAAGAAGGCTCAGAGCATGATGCAGATGTACTTCACGACACTCAACTCCGCTGCGGCTCAACAGGAATGCGACTGGTTGGCCGATGAGAGCGGGAATTACAACTGGATTCATGCAGGGCGCTATTCCGGGGGGCGCTACTGATGCCGAACGTGTTGATTAATAGCATGAACACGGGCGAGATCAGCGGTCTCTGCGAAAGCAGAAGCGACCTCGCCAAATTTTCCTCCGCATGTAAGACGCTGGAGAATTTTGTACCGCTTGTTGAGGGCGGCGCGAAGAAGATGCCGGGGACATACTTCGCCGGAACGACGGCCAACGGCGGGGCAATGTTCACCGCGTCGATCGCTGGCACGACCATGACCGTCACAGCGGTCAATTACGGCGTTCTACAGGTCGGGCAGACGATTGTGGGGGGTGGGGTAGCCTCTGGTACCACCGTGAGCTCCTACGGCACAGGGACGGGCGGCGTGGGCGCTTATACGATCACGCCAACGCAGACGGTTGGCAGCGAGATAATGCAGACGGCCAGCAATGGTCAGAGCCGTCTTGTGCCGTTTCAGTACTCGACAGAGCAGGGTGCAGTACTTGAGTTTTCTGCTGGGATGTGCCGCGTGTGGGAAGGCGCGACACAAGGTTCGTGGGCTTTGGGGTTGGCTGAGCAGAGCGTTATCCCCGCTGGGGGAATAAACTACAATCCCGCCACTGCATACGTTTCAACCAACAAGGTTCTTGTCGGTTCCAGTTATCTTGCGTATATGTTTGATCGAATCTCCGGCACTGAGGATACAACAAAGGGAGTGCTTTACATCTCAATCCCTTATGGGGAGCCAGTCAGTTCCTTGACGGGAATTGGCAGCATCTCGATAAACACATCCGACTCTTTGAGTGTATTCAAGTCTGGGGTTTCTCCTAACCAGATTATAAATATAGCACTGGCAAATACAACCGCATCAAATAACTCCGCCAGCGCAATTCAGGCAGCGATCCGCGCATTAGGTAGCTTGAATTCTCCATCATACGGATATGTGGATTTATCGGCATGGTGCGTTACTCCAGACGCTATCTATTATGCAACCCCGTGGACATCTTTGCCAGTCTTATACGATTTTCAGTTTCCCGCATATCCTTTCAATTGGATAGGTGAGTGTGTCGCCTCCAATCAATACAATCAGTTTCCAGTTATCTTAACAAATATTCTCGGATTGGGTCTTTCTATAGCGTGGAATGCTACTTATTGGGGGCCTGTTGCCGCTGTGCAAGAACCGATTGATTTGGTCACTCCCTATTTGGAGACCGATCTATTCGCTCTCGATTGCAGCACACAGAGCGCGGACGTGCTCTGGATTTTCCATCCCAACTATCCGCCGGGAATGATTGAGCGGTTGAGCGAAAATTCATGGCAGTACAGCCTATCTCTCCCCGGCCAGCAACCGGGCGAACCTGCGTATCGCGGAACTCTGGATGTGGTGAAGACGGGATACTCCGCGCTCGGCCAGAACATCACTTTGATTTCGCAGGCGAATCCTTGCGTAATTGTGCTGGCTTCAAGTCCATCTTCGCAACCCTTTCAAGATGGAAGCAGAATTTATATCAACGAATGTTCCGGGCTGGTAAGTCTGAATGAGGGAGAATTTTTTGTCTCAGGAATGACTTATGGGTCAGTGACCGTTTCCGTAACAGACTCTTCAGGAACTACTACAACCGTGACCGGGGTTGGATGGAGTTTTACCCCTCAAGACCCCAACACCGGGGCGAGCATTGATTCTTCAAGCTATCAGCAGTACACAGGCGGCGGGTTCGCTGTGCAGGTGGTTGCGATGTTCGCGGCGACTGGAGATTACCCAGCTTGCGGAGCGTTGTATCAGGAACGTCTCTGCGTTGGCGGAAGCAATAACAATCCAACGCAAATGAACGGTTCTACGCAAGACGACTACCCTGATTTCATTTGTGATCCGAACGCGGACGATTACGCCGTCCAGTATACCCTCGTGTCGAATAAGGTGAACCAGCTTCTCAACATGGTGGGAACACCTAATGCTCTGGTTATCGGCACATCGGGCGGCGTGTGGATTGTGGCCGGGTCTAACAATTCTTCGCTAAGTCAAACCAACGTGAACGCGTTACAGCAAAGCTCTGAAGGCGTAAGCGCGTTGCAGCCGCAAGTGGTGAACGGCTCGGCCATCTTTGTTAGCCGGTCGTCTCGGATTGTCACGTTTCTAGCCTACAACTTCGTAACGAACCAGTGGGACAATACCGATCTGACTCGGCTCAATCGCAACATCACCATCGGAACCTCGGCGGCAATGTCAGGAATTGCGCAGACGGCGTTTAGTATGGAACCTTACCCGATTTACTGGGGTGTGCGGAACGATGGTCAGTTGATTGGTCTGGTTTTCAACACGCAGGATCAGGTGTATGCATGGTTCCGAGTAAATATGGGAGCCGGATTGATTGAGTCCGTAGCCGTTATCTCTGGGCAGAATCAGGAAGATCAGATCGTGGTGGTGGTCAACCGCACCATCAACGGCGTAACGCAGCGGTTCGTGGAATACTTCATGCCGCAGGAATTGTTCGGCCAGTTATCGAACGCTTTCTTTGTGAATTGCGGCCTCCAGTGGCAGGGAGTGGGGCCGTTCAATATCACCGGGATCACGAACGCCAACCCCGCCGTCGTGACAGCGCCAGGTCATACGCTCGTGAATGGGCAGACGGTAGCCATTGCGGGCGTGCTGGGCATGACTCAGGTGAACACGAACCCCTTGCAGGCATGGACCGTGGCCAACGTGAGTGGCAATACCTTCCAGCTTCAAGGCAGCGACTCAACCGCATGGGGAGATTACACGGGAGGAGGAACGGTTGAGCAGGTGACGAACCAGGTCACCGGGATGAGCTATCTGATGGGCCAGAACGTCACGGCGGTTGGGGATGAGGCGGTAATCTACACCGGAATTGTGACGGCGGACACAGTTGTTTTTGGCTCCTACGCCAACCAGGTCACCATCGGGCTTCCCTACTCATCCACGATTGAACCCATGAATCCAGTGCTCGGCGATCAAAAGAATACCTCGAAAAGCAAGAGGCAGAAGTTCACTCGCGTCAACCTTTCGATGTACGAATCTGTTGGCGGCATGGTGGGCACGGACTCAACTCACCTCTACAACATCGACTACACGCAGGGCACTCCGAACCCACTCCCGCCCGGAAGTCCGGCAACTCTGTTTACCGGAAACGTAATCAACGATTTGGATGCTGAATGGACAGATGGTGCGACAATCACAATTGTGCATAGCGACCCGTTCCCGTGCACGCTGCGAAGTGTCACCCCACGGCTTTCCGTGGCCGAGGAGGGCTGATGGACCCGCAATCTCTGATGATGCTCTTCGCTGGCGAGAGTGCCTTTAGCGGCCTTGCCTCTGGATTCGGCCAGTACGAGCAAGGCCAGGAGCAGAAAGGCGCTTACGACTACAATGCACAGGTCACGCTTGACCAAATGCAGCAGAAAATGCAGACCTCTGAGGCGAAGTATTCCAACCTCATCGGGAAGCAGGCAACGGCTTATGCGCGGGCTGGAGTGGACATTGCTTCCGGCTCTCCCTTGCTAATGATGGCGCATACCGCCGCGCAGAGTGGAGTAGAGCAGGAAAGCGAGTCTCAGGCCGGCACGGAAGAAGCGGCGCTGCAAAAGTATTATGGCGAGGTGGCGGCTTGGTCGGGAACGATAGGCGGAATCAGCACAGCTATTTCGGGGTTGTCGCAGGCTGGAATGATGGCCGCTGGCGCAATGAACTCGTCGTCTTACGGAACGGTGCCATCTGCACCTAACTCGATGTATGATTCAATGTAGGTGATTGATGCCTGAAATCCCTCAAGCCGTAGCCCCAACACTGACTCCTCCACCGGAGATGAACCCCCGTATCGCTGGTGAACCAGGCAGGACAATGGCGAACGCTGCGGAGCAAATGGGCAGCGTGGCGGATATGGGGTTTCAGGTTGCCCAGAAAATCAAGAAGGCGCAAGACGAAGGGATTCTGCTTGGCGCGGAGAATCAAATCGGTGCGGATATTGAGAAAGCGCAATCAGGTCTTGCCAACTGGACTGACTACACTCACGCTGACCAATTAAAGCAAGACACCGCTACCGCATTGCAGGAAAAGTATGCCGAGCAATACGGGAACCGGCCTGACTTGTGGCGTCACATCGAACCGTATCTTGTCAGGCAGACGAACAAGTTTAACGGTCTGATTGATAAAAAATCGGCTCAGTTGACCGCAGATTACAACGAGGCTCAACTGTTTGATTCCCAACTCCACACAGAGAATGAAGCGGCTACCGAACCGACGATTGACGGCAAGGAGCGCATCTGGGCTATTCAGGATGCAAAGACAGATGTGATGGTGAAGAACGGATCGATTAGCGCTGAAAAGGGTGAAAAGGCTAAGAAACTCCTCAGATCGCGCACAATCGCTACCGAGGTAGACCACGCCGCTAACCCAATGAACGCTCCTGAAATCATGGAAGCGGAGATGGCTCAGCTGAAAGAATACGAGGACAAGGGATACGTCGATCCCGATGCTCTCGAAAGGATGCAAGATCAGCTTGCTACTTCCTACGAACGGGCTCTGAGTCGTTCCGACCGGATTGACGTATCGAAAATAGGAGATGCTGTAATTTCCAGCGACGCAAAAGATCCGACTCTCAAAGACCAGTCAACCGGAGAAATTGATTATCTGCAAGCAGCCAAGAGGGTTGATGAGAATCCTGATCTTTCCACCAATGTAAAAAAGTACGTCCGTGAGGAGTACGAGCAGAGGGATGTGCTTCAAAAAAGAATTGTCGCGGAGAGAAACCAGAAGATATTCAATTCACTTGACGACAGGATCGGGAACACAGATGCCAAGGGTGGAGCTTTGACTCCTTCCGAAGTTAAGCAAAGGAGAGAATTACATCCGAGCGATCCAAAATGGATACCTCAAGAAGTTGCAGATCATTCTCTCAAAGTAATGAAGCAAGACGCAAAAGAAGCACGCGCAACAAATATGCAAGAGCGGGCATTGGCAAGGCAGCAGGCGGCGGAGGACAGTTACGAACTTGTGGCGCGTCTCGGATCACAGCCTGGATACCTGACTAGGAACGACATTCCAGATTTGATGAAGAGCAATCCTAAAATGAAGTATTCCGACGCTCTACATGTTGTCGAGATGCGTTCCGCGCAATCAGATCCTAATTTCCAATCTGCAATGAAGATTTTCGAGGACGCGGCGAATCAAGGTGCTATGACTCTCTCGGATGTGGGCGAGGCCAATATCGCCATGCTCAAACGGGCAAAAGAGGGGGTTACGGGCACAGACCTGTTGAAGTTTGCCAGTGAAACCGTTCGTCCTCATGTCGAGAAGGACATCAAGAACCGCCTTGACCAGATCGTGTACCCGCAACTCGCCACGCCAACCGCTGCCTCTGGCACAGCACAACCGGGATTCTTCAGCAGAATTGGTACATGGGCAGAGAATCAAGTCATAACGAACGCCTTCCCGACAACGATGAAGTCTTATGCGAAGCAGGAATCTGCCGCACGGCAAGCTCCCGAAGTAGGAGCCATAGTTGATGGATACAAATTCAAAGGCGGTGATCCTGGCCAGATGTCGAATTGGGAGCAGGTAAAAAAATAATGCCTGGACCTTGGGAACAATACGCGAATCCTGTTGCTTCCCCTACTTCATCTGCGCCCAGCAATGGCCCCTGGACGCAGTATCAACCTGCTCCTTCCCTCTCTCTAGACCACGATCAAGCGCAGCGGGCTACAGATGCGCTGGTGTACTCCCATATGACCGGAGCGCCGCCCAGTTACACCTATGAAAATCGGGATGCGTTCAACGAAGATTTCTCCACTCGGCTTGAAGGCTACGCTTCGGCGGGTTGGAAGGGGCTTACGCAAGACTCCATTATTGGAGAGTATCTGAGAGGGCGAACTTCCGGCCCGTTCGAAACTGACGATGAAGTGAGCAAGTTCATCGAAGGATTCGGAACAATGATTGGTGACTTGCCTGAATACCTTGTTGGCGGCGGTCTAGGTATGATTGCTGGCGGTGCGGCGGGTACGGCAGAGCTTCCGGTCGTTGGAACCATATCAGGCGGCGTGGTAGGCGCTGGGGCGGGTGGGTTTGGTCTTACCGCTGGATTGCGCCAGTGGCTTGTGGACAAGTACGCTGGCAAGCAAATCTCTGCGTTCGATGAAGTAATGGACGTTATCAAGGCGACCGGCAAAGGCGCATTGACCGGAACGGCATTTAGTTTCGCTGGGGAAGCGGCACCGCTGGCTGAGGGCACGATAGCAAAGGTTTTTGGCGCACGAGCCTACAAGACGGCGGCGGAGCTTGCCACGATGACCACGGTCGGAAGTTTGCTTGAGGGGAAGGTTCCCACCGCGCGAGATTTTGCAAGCAACGCCGCATTGCTGGCCCTGATGCACGTTACGGTTGGGAATCTTCCTTTTGCAAAGAAAGCATCTTCCGATTTGCAAGAAAAATCGATGGACCTGTACGCCAGGGACGGAGTACACCCGGCGGACTTGGCATCGGAAGCAGCCCGCCGCGCTGTTGGGGAGCAACCTTCAGACAACCCGATGGAGGTAATGAACAAGATCGACAATGAGCTTCGCGGTATTCCCGGCAAGACACCGGAAGCCGAAGCGCCTGCCGACGCTCCCAAAGGCGAGACAAGCATCAAAAACGAGGTCACAGAAGCGGAACGTGCCGAGCGTGGATTACCGGAAGTTGAAGTTGAAGCGAGACAGACTCCGGCTTTTGAGGCTGGGAAAAAGGCAGTCGATGAGGGAACGATTGACCCGCGATCTTTGGCTAAAGAGTTGGCCGACAATCCCCGCCCGCACACAGACGAGGAAGCCGCGGCCTTGATTTACGACCGCATGAAGCTCCAGAACCAACACGCAACCGCCATGAACACCATCGAAGCGGCCCGCGCATCCGGGGACGAAGCAATGGAGGCGCGGGGCAAAGCGCAACTCGCTAAAGTCGAGGATGCGATGAACACGAACGATGAGGCGGCGCGGAGGTCTGGTACGGAGACGGGCCGCGCTCTCGCTGCACGTCGCATGATGATTAAGCAAGACTACTCGCTTGCCAATGTCCTACAGAGGGCGCGTGTTGCCAGCCCTAATGGTGAGGTATCGCCTGAGCTTCGCAATACGCTGGAAACGCTCACCAAGCAACTCGACGAAGCCAACAAGCGCATCGACGATTACGAGGAGACGAAGAAACAGCAGACAGCGGAGCGTGCGGTAGAGAAGATACGCAAGGGGCTATCCGAGCGCACGGAGAAGCGCACGGCAACCAAGGAGAGCCGAAAGGCGGAGAGGGATATTCTCTACAAGAAGCTGAATGAGGAGTTGACGGGGCAGTTGAGCGCGAACCCCATGCTCAACCCCAAACTCTACGAGCTATTCGGCAAGTTGGCAGTCAGCCACATCGAAGACGGTTTGACGACAATCGAGCAGATCGTAGACGAAATCCACTCGAATCTCCAAGAGCGGGGAATCAGCAAGCGGGAGATTCGGGATTACATCTCTCAGTACGGACGGCAAGCGACTGAGCGGACGAAGGATGAAGTACAGGTCCAGCTACGCGAGGCGATGAAGCAGGGCAAACTCATTTCTGCTATCGAGGATGCGGAATCTGGAGAGCAACCGGCGAAGGGCAAAGCCCCCGGCAAGCCGTCTGAGCGCGTCAAGGAACTTCGGAAGCAACTTGATGAGGCAATGAAGAAAGAAGAGCCTGTCGAAGAAAAGACAGATGAGGGTGGGAAGAGAGAAGCGGCGCGGCAAAAGGCTGTAGAGAAGTCGATTTCCGAACTAGACAGGCGAATCAAGGATAAGGATTTATCTCCTACTCAGCGAATGCAAGGTCCGGACACGGAAACACTTGATTCCCTGAAAGAGCAACGCGATTCTCTGCGCGAAGCGTTTGATGAAATGAAATCGGCAAGCATCGACAAGGGAGGCACCAAGGAGGCGGCGCGGGCTAAAGCTCTTCAAAAGAGCATCGCCGAACTAGAGAGACGGATTAAGGAACGGGACACTTCCGCTCCGGCGAAGATGCAAGGTCCAGACACGGAGGAGGCCGCCTCACTGAAAGCACGGCGAGATGCCCTTAGGGAAACTCTGGACAGCATGAAAGTCAGAGAGAAAGCTGACCCTGCAACGAGGGCGCTCCGAGCGTACAAGACGCGTATCACGAAGAGGATTGCGGACCTCCAGAAGCAACTCGATACCGGAGACTTTGCCAAGCCTACTCGCGGGCAGACTGTCCTCGACCAGCAGGCTCAGGACTTGAAAGCGCAGTCGGAGAAGCTCAAGGGGCAGGTGGACGACGCGATTCACAAGCAGAAACTCGCTGCGAGAACTCCGCTCGAAAAGGGCGCGGCGATCTTTCAGAAGTGGCGGCGGGCCGTGTTGCTGTCGAGCGTCAACACGCTAGGCAAACTGACTACCGCTGCGATGATGAGATTCGGCACAACTCCAATCGAAGAGCTTATCGGAGGAGTGCTGTCCAAGATGCCTGGTCTGTCTGACATCGCAGAGAAAGCCCCGCGCGAGGGCGGCGGATTGAACATTTCGGCAGAGGCTAAGGCATTCGGGCAATTCTTCGAGAAAGCCACGTATCAGGACATCAAGGAAGCGGTCAAGACGGGAAAAACGTCTCTCGACTACCTCTACGGGAAAAAGGGAACACTGCCGCCAGAGGCACTGGACTTCTTCGGCCATCTGCACGGCGCTCTCAAAGTATTGCCGAAACGGGCCGAGTTCTTCCGCTCTCTGGAGAAGCGGGCGCAATGGGCACTTGATAACCATCTCGACATCAACGATCCCAAGGTCCAGGCAACGATGGCTGCGGATGCGTATACCGACGCAAACCGAGCCATCTTCATGCAGGAGAACTTCATCAATACCGGATTCAGGATGCTGATGGGTGAATTCCATTCGCAGGGATTGAGCGGAAAATCGACCGAGTTCATGATTAAAACTGTTCTGCCGATTGTCAAGGTTCCAACCAACATCGTTGCCGAGACGGGAACTTTTGCGGCAGGCACAGTTACGGGTAGCATTAATGCCTTGCGCGTGTTGGTATCCAAAGACGGCCTCAAGAATCTGACCGGGCATGAAGCCGACAATATCATGCGCTCTCTGAAAAAAGGCAGCATCGGTCTGGCAGTGCTGGCAATGGGGTACTACGCCGGGGCTTCAACTGGATTCATCCAATCGACAGGATTCTATCAGCCGGGAGATGAAAAGAAGGAAAAGAAGGCTGAAACACTCACTATCGGCGGTGTAGATGTTCCCCCCTGGATTCAACACACCCCCGTTGGTCTGGTATTCGAGATGGGTGCGACGATGCGGCGGGTCAACGATGCCTATACGATGAAGGGAAAAAGCGGCGGGTTTGTTGCGGGTGCATCGGCGGCGGCGCTGGGCACGGCCAAGAAAGTACCGTTCCTCGAAGAAGCAACACGGTTGGGAGAGGCTACGCACACGGCTGATTCCGCCGGTCTATTCCTCGACGATCTGATTGAGAGTCTGATTGTCCCGCCAGATGTGCGCCGGGTTGCTCAGATGCAAGATCCGCAGAATAAGCAGCGCAAACCAACCAACCTGGAGCAGACCATCGAAAAGAGCGTTCCTGGGATGCAGGAGAACGTGCCTACCAAGAATAAGGGGCGGAAGTTCTCCATCCGCGGAGGCTATCGTTGAAATTCATTTTCTACACCGAATTCGGAGAGATCGCAGACCTCGCCATACACCTGCAAGATGTGGAGGGCCACGAGGTTGTGTTCCACGTTGCCAATAAAGACTATGACAAGATCGCAGACGGGATTCTGATACACGTTGATGACTGGTATCGCTACATGGGAAAGGGGTACGTGTGGGTATTCGATTCATGCTCCTTTGGCGACTTGCAAGAATGGTTGCGCGAGAAAGGCGAATCCGTTTTCGGCGGATGCACGGAAGGCGATAGGCTGGAGAACGACCGCCAAGCGGGACAGGATTGGTTCGCCGAGGCTGGATTCGATCAGGTTGAGTCGAAGAACTTCAAAGACTTTGAATCAGCCAGTCAGTTTGTGAAGGCGAACTCAGGCCGGCGCTGGATTCTCAAACAGAACGGGAACGCCCCAAAGTCTCTCTCCCACATGGGCAAGTTCGATGATGGCTCAGATATGCTCTACCACTTGGATGAGCTAAAGAAGAAGTGGAACGAGTCGCATTTTGGCCCTATCGACTTTGACATTATGGAGGTAGTGGAGGGGCTGGAAGTTGCGGCCTCGGCTTTCTTCAACGGCTCAGATTGGATGCGCGACGCGCAGGGTAAGGTGACCGGCTTCCTCAACTTCGAGGAGAAGAAAGAAGCGGACGGCAACACGGGCGAAACGACCGGAGAGATGGGCACGACGTTCTGGGGATGCACAGAAGAAAACGAACTGTTCCGCGAGATGATCTGCCGCCCTGCTATCAAAGCCAGGTTGAAGAAGATCGGATTCCGGGGCGTGTTCGACATCAACTGCATCGTGACTGACGAGGGAAAGATCGTCGCCCTTGAACCAACGTGCAGGTTCGGCGTTCCAAGCACAGCCTATGAGTTCTGTGAGGCGATGGAGAGCGGTGCAGGAAAGCTCATAGAGGCCGTCGCCAAAGGCCAGAATCGCCCCGTGCCGCTCTTCCAGGGATGGGGCATGGTAATCGTAGTCGCGGCCAAGCCGTTCCCTGTAGAGGCCGACGTAGACGACGAAGCAACCAGTATCGGTGAGCGGCTTTGGATTCTCAAGGATGGGAAACCTGTTGACGAGTTCGATTCAGACCAAAAGAAACATGTCCACCTCTATAACTTCAAGAAGGACGAGGAGGGCTACAAGGTCGCAACCAAGAGCGGCTACCTTCTGACCGTGACCGCAACTGGTGAGGAGATTGCCAAGGTGCGCGAGGGGTTGATCGAGTATATCAAAGACAATCTTTTAATCGCGGGGCAGAAGTACAGGTCTGACATCGGGAAGCGAGTGGAGGAGTATGAAGATTCAACTGAGAACGATACCGCACTCTGAGCAACGCTACGAGACGTGCGGGGATTGGGAAAACCTTCCCGAAGGATCGCTGCGCATTTCGGTTAGCGACATGGGCAATGATGACTATGCGTTCCTTGTTGCCATCCATGAGCTTGTCGAGGTGTGGCTCTGCAACAAGCGCGGAATCACAGACGAAGCGGTGAGCGCCTTCGACATCGAATACGAGAAGAACCGGCCAGAGGGTGACGAGTCCGAGCCTGGGAACCATCCCGATGCACCTTACCGGAAAGAGCATTTCTTCGCAACCAACATCGAGCGTATGATTGCATTAGAGTTAGGCTTGGATTGGGAAAAATACTCCAAGGCAGTGATGAGCTTATGAGGGTTATGGGACACAATTCGTGGCAGCACCTTTGGGACTGCATCTGCATGGATTTGGGTATCGAGGAGCTTTGACTATGAAAAACAGAATCGTTCTGATGTGCGCTTTGCTACTGTCTCCGGTCGTGGCCCATGCGACTGTAACCGGCACCGCTACTAGCGCTTCTTTCGTCTGCACAGGAAGCACAGGCCCCTTCCCGTTCACCTTCCCGATTGACACGGCGGCGGCTATGACGGTGACGCAGAACGGTACTGTTCTGGCTTCTTCTGCCTACACGATTTCTCCAGTCAATAACTCCTACGCCAATGGCGGCTCTGTCACACTGAACACAGCCTGCCCCGCTGCGCAGATTCTTGTTCTGCAAAGGGTTACACCAATTACGCAGTTGACGCAATTCACGCCATATATGCCTGTGATGTATGCGAATATTGAGAGCGGTTTAGATAAGGTGACAGAGATTGAGCAGGAGTTAGTCTTAGGAGTTAGCGGAGGAATAACGCAGTTGACGGGAGATGTTCTTGCCGGACCGGGAACAGGATCGGCAAACGCAACACTGAAGGTAGTCAACTCATCACCGGGAAACTGCGGAGATTCCTCACACACCTGCGCAATCACAACGGATTCTAACGGAAGGGTTACTTCTCAATCCCCTATCGCCATAAACACATCCAGTGGAATCTCTGGCATGACAGCAGGACAGATTCCAATTGCGGCCACGGCCAGCACAATCACAAGCAGCAAGGTATTGTCAGGGACTGGCGCGGGAATTACAACGGGTCCAACAACAACCACGCTGAATGACTGCGTAAAGTTTGGAGATACAGCGGGCACACTAGCAGATGCTGGAGCGGCTTGTGGGTCTGGAGGTGGGAGCTATCTACCTCTCTCTGGAGGCACACTGACCGGCGCAC
>Ga0302280_1002175_pt1 | contig 15355 bp, 9 predicted proteins | sample III_Fen_E1_1_FD_198771 | JGI IMG/M metagenome (GOLD analysis project Ga0302280, IMG submission 198771) | Peat permafrost microbial communities from Stordalen Mire near Abisko, Sweden - III_Fen_E1_1 | ecosystem: Environmental > Terrestrial > Soil > Wetlands > Permafrost | place: Sweden: Abisko... | reverse complement strand
CACTGTCAGCAGGCAACGATTATCCAGCTAAATTTTTGGAGTCCAACATGTATCCGCTACTTCTCGAGATCCTAATTAATAACATGAAAAGAAACTAATAGATTGGATTAAAATATATTCAAGGGTCAACATCAATTTGTGAGTGTTAGGAGGAAGTATCCCACGTCTAGCTGAGAAACATAAACAGCATATCGGATCTATCAATTAATGACAGCCAAATGTAGGAAATGAATTTTAAAAAGAAAGATAAATTTTGATGGTAAATGATGCTTTCCTATAATATTGTTAATTTTAGTTGTATTAATTTTTTTAGATTGGAATGATCCTTATCATAAAACTATTTCAAATCAGCAATGATTCATTTGGAAGGGCCGGCTACAACGAAGGGATTCTGTGAAACTTTTAGATATCTGTCGTGCTGATATTTCCTAAAGACAAAACTATTTTGGCTGAAATTATTAATTGCACCGAAGACAATTGCTTTCGAGCAAATAGTGATTTTTTCCATTTCTACTTCATGAAATTTTTCAATTTTATGCATCATTTATTTCATTGGACGAATGATATACACAATTGCCACGCAAATTTATTTCCAACTGAAATTATCCAATAATGTTCCCTACACAATGGCAACTTCAGCAAGGTAATAAGCATGATAATGTGTCTCAAGAGGATGTTACTTTAGAAGCTGATCAATTATTGTTTTGGGACTTTCCATCTTCAAGTTACAGTGGAGCTGTTATAAAATCATTTTCTCCCAATTGCAATACTGTCTCAGCTAGCATTATAGTTTCATGAATGGAAGAAGATGTTTTAACCTTGGAGGGTATATTTCGGAGTATTTAATTGAAAGATAAAGACACACAATTGGCAGGTATTTTTATGGAATTAATTATTGATGGCTTTGAGGCAATTTTGAAGATAATGGCGCTTAAAGACATTTGCAATAAATTGAATAGGCTAGAAAGAGAGTGTCAAATTTTAATTTAAAAACTGTATGGGCTTGACTAAACAAAGTAAAAGTTCGCTGAATAAGTTCATGGTTTCGAAGGATGATCTTGCTTTAGATTTACTTGATTGGACCCGCTATTATTGAAGTAACCCGCTTTCTGTTTTTCTTAACAGCTGGCTGCTTAGGCTCCTTCTCCTTATTCTAGACAATTTGTTGCCCTGTCTTTAATTCAGCCTATCTATGCCTGGTGATCATTGCCAAATTCGTTAAAATTATATTAATTGCCTGTAAATTAACTTCTTTAATTGATTGTTATTTTTTGCTAACATATTCTGTTGGAAATCATAAGGAAGCTAAAAATGAATAGTAATTATGAGTCCACACGAGGTATATAAGTTTGCTTATTTAAACATCGAATTGTATTTACACTCTCATATTTAGTTTATTCAACTAATGAACAATCAAGAGTTTTAGGTTAGGCTGCTGGTTAAGCAGAATACAGAAATGTCCCTGAAATTGCAGACCTACCGCCGCGAAAATCAATAGCTCAACAGGAAAAATCAAGATCTTAACTGCTGGGTGCAAAATCTTTCAGATGTGTTTGCCTCCATTAGCGCGGCTTGGAAAATCATAACCAACAATGAAGAGGCTCTGTTTAATCTTATGCGTAAGAAATCAGATCCTAACTCGAAAGCACTTATTAGTAAATACACCAGTCATTTCAAGGCTTTTGAGGATATTATTGATAATTTAGGAGGCAAGATTACCAACTAAGGCCACTCGGAAACAGTTACACTCGATGCTAAAACTCGTCTTGCTTCCTTTATCAATAACTACAATCTATTTTTTATGGAATTCATTGAAACTTTCTTCAAATTTAATGAAGAATACATCGGTTTCATGAACGACAAACTTAAGCAAGGGGATATGCAACAGTTTGTTCGGCAGTTGATGGCCAAGGAAATCTAAAATAGGCAAAAGATCAAAGAGTTTTAGCCGTTTATGATTCAGTTGAAAAATAGTTTGAAGGTTTATGAGGACAGTTACCAGCATAAACTGTTAGATGGCATTATCTTGCTGAAATCTAAGGAGATTTAAGAGTTAAAGGACATCAATAGCAAACAAAGCAGAAAGATTAGCTACATGGTCGACTATAAAGCTCAAAATGTTGACTTCATTATCTAGAATGAATCAAATATAGAATGCCTTTGTGGAGGAGCACATTTACAATATTTCAGCAAAGTTTGGGAATAAAGCCTTAAGAATAAAGCATTAATAACCCAAAAATCTGCTTCATAAAAGATGGTATAAGAGTCTGACTAAATCTTGAAATAGAAAATCAAAAATTTTGAGGACGTCCAAATATAAAAATAGCTCCTCTTGCAGAGAAACGTGCAAATCCTTTCTAAATTTTAAAAACTAAAACTTCAAAGCAAGCTGTCTGATGAAATCATATTGCAATCTCCGGTATTTTTGCACCTCAAAAATCAGTTTAGGGATTTGATGGACTATACGAATGATTTGGTTTTACGGCTCAATAAAAGCTACTAATATCTGAATTAGGTTGAGCGTTTGCATTTAGAGGAACTCGATTAATTGAAGAAAAAATATTAAAGAAGTGGAAACTCTGGTTCAGTGGCAAGTAGGCATGCCTAAAATACGATCACTCCCGACTTCAGGTCTTTGACAAATTTTAAGAGTGAGGTTTTAGGATAAATTGGAGAACTAAAAACTCTGTTCGGAGTGATTAGTCAAAGAAGTAAGTAAAAATAAAATAATTTAACTCAAGTAAAGGAGCAAATGACTTCCCTTAAGAAGGAAAACGATGATATGAACAGAAAGATAAATGAACTGCATGATAGACAGCTAAAGAACATCGAGAACATGTAATTTAGACACAGTAAATTCAGTGAACTGGAAGTGAAAGTCAATGACATGTTCAAAAACCAATCTCAGTCGTAAGAAACTGACAAAATGAAAAAGATATGGGATGAGTTCGTTGATTATGTAAAAACGAGAGACAAAAAGATCAAGTCAATGTAAGAAATGCTGAGGAAGAAAGACAAGTAAATCAACCAAAAGGTAAAGCTAGAGGACATATTTAAAAACGCCTTGAGCTAAACTGAAACTATTTATACACAGACCAAAGAGAAACTGGATAAGTTTCAATCTTTTATGGAAAAGATAGATAAATAACTTCTCAATCTGTTCGAGGAGAACTATAAGTTTAAAATTTAATCGTAGCAGGAGAAAAATATTTTAAACATCAAATTGAAGAACGAACTTGAGACTCGCAGTAAACTTGAAGAGAGACTGAAGATTCTTGAAAAAATTGAAGAGGAAGTAAAATCTACAAAAGAGAAAGAGCTATAAATATAAAGAAAGTTTCAGTAGTTTATCTGTGGGGAAAGATAAAAGGCTTCTCAAATAAAGATGTAACTGAAGGAAAGAGAAAGAGATAAACAGTAGATGGAGTTAAAACTGTCGGAGAAAGATCAAAGCATTTAAAAGCTGAACTCAGACAAATAAAAAAAGAATATTGAGATTAATAGACTTAAATCAAAAATGAAGGCTATTGAGGAGAAGACAGAGTATGAAGTATTAAATATGGAAATGGAAGAGTACAAGTCCAAGATTATGTGTATATGCGGAGCTGGAAGGATAAAGGAAGTTGTTTTAAAAACATGTCCTCATATTTTCTGTAAGAAATGCATTGAAGATACTACCGCGAATAGAAATAGGAAATGTCCAATTTGTGGAGTGAGGTATACCAAAACAGATATTCATTAAATTTGCTGGACGACGTGAATGATAAAAATAGTTATTGGAATTAATTAATTATCATAATTAGCTCATATTAATCTTGCAATATTTTAAAGATCCAATAATACTAATGATTAATTTCTACAGTAGAATAAGTGGACGGACAATAATTTGGGTTTTTGTAAATATTTCGTTATTAAATAATGAAAAAATAACATAATTACCTTCAAAGCTTATTTTATTCAATTAGGTCGTATCTTGCATCCGATTAAATATGAGGATATGCTTTTGCTCCATAATATAATATATTCAATAATAAAAGTGATGAATCACTCCATAAGCACCATGGCTGGCAAAACTAAGGTCAAGATTGTATTTCTGGGTTGTCAGGCAGTCGGCAAATCCAGCATAATATAAAAATATATCCATAATCGCTTTGACGAAGCATCCAATGTATCATCACACTAACATAGCCAACAGTCGGCATTGATTTTCTTGCAAAAAACATTAGTCATAAAGCCAAAAATTATCGACTTCAACTTTGGGACACTGCAGGCCAATAGCGCTTTCGTTCTCTAATTCCCAGCTATCTCAAGGATGCAAATTGCGCTTTGATCGTCTTTGATGTAACGTCCAAGCGTAGTTTCGAAGAACTTGAAATGTGGATAACTCTTTTCAACTAAAATAAAGTGGGAGATGGCTTTATTTTTATTTTAGGAAATAAAATTGATTTAGAATTTCGTTAGGTGACTGAAGCATAAGCGAAATAATACTGTCAAAAGATAAAAATACCTTATTTCTAAACCTCAGCCAAAACAGGCGAGAATGTGGAATAGCTGTTTCTAAGATTAGTTGAGCACTCAACAGAAAAGCCGGCAACTGATGCAGTTGTAAAAATTGTAAAATAAGAAAAAGATGTGATACAATAGGAAACTCCAAAATAGTAGTAGTAAAAGTAATAGAACGAAAAGGAATTGCCAGTGGAGGTCAAATAATAGTAAAACAAAGATAAAAACGTAAAGGAGAAGGAGGTATAAGTTAACGATAAAGTTAAATTAACAAACGAGAAGATAGAAGGGCGCAAAAAAGAAAAGCACAAAAAATGTTGTTGATAGGTTTGTTAACATTATGATATACTGGGCTGATCAGTAATTGATTAAACAATAATTATAATTTATCGGTAAACCCGCATTTAAAAGCTAGACTGCATATTCTAGTTTATTGAAAATTAGATTTTGAGTAAAATCTTAGAAAAGGTCATCATAATCGTAAGAATATGAAATTAGCAAAAATAAAACAAATAAATGTTGCATTTATAGAAACTTAATCAAGGGTATCAAAAGATATGATTTTTATTCAAATTATAATTATCACAAATTATATATGGAAAAGCCACACTATAAAATTCATAAAATGGGCAAAGAAACCGAAGAACAACAATAAGACTAGTCTAACTGTTAAGATTGTCAACGCAATCGCATAAAGCAAAGCGAGGATAGATCTTCCTCATTTGAAGAAGATAGCAGTAGTTCTGACAATAGTATCTCCCTTCATTTTAATTCTAGAGTGCCCTTGCGCACTTAGAATTCACCTTTAAATTTTATACAAGAAGAAATGAAATTATTAAGAATATAAAATGCCAATTTGCAAGCTCAAAATCGTGAGCTAAAACACAGAACTAGAAACTAGATAAATTAAAATCTATTGAAATCTTAGCTGCTGGAGAGATAAAAATAGATAAGGTAATTAAAAATGCAATTGATCGCTTCTACATGTGGCGTGAATAACAATAACAGAATTTCATAACCATTGAATCAAATAAGTAAAAAATCTCTCAATAATATATCCAAAAAACATCTTATGGGATCGAAATAGACCAGATAATATTTAAGGACAGGCAAAAAGGATTAGAAGTGTAGCGAAACAGATAGAGACGAACTTGAGTCAGTCAGATTTCATTTATTTGAAAACAAGAAGTATGTATAACAATTTAAGAGTTAAAAAAAGATGCTTTATAGTCAAATTACTTCCCTTCAAGAGAAGATAATAGATTATGAAAGATAATTAAAATGGATGGCCAATTTAACTGAAAAGATCATTAATATGTCCATCAAATTGAGCTACGTTTTTAAATAAAAAGTAATAGAGAGCAAGTGGTCAGTATTAAAACAGGCTAAAGTGTCATGGAGGTATTTAAAGCATATTCTCAATTATTTGATTGCTTTTTAATGACGTAACAATTTATTTTCCTTTAATTGCTTGAATTATAATTATTGAAATAAAATCATTAAATGATGATGATGAATGATTTTAAGTAATCTTTTCTTCAAGAAAAAATAAGAAATATAAGTTTACACAGCAATATCTATGAAATTATAGTAGGAAGACAAGTATAGAAAATAGATAGAGATCTATTTGGAATTAAAGCAACTGTTTTAGCCTCAAGGTTGGAGGAAATGTAAAAATAGTTAATTAAATCCAATTTGTCAATAAAGAATATTAGCTTTCAGTTGTAAAAATAGAAATAGTTTGGTTATATAATGAAAGGATACTTTCGGAAGATTGAAAAGATCATGTATAATCAGCAGTCCGAAATATTTTAGAAACAGCCACCTAATTATGAATAGATAGAGTTATATTTTCGATAAATGCTGAGGCGCTTACAAGATATTCATAATAATAAGCTAGTTCATGTGCCTCATATCTATCGAAAGGATAATATTAAGATATACAGAAAAATGAAAATGGACGATCCAACCGATTGATTATCGAAAATAAATTGTCAATTTCTCTTTATTAATTAGTTAATATAGCCTAAACCGATTGATTAACTTCATCAGAAGACTATGATAATACTTATTATGTTTAATTCACAAAAAATGACCTCATCACTAACTGAATTTTTGCTCTTTGAGAACAGAAATATTTTTTTAATTCTTAATTTGATGATGTAAACTTTCATTTTGTCCTATATTACTTATTCTTAAAATGTGGAAGATGTTTATCAATGCAGATAGGGAAGCCAGACTTACTTTGATTGGAGGATTACTTATCAAGTTCGCTACTGGGCTTGCCGCCATCTGGGGAAGTTGCAATATTTATTTTTTCTCAACCCTCAAACATCAAGGTTTACAGATAGATGAATCAACTAACTCGATTGTACTTCTATTCGGATTGATTCCATCTTGCTTCGCTGTACTTGCTGCAAATCCTTTTGCCCGTCTTGTAGGTTACAAATCTGCAGTTCGCATAGCAGCTTTACTTTTCATTCTATCTCCAATGGTGTTAAATTATGTTTTCAATAAGATAACTTTTACTATATTTTGGATTGTATTGCCTCTGGTTGCTTTTTGCCTTGGAGCAATTCCGGTCCTTAATTGTCTCTGGACTCAATTTCCTAGAGATTTGAGCAAAGTTAGTGGGTTAGCTGTTCTATTCTTTTCGCTTGGAATGATTTTTTGGAATTTAGTTTTTTTATTTATCGCAAATCCTAATAACATAAAAGCAGAGATCGATTAGCATGGAATTCCAATTTTTCCAAAATAAGTGGCTGATAATACATTAAAAGCATCTAACACTGTTTATCTTATCGCTGGTCTGTGCAATATTGCTGGATCCTTTCTGATTTCTAAAAGAATTGAGTCTAACTTGGATTAGCCAATCATTCCGAACAATTAGGATGCAATATAAAAATTAAGAATGATTGAGAATGAGCCTGTTATAGAAATTTAAAGAGCAGCCTCAATCATCTCTGATAGCCATTCAAGCTAAAAGATAAATACTCTCCTTCAAGGCCTCAAGGATAAAAAATTTATTCTTCTTTTCTTTATTTCGGCCTTCATGCCTATTTACCTCATTTATCTTGTTCTTAATTTGAAATTGCTCTACATGCCAATTATAAACGATGATCATTTCCTCTCTTATTGCGCGGCACTTGTAACAGTGTCTGCTGTTGTTGGAGCTCCTCTATGGGGATATATTGGTGATATCAAAGGATTTAAATTTACTCTCATGGTCCTTGTACTGTTAGATTGCTTTGTTAAACTCTTTGGCATCTACTGCTCATAAAAATGGAATTTAGTTTTACTCTTTTTTTTGTTAGGGATGAACGATAAAGGAATGCTTACAATAATTGGCCCTGGACTTATTGGGATGTTCGGAATTGAAATGGCGACAGAACTGATTCCGTATAAAGGACTTGCTGTATTTTTGGCATATGTGATAGCTCCTCTCTTTCAGATTTTCCTTTCCGGTTTGATTTCTCATCAAAATTTACTTGTTGTTTATCTTCTGTTCTCTATTGTAGGATTAGGTCTATGCTGGTACTTGAATTTTAAAATTCATTATACATTGATAGATCCAGCAAATCCTAAAATAAAACCAAAATAGCTTGAGATGGAAAGCGTTAATCCAAAATTATGAAAATAAATAAAAAATAATGTTATTTATAAGCTATATCAATTGATTCTGTTTTAAATCAAAGAGCTTATCGTTCAATAATCCCCTATTAGTAGGGTAATATTTTTGTATTATAATTCTAACTTTAAATTTTATCATATTTATAATTTGATCTGCATAGCATATTTATGGACTTTTTAAGCCTTTTACTTTATAATAATCGATCCACCTGTAAAATTGAATACTGAACAGTATTTATATAGAAAATCATTCATATTTGAGTCATACATCATTTTCATTAATATTTTCTAACTAATCAGTAAGTTATCTTCCCATCCCCCTCACTGTGATCCTTTCTATCAAACACTACTTAGCAAAAGGAATTAAATGCAAAATATTTGTGAATAAAGAGCAATAATTTTTCATTATAATTACAATAGGTAATGAGCCGACAGTCTTGGAGGGTGTAGGTAGATTCTGATTTATTCAGTAAGATGAAGCCATCATTCAACTTGTGAAGGAGTGGGGCATAGAGGATTGGACACAAATATCAATTAAGCTTCGTGACTACCTTGGCATGCAAAAAAGGACAGGCAAACAATGCCGATAACGATGGTATAATCATCTCAGTCCTGAGGTTAATAAACATCCTTGGAGTGAAGAATAGGAGGAAATGTTATTCACTTGCCACAGAAAATATGGAAATCGTTGGAAAGAAATTTCTCGCCTTTTCATTGGAAGGTAAATTTGCTTTGATTTAGAACGGATAACGATATCAAAAACCATTTTTATTCAACTTTAAGAAGAAGTCTTCGTCGCCTCAATAAAATAGTAGGAGAAAAGAACAGCACAACGCAAATGAGAGAAATTAAGCCCTCAGTTCTTTCAACTATTATGAATTATATCTATGAGCAACAACATGGTCAGTCAGAACTCGTATAGTCTTTGAAGGGTATTGATATGCTGATACAGATCTACCAATTCTTGTATTTGAATTTGCGAAATTCAAGCCCGTCAAACTCAATATCCGTAATGCTAACATTGAAATGATCCGTTAAAAAAACAATGAAATTTTTAATCTCATCGCTCGTTTCAAGTAGATCATATATTATTAAGTGAGTAATATGAAACAAATAAAGCATCAAGAAAAGTTCTGAAAGACCAAAAATAATACAAAAAGAATTCTCTAAACAAGCAGAGCAGCTAAATAATTGAAAAATACCTATAAACAAAGGAGTAAATTTGGTAGAAGATATATGAAAAGAAAGATATTTAGACTGGAGTAAGACAATGCGAGCAGCACACTTAAAAAACAAATTATTCTTTAAGGCATGAATAATAATAAAATTATTTGTTATAAATGATGACTCCAATGATGTTAAACCATTAAGTAAATTCTCCAAAGTCAGGCATAAAAGATGTGTCTCAAATAGATTCTCTTCAACGAAGATTTTCTCTGTAGGCTGATGACATAGATGTTATCCACTTTAACGAGCCCTAATAGCCAAGTAGATGCGATATTGATTAAAATGAAGAATTTAATGCCTAAATTAAACTTGAATCATAAAAAGAAAGGGAGAATTCAACTCTGCTCCTTGATTAAGTTATCGAGATGCACTTCAAACTTTGAGAGAATGATAATATATTTTCCAAGCATACATTCCTATTTAATCAACAAGTCTATATCATCAATATTTTTGTGTGGCTGATCTATACTAATTTTATTGATAAACCTCAGAAATTAAATATTTTATGAATAAAATACGCATTATCTTATTATAGTTTTAGTTTAGAAGTTTCATAAATGTTCAAAAACACGTATCAGTCAGGCTTTCTGTCGATACTCTATAGTATCGGCAGCAAACCACTGCAGATATGGGAAAAAGAAAGTATTCATACCTCAACTCAGTTCATAATGGACATATCAAGAGACTCACAGATCAGGACATCCAATCATCAGTGCTCGAGATCATGGGCACCAACGTCACCACTGCCTTTATAACATGTCCTCAAAATCCAAACGAAACATTAGGAATCAAATTACCTTTCCTCGTCATGATCATCAAAAATGTACAAATATGGAAATGCAGCTTAAAAAATATTTTACTTTCGAAGTGCAGGTGCTAGACGACAAAAATGTGAGAAGGAGATTCAGAGCATCAAATTATCAGTCTACAACGAGAGTTAAACCTTTCATCTGCACAATGCCTATGAGGCTCGATGAGGGATGGAATCAAATTCAATTTAACTTATCAGATTTTACAAGGAGAGCTTATGGAAGCAACTATATTGAAACCCTACGAGTAACGATTCATGCAAATTGCCGAATTCGCAGAATCTATTTTTCAGATCGACTCTACTCATAAGAGGAGCTTCCTCCAGAATTCAAGCTTTTCCTGCCCATCCAAAAGCAGCAGTGACTTGATCATAATTATGATTTATATACAATTTCACCATTAGTTAATTAGTCATCATGACAGTATCTTAAATAGAATTAACAATTGAAATGGTTGATTATCTTTATAAAATATAATTAGTTTTAAAAGAAATGGTTGATATTATGCTATTTCGAACAAATTAAATATTTTAATTAACAAAATATTTAGGATAGATTACAGGTAAATATTTACAAGCAATGGACGTCGATAAAATATCTCTTTAAATCACAACGATAATTTTTTTACAAATATTTGTGTTGATTACTCATCAGAAATATATTTATGCGTTAAGATTTTTTTAAGATAAAATAATAAGCCGATTTCATAAAATTATTTACACTATTAGCAATTAATAATTTATGTCATTTGTAATCTGCTCCAAACACAACAAAACAGAAAAAACAGCAGCAAAAGTATCAGCTAATACATATATTTGCATGAATCCAAACTGCCCCAATTCATTTAAAGTACTATGCTTTGGGTGCAAAAATGAGCACAAAGACCATATAAATCAGGTTATCTCTATCGAGGACGCTACCTTTCTAGTTGATCGACTAATGACAACACCGTTGAAGGAAGTGGGCAGCTATGTCAGTGAATCTGTTGATATTATGAAAAAGCTGAAGTTAATAAAAGAATTCAGGAAAAAGATTGATATGGTGTAAAAATAAATTCAAAAAGAAGCACTATAACTCATTGATAACACTGAATAATTAATTCATTAGTATGCTGCCTGCAAGGAAAGCGTCACAAAGCTGCATGAAGTTTTGAGAAGCATTGGAAATATTCGGATTTATAAATAATTTGCTTAGCATAGCCACGAAATGCTTAGCAATTTAGACTATAATTTCAAAAAAGATAAGTTTTAATTTTCTAATCTTATGATTGCAGATAAAGAAGAAAAACGCAGAAGCACAGAGTAGTCAGCTAAAAGAAAAATTTAATAAGTGAGGGACTATTCTATGAAAATAATATAAGTCATTCTGCATAATGATGACTCTGAATAGGAAGAAAATGATATTACCTACAGGAAAAAACATTATGAAACTCTGAAGCAGGAACTCAGCTTGGAAAATGATGAGATTGAGCTCGGATAAAAAGATCATAAAGTTTAAAATAGCAAATCTATTCTGAGGATTAATAAAAACACGAACAATAAGATTAGCTTCTCTGAAATTGACAGTCAAACAAATGAAGAAGTTATAAGTAAATTGGAGGCAGCTTCATAACTTGAGCATAGGATAAGCTAACTAAAGAAAAATCATCTTCGGACAGAAAATGATCTAAGACTAAAGTTAAGTGCTATTGTCAAAGAAAAATAAGTGGCGAATCGTGAACTTACAAAATTGAAAAACAAGTTTGAAGAAAGTAAGAAAGCTGTTCATGATATCTAAGTGCACCTACAAGAGAACAAAGGCCAAAGAATAGAAAAACAAAAAATTAGGGAATAAATGGTTAAGAAGATAATGTAGTTGTGGCAATGGAAGGGGTCAAACAGTGAGGATAAAATATTCTGATTATCAGTATTGTTTTTAAGTAGAATTTATTATCTGAACCAATTCTCTTTCACTTATCTGATTAATTTACAAATCATTTGATGTTGTTTCTGATTTTCTTTAACAAAGATTATAATTGTAATTTCTATTAATGGTTGATAATACAGGCAATATAATTAAGTTTAGGAATTGATAATATAGTGTAGACGTAAACTTGTCAAATGTCAGCAATAAAATCTTATCTCAGCCTTTAAAGTCTTCCACAAGATGAATAAATGTTCACACCAAAGAAATATGAAATGACTACAATGCAGACCAACTCTTCATTAGCTCTTTCACAAACCATTGGATATTCCGATAATAATAAATTTCTCTCTAAACAAAGATTTGTTATTCGTTCAAACTAACTTCCTAAACCGTATTTGGAAGTATAATAGGATGACCTCTAAAATAATAATTCTTGTATTACTTTACAACCATCAATTTCGCGTCTTGATATTTAAGACATACTAAAGTCAATGAAAATGGTTTCATTTTTAAGCCATGAATATAAATCTAAGAAAAACCAAATGGAACAAAAAATAAAAATAGTTAGAAACTTGAATCAAGAGGTACATCATAATTAATTTAGTTAATATTTTTGGAAAACAAAGTAAAAAATCAAAGGGATTAAATAGTAACCAAACAAAAAACCTTTAAAAAACGAACATCATCTTCCCTCAATACAGATAAACGGAGAAATTCAATGATTGATAAAGAGATAACTCATTTGAAGTTATAAATTATGACAATAAAGCATAGTCTTTCTAATAAAAAAAGAGAGAAGAATTATTATTAAAATGCACAGCATCCTGCAAAAATTTTATCGCATCAGAATATCCACGGTTTTCATGTTAATAATCAAAAAAGAGCTGATTATTAGGCTTATACCAAATATCAAAATAAATTGGTTCCTTAGCACATGCTTAACCGAGATCAGCGAATGTATGAAAATCAACGGAGTAGTGGAAAAAGTTCAAATATTTTTAATGTGATATCTGAAAAATTAAATAGTTAACCTTAAAAAGGATTATTCAATTTATTTTCTACGCCTGTGGCAAATCACACCATTATTGGAAATTATACTCAATCTGCCCATCCAGTTTCATAATTTAATGCTACAAACTCAATAAGACACTCAGCGAAAAAAATAGAATTGGCACAGCCTCTTAATTTGCAATACGATACAAAGATAGATAATTTTGATAAATGCTTGCATCAATCAGAGTAGAAAGACAAGTAAATGCTCACCAGCCACAGATCAAGAGGCTCCAATAAATCACTAAAGATTTCTCAAAAAAGTACAAAAAGATAAACAGTAAAAAAATGGAAATAGAACGATGAAGAAGACGAATAAATATTGGAATACCTCACGTCCAGCGATAAAAGAAAGAAATAATCCTAAAAGAACTAAAACGTCTAATAAAAAAGTCCAATGAAAATTAAATATGGCGAAGTGGGTAAATTAACAGAAACATATATGATTTACGATGAATCAAATCTGCTAAATGTGCCTTAAAACAGTAGCCGAGAGAAATCTTTAAACAGTAATTCTAATTCCATAGTCAACATATAACTTGAAAACGACTAAAAATTTAGCAGCAGCAAAAATGAGGAAGCATCAATAGTCAAAGACAACTAAAATCATCCAAACGTCGTGCAGTCTAGAATAAAATTTGATTTAAACGAGATTATTCAAAGCAACGTCAAAAATACTCTAAATTAAAATCCTTCTATTGCCAGATCCTCCGTTGTTGTATTAGCTGAAATACCTGAAATCCGATAATCATAAAAAGTATGTTCAAGGCCAAATCTGCCAACCAATATATCCAGGGAGTAAAAATTACAGGATTCAAGAAGAAAAGCACAATAAAAAATATAACCAATTACAAAATTCAGCAATCTTAATGATATTCCTTTGACAACTTCTAAGCGGGTTCCTTCAAGCGGCTCTCAGCATAAGCTAACAAAGAAATTAAGTAAAACTGAGTTTCAGGATGTATAGGACCAGTATGACGAAGATTTTGATCTGGATTCGATTCATTTAAATTCAGAGAGCAAACGTTAACCTTCAGAAAAATTAATGTTATCTCCATAAAAAACTACTGCTGTGAAACAGACTGCTTCGGAAATGTTTGATGATGACGATGATGACGATATGCTGACTAACATACGACTAATTGCTGAGAGCAGAATATCAAGAGAAAGGACATCCACAGGACCTCCCAATAAATAAGATCGCTACAAGCCGTCAATATAAAACAATTAGAATTAAAAAATGCCGGAAATTCAAAGTGAGATTTTAAAAAAGAAGAAATCGATGATAAAGGATGATGATGACGATGACAATATGGAGGAGATTGATTCAAAACTAAGAAAATCAACGATGAGCAAAAGAATCAGTAGAAGGAATGAGTCCACACCAAATCCTACACCTGCAAAAAATAATTTTTAAAGTATTAGTATTGAGAAAAATCATTCCGTGGCTCTGAGTGCTGCTGAGATATCATCTCAGCCAATTATGTAAGCTGATGATGAGTAGGAAGAAGCCTTTGAACATGAGTAGAAATCACACAAGAAGTCAGCGTCTTCTCAAATAAAATGATTTTTATCAAATAATTACCTCTATTTCCCGAAGCTTCAAAAGTTATCATTAATTTAAAATATTAATATAGCAAGCAAATAATTTATTGTTGATATGTTTTATATCCATTAACTGAAGGTTAAAAGTTATATTTTTGATGTGCTCATACAATAGATAAATTGATCGAAATGAATGAATCAAACTTGCTGTAGTATCTTTTAATTTTCCTGACTGATCTGTTCTCTCTTCTTTTGCTCGTTGTATTTTCTTCTAATTTCCTGAATCTCTTTCTGAGTTCTCTCAATATCATATTTAAACTGATTTGTCTACGTTATTACATAAATACCTTGGCTTGATACATGTTTATTTCGCCTGCTAACTCCTTCATTTTTCTTGTCTTAGAATTTAGATTTTTCTGCAAGATAGACAACTGTTCGGCTACCTCAAGACCGGGCTGCCGTTTCATAATCTACCGAATTTCTTCAATCTGCTTTTCCTTTTGGTGGACAAGCACTTATTTTTCTACCACCTGCTCAGTTTTGTAAATCAGCCTCTTCTGTAATGTTTTTATCTTCTCTTTCATCTCATAGACATCTGGATCCGTCCCTTCAAGGTTTCGACAGCGATGCACATTCAGCGGATTTTCAAGTTCTTCCGAGAGGGCTTTCACTTTTAATTTTTCTTC
>Ga0302280_1002171_pt1 | contig 15389 bp, 14 predicted proteins | sample III_Fen_E1_1_FD_198771 | JGI IMG/M metagenome (GOLD analysis project Ga0302280, IMG submission 198771) | Peat permafrost microbial communities from Stordalen Mire near Abisko, Sweden - III_Fen_E1_1 | ecosystem: Environmental > Terrestrial > Soil > Wetlands > Permafrost | place: Sweden: Abisko... | reverse complement strand
CTTCGGTCTGACGCATCTCGACACATTTGCGTGGGTCGGCGGATTTTCGTCCGCACCCAACACCAAGCCGCCCGCCGAACTTGTGCCCGATCCCGCCGCTGCGAGCAAGCAGTTGAAATTGCTCTATATTTCCTGCGGCAATAAGGACGGCCTTATCAGCGTTTCCCAAGGCGTTCATGTTTATCTCAAGGAGCAAAATGTTCCGCATATTTGGAACGTGGACGACCACGGCCACAACGCTGATACATGGGGCAGCAACTTTTATCATTTTGCGCTGCGACTTTTCCAAACCTCCAAATGAAAACTTCTATTCTCAACTCAACGGCGTGGTCGAAAAATGCCGTTTTGAAACGAGCGCGGCGGAGATTTCCGTGGTGCCGGCGTCAGCAAATGGCAAGTGATCGCAGTTTTTTCCAGTCAGCATATTCACTATGAAAACAACAACACAAATTATTCTCGGACTCTTTCTGTCCGTTGCTGCAACAGGAATGGCGGCGGAACTCAATCCGCTTTTCCAGGATAACGCCGTTTTGCAATGCGACGCGCGCGTGCCGGTCTGGGGCACGGCGCGCGATGGCGAAAAAATCTTCGTGACGTTTGCCGGCCAGGAAGTTTCCACCGTCGCCACTAACGGCAGTTGGAAAGTCTGGCTTAAGCCGATGAAAGTAAATGCCACGCCGCAAACGCTCACGTTGCGCGGCGACAAAGTCTGTGAAATCACCAACCTTCTCGTTGGCGAAGTCTGGGTTGCCGGCGGCCAGTCGAACATGGAACGCCAGCTCGGTTTGCGCGGCGGGCAAAAGCCGATTGTGAATTGGGAGCAGGAAGCTGCCGCCGCAAATTATCCGCAGATCCGGCAGTTTTATGTGACGCAGACGCAGTCAGTCACACCGCTGTCGGCGGTGAAAGGCAGTTGGTCGGTCTGTTCGCCGGAAACGGTGAAGGATTTCACCGCTGTCGGCTATTTTTTTGCGCGTGACTTGTTTGCCGCGCGGCATGTGCCGGTCGGCATCATCCACAGTTCGTGGGGTGGCACACCGGCGGAGGCGTGGACGAGCGAAGCGACGTTGCAACAATTTCCTGATTTCGCCGAGCCGCTGGCGGGATTGAAAAATCTCGCCGCCAATCCCGAACTGGCGCGTCGCGAAACTTTGGCCAAGCAGGAGGCGTGGTATCAAAAAGTGGATCCCGGCTCGAAATCCGGCGCGTCGTGGAGCACGGCAGATTTGGCAACAGACGACTGGAAGACGATGACGTTGCCGACGTATTGGCAAAACGCCGGCTACCCCAATTTCAACGGCATCTTCTGGTTCCGCCGCGCGTTGGATTTGCCGGAAAGCTGGGACGGCGGCGACGTGGTGTTGCATCTCGGCGCGGTGGACGACAACGAAACCACATGGATTAACGGCACGCAAGTCGGTGCGACAATGGGCTGGACCGTACCGCGCGTCTATCGCGTGCCGGGACGTTTGTTGAAGCATGGTCAAAATGTCATCGCCGTGCGCGTGCTGGACACCGGTGGCAATGGCGGCTTGTATGGCGGCGACGATGCGATGCGGGTCGTGTATGGTTCGCTCGGTGCTAATTCCCGCACGGAGCAAAAATACATTTCGCTCACTGGCGCGTGGTTGTGCCAGCAAAGCGTGGCGCTGCGCGTTACCGGTTGGCCGCCGGCCAGTGTCGACCAAAACCCGGGCGCGCCGACAGTGCTTTACAACGGGATGATCTCGCCGCTGTTGCCGTATGCGATGCGCGGGGTCATCTGGTATCAAGGCGAGAATAACGTCGGTCGCGAGCGGCAGTATCAGACATTGTTCCCCGCGCTGATCGCCGACTGGCGTCGCGCGTGGGGCGAAGGCAACTTCCCGTTTTTGTTTGTGCAAATCGCGCCGTTCCGCGCCAACACGCCGGAAATCCGCGAGGCGCAACTGCTCACGTTGCAGCGCACCACCAACACTGCGATGGCGGTGACGATTGATTGCGGCGACGCGGACGACATTCATCCACCGCACAAACAACCCGTCGGCTCGCGGCTCGCGCTGGCGGCTCGCGCGCTGGCCTATGGCGAGAAAATCGAATACTCCGGACCAGTTTTTGACTCGATGACAATTGACAGCACGAATGCGGTCTTGCATTTCACGCATCTTGGCGGCGGACTCGTAGCGAAAGACGGCGAATTGGAAGGGTTCACCATCGGCGGCGCGGACGGGATTTTTCATCCGGCATCAGCGAAAATTTCCGGCAAGACCGTGGTGGTGAATTCCGCCGAAGTGCCGCAACCCGTCGCCGTGCGTTACGGTTGGGCGAACGTGCCGGAGGGCAATCTGTTCAATCGTGCTGGTCTGCCGGCGACACCATTTCGCACGGATGCACGCTAGTCAAATGACGAAATCCGCAGGAAACATTTCAACGCTGCTTTTCAGCCGTTCGTAAGACAGCGAGCCATTTCATTTTCATCAACGGGTTTTCAGTTTCAAAACCACCACACTGTAGGGCGGCATTGTGAAATTGAAGCCGGGCTTGACGCCGTTCAGTGTCGTGGTGACGGGCACGACATTTTTCGGGCGGCGGATGGAATTGGTGTCTTCAGGGCTGGCCGAAAGCGTGATGACGGTGGCCTTCGATTTGAGCGCGGTGACGCCTTTGATTTCGATGGGCAGCGCTTGCGGCGTTAATTCCGGGTTCACCAGCTTGACGATGATTTCCCCTGTCTGGCTGTCGCGTGTGGCGCAGCCTTGGATGGAGGTGTTTGCGAAAGTTACTGGCAAAATTTCATCGCCAAGATTCCGGCTGAACATCTGGATGACGTAGTAGCTCGGCGAACCGTAGGCCGAAAGCGCATCGTAGCCGATCAGGTCTGGCCGCCATTGGCGCGCGCCGGGATTCACATTCACCAACAGCGGCGCGTAGCATTGCATTTTGATGATGTCCGAGTTTCGCTCCATCGCGGCCATGAAAACGCCGTCGCCAATCGCGGCTTTCATCGTGGGCGTGGGCGGCAGTTTATGAGACCCTTCGTTCCAAGGCGGCACCGACGTTTCTTCGTGCGCCGCCCATTCGCCGACGAAAACTTCGGGTCCATTGCGTTTTATGTCTGCGCCGTAGTTGCCCGATTTTTTGATGAACGTTTCGGTGGAACTGTAATCGTGGTAATCCGCCATGTCGGCTTTGCGACCGTCCAATTTCGCGTCTGGAATGGTCGAAATCAATTTGAGCTGCGGATACTTGGCGCGGATGGCGTCGGCAATTTGCCCAAAACGACCGTCATAGGTATTAGTCCTTTCAAAAGCGTCCTCGTTGCCGATCTCGACATAGTTCAATTTGAACGGCGCGGGATGACCGTCCCTGGCGCGACGCGCGCCCCAAGTCGTGTTGGTGTCGCCGATGACATATTCAATTTCGTCCACGGCTTCCGTCACGATGGGTTCAAGATCAGCCCCGACTTTAATCTTGCCGCCTTCGAGCGAGTAACCGGCGTAGACCGCGAGCAGTGGTTCGGCCTTCATGTCTTCGCACCATTCGAGAAATTCGAGCAGACCCATGCCGTCGCTCGAGCGATAGCCCCAGCAACAGGCGTGGCCGGGACGATCTTCAATCGGGCCGAGCGTCTTCGCCCACGGAAAACGGTCTTCGATTTTGTTGCCCTCGACATAATTGCCGCCGGGAAAGCGCAGGAACTTCGGATTCAAATCCACCAGCATTTGCATGATGTCCTTGCGCAGGCCATTCGGACGATCATTCCATGTCGGCGGGAAGAGTGAGACGAGACCGAGGTTGACCGCGCCCGGCTGGTTCAACGTAATCTCAAAACGCGCTTGCGCTGTGGGCGCGACGTTGCCGGTCTTGAGCGTGACTTCAAACTTTTTCCACTCGGCGGTGAGTCCTGAAATTTTTGCCGAAGCGTAAACCGTGCGGCCATCATCGCTCACGATTGAAACCGTGATTGGCCCGGCGAATCCATTTTCTGTTTTCACCCACAGCGAAGCGCGGTATTCAGTTTTTGAATGAACAGGAATCCCCCAATAGCCGCTATTGGCCACGCCCGCCGGATGATCCGCCGTTGCCTGCGTGACCGTGAGGCGCAAGCTTGTCGGGATTTTTTCGTTCAAGGGAGTTGCCGGATCGAGCGCGATGGTAGCGGCGGACGTCTCGTCATTCACCACAGACCAGTTCATCGGCGACTTGGTGTCATCGAGGAACGCGCGGTTCTGGATCAGTTCGGCGTAAAGGCCGCCGTCGTAAGCGTGGTTGATTTCCTCGGTCATCAATCCGTAAAGCTTCGGGCTGACATTCCCAGCGGAGCACGTCGCGTCAACGATGAACGAGGGAGCGGCCACAAGACTGAATGAGGTGGCGATGAAAGCTACAGATGTGAGAAGGGGGCGCATGGCTGGTTTCATTTGGTTTGTGAGCCGCACAGCCTACTTAACCCGCGATGGCTGTCATGTCATGTGAATCCACGACAGGCCGGAAGAGTTCATCGCGCGGTTGACGCAACCGCCAATGGCTCATTTTTTCACGCGCCGGTTTGCATTTGCTGGCAATGGATTTCTACGCCATGGTGTTGGCGTCACCAAAGTCAACCATTTGCCAGCGTCGAGAAAACTTACGACAATCTTTCCAAGCGAAACCGGGCTAAAGTAAAGCCCGTGAACATCACCGTATCCCTCGTCGAGGACGACGCGCCTTTGCGCGAGATTTTGAGTGAGTGGTTTCGCGGCGCAGAAGGTTTCAAATTCGTGGGTGTGCATGAAAATGCCGAGGCCGCGATCAAAGCGTTGCCGCAGGAAAAACCGTCCGTCGTCCTGATGGACATCAATATGCCCGGCATGAACGGCATCGAATGTGTCCGCCGCCTCAAGCCGCAGATGCGGGACACGCAGTTCATGATGCTCACCGTTTATGAAGACCCCGACCACATCTTCAAGGCGCTGACCTCCGGTGCGAGCGGATATATGCTCAAGCGCACGCCGCACGCCGAACTGCTCGCCGCGCTCAAGGACGTTCACGCCGGTGGCTCGCCGATGAGCAGCAACATCGCGCGCAAAATCTTGCAGTTGTTCCAACGTTTTAACACGTCGCCGACGGAAACCGAAAATCTTTCGCCGCGCGAATGCGAAGTTTTGGAATTGCGCGCGCGCGGTTATCTCAACAAGGAAATCGCCGAAGCACTGCACATTAGCGAGCCGACGGTCAACACGCACATCCGCCACATCTACGAAAAACTATACGTCCGCTCGCGCTCGCAGGCCTTCGCCAAGTTCACACAGATTAGGTGAGTTGAAACGCTCGATGTTCAAAGAAGTGATGAAAGATCTGGTCCGGGATGTGCATGGGTTCCTAAGTCTGCCGTTTCTGCCATTCCACCACGCGTCGCCACCCGTCCAGCTTGCGCCGAGCGTCTAGGAATCTCTAGCTGCTTTTGCAACCTGCCATTGCACGCGGCGGCAAGTTCGTTTAGCTTCGCTCTATGTCTGTTTTTGGCAAGCTGCATTTGTTCGCGCTGGCGTCGGCCTTGGTCGCGGTCAACGGCTGCCTGCCGTCCGATTCCGGCCCGCTGGACGAGGAGAAGGAGCCGCATTTTGTCCTCGGCAAGAGCCGCGTCAACGCGATGGACTATGCCGGCGCGGTCGAGGCGTTCGGCGAATCGCTCGAGGCCAACCCGCGCTCGGCGGCGGCGCATTTTCAGCTCGCCTGCCTGTTCGACCAGAAGGAATCTGATCCGGCCGCCGCAATCTATCATTACCAGGAATTTCTCCGGCTGAATCCCCAAGCCGACAACGCCGAGGTCATCCGGCAGCGTATTTACAGCTGCAAGCAGCAGCTTGCCGCCGACGTGCTGCCGTTGCCCAGTGCGCCCGCCGCACAAAAACAACTGGAAGACCTCGCCGAGAAAAACCATCAGCTCCAGGACGAGAATGAAAAATGGCGCGCGTATTATGCCGCCCAGCAGGCTGCGCTAAAAAATTCGTCGCCGAACAATCCCGCGCCCGCCGGCAGTCCGACGCCCGACGACATTTCCCCGGCTCCGGCAAATCCGGCGCCCAACGCGTCCGCCGCGCCAGCGCATGCCACGGCTGCCAAGCCGGCGAAGCCGCGCACCCACACCGTCGCCGCCGGCGAGACGTTGGCCGCTATTGCGCGCAAATCCGGCGTGAACCTCGCAGCGCTCGAGGCCGCGAATCCCGGCGTCACGCCCAAAAAACTGCACGTGGGCCAGGCGTTGAATCTGCCGCAATGATTTATCCATGCCCGCCCGTCTGACTTTTTTCGCCATCGCCGCCTTCTGGCTGACGATGAACGTGCTGCTGTGGCGCGCGGAATACGGTTCGCATAGCGGCGAGACGCCGGTGCCGCTGGAACTGGTCTGGCGGAAAATCCTGACCGCGCCGGACGCTTCGTCCTTGAGCGTCTATCAGAACGGCGACCGCACGGGCTACTGCGAGATGTCCACCAGCGTCGGCCAGGAAATGGCCGCAGTGGACGCGGACCGGCCGCCGCCCGAAAGCTTAGCCCGGCGTGCGGGCTACCAGATTCACCTGGCCGGCAACATCGCGCTAGGCGATTTCACCAACCGGTTTAAATTTGACGGGCGACTGAACTTTTCCCCCGCGCGCGAGTGGCGGGAAATCGAGCTGAAAATTAGCTCGCACCAGACCGTGGTGGAAATCCATTCGCTCGCCACCAACCAGACGGTGCACCTGAAAATCAACAGCGGTGGCGCCATTTTGGAACGCGATCTGGCTTTTGCGGACCTGCAAAATCCCAACGCCCTCGTGCGCGCGCTGATGGGCAATGCGGCCGACACGCTGTTTGGGGCGATGGACCTGCCGGATCTCACCACCGCGTCCGCCGCGCAAAAGCTGGAATGGCGCGCGAGCCGCACCCGCGTCAAGATTGGCACGGAGGCCGTGCCGGTCTATCGCATTGAAACCGACCTGCTCGGCCGCGGCGTGCTGGTGGACATCAGCACGCTCGGGGAAATTTTGCGCGTGGAGCTGCCCGGCGGCATCAGCGCGCGCATTGATGAATGGGGCAAACCATGATTGAACTCGACCGGCTCGTAAAAAAATTCGGCGACGTCATCGCCGTCAACGACGTTTCCCTCCGGCTCGCGCGCGGCGAATTTTTCGCCATGCTCGGCCCGAACGCCGCCGGCAAGACCACGACCATCAAGCTGCTGGCCGGGCTGATCAAGCCCACGTCCGGCTCCGCGCGCATCTGCGGCTTTGACATCCAGGCGCAGCCGCTCGAAGCGCGGCGGCGGCTCGCTTACGTTCCTGATTTTCCGTTCCTTTACGACAAGCTGACGGCGTGGGAATTTTTCCGCTTTACCGGCCAGTTGTTCCAGCTCGACGCCGCGCGCATCGAGAAAAATTCCCGCGAACTGGTCGCGCGGTTTCACCTCGCTGAATTTGTGGACCGTCCGCTCGAAGGGCTTTCGCACGGCACGCGCCAGCGCATCGCCATCGTGTCGGCGCTGCTGCACGACCCGGAAGTTTTTGTGATTGACGAGCCGATGGTCGGCCTCGACCCGCAGCACGCTCGCGTGGTGAAGGACGTTTTGAAGGAACGCTCGCTCGCCGGCATGACCGTGCTGGTGTCCACACATCAACTGGAGATCGCCGAGGAAATGTGCGACCGCATCGGCATCATCAACGGCGGCCGGCTCATCGCCGTCGGCACGCGCGAGGAATTGCGGAAACAGAGCGGTTCCGCCGGAGCGTTGGAGGAAATTTTCCTGTCGCTCACGGCGGCGGCCAACGGCGCGGCCTGAAAAGAGTGGAGCCAGCTGTCGGGATTGAACCGACGACCCGCAGTTTACAAAACTGCTGCTCTACCACTGAGCTAAGCTGGCATCACATTTATTATCAATGATTTCTTCGTGATTGAAACTACAGATTTGACAATCTGATACTGACTTCTGATACTGATTGCGTGAAGCCAAAGCCATCAGCATCTGACCCCGCCGATTCCGCGAAGGTCTGGCAGAAAACACAGTATGCAAATTTAATCCGTTACGTTCCATCGGGGATTTATTTTGCACGCCTGCGCGTCAATGGCAATCTCATTCGGAAAAGCCTCAAGACCGATGTGCTCTCTGTGGCCAAGCTACGGCTGGCCGATTTAGAGAAAAGCGAGCGTGAATCTGCGGAAACCCGCCAAGCTGCCAGCAAGGGACGAATGACCTTCGGAGATTGCGTGTCAATTTTCTATTCGCAAACGAAAGCCAGCAACCTTTTGAAACCTTCCACCAAGCATTTCCGCTGGGAGGTGGTTGAAAGTATCCTGAAGTCGTGGCCTGGGATCGAAACACGCGACGTGCGTCGCTTTAGCGCCAACGATTGCGCCACTTGGGCGGCCAAATACAGCGGGCGATACTCTGCGTCGCGCTATAACGGCGCTGTAGGCATACTGCGGGCATTGTTTGCGGTGGCGGTCGCTAGTGGAGCACTTTACACCAATCCAGCGATGGGCATTAAACGGGGGAAAGTTCGATCCAAATTGCTTACCCTGCCGGAGAGCGGACAATTTGAGAAGTTTTTAACCGAACTGGAAGCCGGTTCTAGCCGGTTTTCCAAAAGCTGCTCGGAGTTGGCCCGCTTTCTCGCTTATGGAGGCTTTCGTCTTTCCGAGGCGCATCAAATCACTTGGGCGGACTGTGATTTTGAAAAGAAGGAAATCTTGGTGAGAGGCGATCCGGAAACCGGAACTAAAAATTGGAGTGTTCGCCGTGTGCCGATGATATCCGATATGCTGAACCTGCTTCAACGACTGCGAAACAATCGACAGAGTGAACCAGAAAGCCATCGTGTGATGATGGTTCGGGAATGTCAGAAATCGATGGATCGAGCGGCCAAGGTGGTTGGCATGGCAAGAATCACCCACCACGACCTCCGGCACCTGTTTGCAACGAAATGTATCGAGTCAGGCGTCGATATTCCAACGGTGTCACGCTGGCTTGGTCACAAAGATGGTGGTGCATTGGCCATGAAAGTTTACGGCCATCTGCGCGATCAGCATTCCGTGGCCATGGCACAGAAGGTGTCATTTTCGGTAAAGCAGTAGCCGGAAAGATTTAGCCGGCCTGCATTGAATCTGGCGTGGACATCCCCACTGTCTCCCGCTGGCTCGGTCACAAAGACGGTGGGGCTTTGGCTATGAAAACGTATGGCCATTTGAGGAATGAGCATAGTCAGGCCATGGCGCAGAAGGTGAAGTTTTAGTTAGGGCGACAACATTTACAAACCAACTCACCATCCTTTTCGCCTTAGTAGCTGTCTGAACAATCAGATTTTTCGGAGACTTTTCAGCCTGCCATAATCAGTTCGAGCATCTTCGGGAGTAATCTTGGAATATTTTGTTACAACATCCATTACCTGTTTGTCACAATTGCATTCTTTAATGAATGGGAGCACATCATATGTGCGGAGTAAAATAATTAAATCATGCAATTCATCAAGGCTTGCATGAGTTAATATCTTGTCGCCATCTTTAAAACACAGATGCGTGTATAGCCGGACTGCTCTGGTGCAATCGCGTAAAGCAAAGGATCCAATTATGTGGCAATATTCGCTTAATCCAAAATACCGATAATTTTCTGCAAACTCCGGCTTTGTGGATGCGGTCAGCAAAGTCATTTCGACTTTAGATGTGATTCCGCGAATAAAACCTTTCGCTTCCAAAGAAAACCAACTAAAGAATTTATCAGCCCAATATATAACATCCATCCCAGGGCTTTGTGCAACTTTTACTGCTAGTTGATTTCGCAAAACGTAATTACCGCTAATTTCGCTTGTGACATGATCCCTTACATCTGGATCACCCGAGGAAAAAACGAAGAAGTTAGCAAACTGCACAACGGTGCAATCGAAGACAAGCTTGCTCGCTATCAGCCGAATACAATAAATCTCGTAATCAGCCCTTGCCGCTTCCTTTATAGAATCCTTTCCATGTGGCAATAGCCATGACGCCATAAACCTTTTCGTTAGCGTATCGATTGGCAGTATTTTGAGTTCCGATAAATAATGTTCGCCTTCGTTTTTTTGATATAAGGCTGGCGAAGCAGTGCACTTATTCTTGGTTGGAAAACCTTTTACAAACGCTACTTCTTTACCAGAACTGCGACTTCCGATTGATTGCGAAGGTTCATGTGAATGATCTTCTTGTTCTCTCTGAACATCGGCAATTTCAATGAGTTCCTTTAGCAGTTCCGCATTGCCATCACCAAGCGCCTTAGCCAGTTTTCCAAGTATTTTATTTGAGGGGACGGAGCGTTCGTTTTCAGTTTTTTGAATCGTACTAACAGAAGTTCCCGCCCTGTTCGCCAATTCTTTTTTCGACCAACCATGACTATCGCGAAGTTCAGTGATTTTTGTCGCGAGAGTTGCCGCATCTATTCTGGTGGCGTTCTTGTTCACGTAAAAACCAGTAAATTATCGTTTTTTATTTATTTGTATCAATAACACCAATAGGAACTTAAGAAAACATGGGTCATTCTGTCTGTAACGAAAGCAATCGTCAACACAGCCAAAAATACCAATATGAAGCAGAAGCCGACAACTAAAAACGAACTGTCAGACGCAGACAATGTCAGGACCCATATTTCGCCGGTTGCCATACTGCCGCCTGTGTTGGATTTCACCTGTGCAGATACCGCCACACATTTGCCGCAGGCTGAGTTCCCACCTACGAAACTGCTCCTGACCGTCAAGGACTGCGCGGCCATGACGGCGCTATCGGAGAAAACCATCTTGCGACTTCTTCAGCGGGGCAAGCTTCGCTGCCTTTCCTCGATCCGGCACAAACGGATTCCGGCGTCCGAACTCGCGCGTTTTATCCGCGAGAACCTGAGCTAAGTAAATGAACAATCAAGACCACTATTTTATGAACGCAACAAATCCTAAACTCGAAAAGTGCCGGCAATTGATCTCGGAACTGCGCTGGACAGAACGCCACGCTGAACAGAGTGCCAGAATAGCCGTTTCCAAGGCGCTCTGGCTCGGCATCGACAAAGACGAGGTGACGGAGCTGATCCGCACCGTGCCTTCAGCCACATACGTGCGGCAGTGGCCGCACATTTTGACCCGGGCCTGGGAAGCCGTCGCGCAGGCCAACGAGCCTAGACAGCAACTCGACGAATTTGAGCAACTGTTGAATGCGCTGAACTGAACTCATTTATGGTCAGGGATTCCGTCTGCGATTCCTGGCCACGCGGTAGCAGACAAACCGGAAACGCGCCATCGCCCGCCGGATCTAAAGAGGAAGTGGCAAATTATGTTGATCCTTAAAGCATCAGCGCCCAAGTCGCCCCTCTTGAAAGAGGGGAATTGCGACGTCAAAGTAAGTTCCTTCAAAGGAATCCCCAACGACACCGACCCCAAACGCGCAGCCCTCGGTTTCAAGATCGAAGGCCAGACGGATGAGGTTTTCAAGGAGTATCCAGTCTCCTTTAATGAAGGTTCACCGCTTCGTCACGATGTAGAGACGATTATCGGCACCCAATTGACCTCCAAGGAAGCCGCTGCCGGATTCGATCCCAGCAAGATCATCGGCAAGTCCTGTCGTGTGGTCATCATGCACAAAGCGGCCGCCGGCGGCAAAGCAAAGGCGGTTGTGAGCGTGGTTCAGTCTGCGGACTCCGCCGACTGATTCAACAAGCCGGGCATCGAGCCATCGGTGCCCGGCCTTTAACCAAACAAATATTACAAAATAACAATAAAACAAAAATATGAGCAAAAAACAAATTAGTAGTAAAAAACAAACATCCACGCATCTGTCGAAAAAGCAACAACGCCAATTAACGCTTAGGTTAGAGCAGGAGTTTGAAATCTCTGGTCTATACATCACCCGCGGCTATTTGGAGGGCATGGGATTTGACACGACCAACGTGGATGATGCCACGATGGAAAACATTGCCAGTAGTTTAGGAGACGGCATGGACTGGCAGGGTGAAGATGCGGTTGACGTAGCCGAGGGGTTTAATATTCCCAAACATCAGGGAAAACCGACGGCGTGAAAACAACTGGGTGCCGTGAAACACCGGCACCCAGCTTAAAACAACAGACTGAAACAATAATAAATATAAACATATGAACAAACAACAAAAGAAACTGGTCGCCGCACAATTGGGCGGAGTATTTAAAGTTCGGTTGCCGGATCAGTATATTTCCCGTAATGAATTATTTAATCGCGGTTATGATGTATCCGGCATGAGTGATGACAAAATGAGAGGATTAGCCAATTATATTGCAGAGCGTTTGCACAAAGAAATAGCACCTTTAATCGGGGAATCGTGGGTTGCTACAGTTGAATATTGCGCGAAAGGTATTCCCAGACGCATAGACAAAAATGGTTAGTCTTTGAGTAGAAACATGCCCGCTATCAGAAATGATGGCGGGCTTTTTTGTTTCCCCAAATAAACGCGCCAGGATTGCTGGTCAACCTCGCGCTTGCCTGACGTGCATGGTCGGTTCACTATTTAACCGTGCAACCGCCCCCGCAGCCGCATCCGACACCAACCGCCGGCCGACAGATCCCTGCAAACACCAGGCGTCAGGCAATGGATTGGAGCCTTGTTCTTGCGAGTCAAGGCATCGAGCACATCATCGACCATGACGATGCCAAAGGCTGGATGCTCTCGGTTTCGGAGGAGGATCATGAAAGGGCGATCACCCAAATCCACCAATACCGGTGGGAAAACCGGCACTGGCGATGGCGTAGCCCAGTCTTCGAGCCGGGCATGTTCTTCGACTGGAGCTGCCTCGCCTGGGTATTGCTGAACATTTGCTTTTATTGGTGGAGCGAAGCCCGAGCCGATCTGCGGGCCAAGGGCATGATGGATGGCGCTGCACTGGCGCACGGCGAGTGGTGGCGCTTGTTCACTGCGACCTGGCTGCACGCGGATCTCGGCCATATAGCGATGAACCTGCTGTTTGGAATTCCATTTCTGGGACTGGTCATGGGCCGTTACGGGCCGGGCGTGGGATTGCTCGCCGCCTATTTTGCCGGCGTGGGTGGCAACCTCATCACTGGGCTAGTTTACGGTGGAGCCCATCTCGGTCTCGGGGCTTCAGGCGTGGTGATGGGCGCGCTGGGAATGTTCAGCGTTCAATCCGTGGCGCTCTTGAAACGAGGAAATAAAAACACGTTCAGACTTTTTGCCGGCGGTATTCTGGCCGGTGTGCTTTTGTTCGTGCTGCTTGGAGTTGATCCCGAGGCCGATGTGGTCGCTCATCTAGGCGGGTTCATCGCCGGCCTGCTGCTCGGTTCACTTTTGGCTCTCGCACCCCGTCTCATCCACAAGCCCGTTGTCAATCTCGGTGCCGGCATTCTGTTCGCAGCCCTGGTCATTCTGCCTTGGTGGTGGGCGCTGAAGGAATCTTGATGGGGGTTGCGCTGGATGAATTTGTGCCCATGATTCCGATTCCTGGCCAAGGCGAGCTGTGGATCAATTGCTGAAGGCCGTCGAGGGTGCTGGCGGAAAGGAACCCCAGCCCGCCCAAACAAGTTCCGTCCGTTCGCTTTTCTGAAATGCGGCTTGGCAACGTCGGTGGATGGGCGTAAAACTGCTGAAGATGAATGCCATGAAACTAAAACTCCTCCTCGGCCTGGCGTTCACATTGAGAATTGCGCTTGGGAATGTTCACGCGGCTGAAGCATACGCGGCCAGCAACCAGGTTCAAGGGCTGGTGCTGAACATCCGCTGCCCCAACTCGGTTTTGAAACTCGGCGACGAGATTCCCATCGTATTTGTCATCAGCAACGTCGGCGGCGCGGATTATCGGTATGACGACCACAATGCGGACAGCAGTGGCTGGATGCCGGAATATCAGATGACCGTCAAATCGGCTGACGGCCGGACGATTCCCGACCTGCACAAGAATTATCAAGAGGGTGCTTCTGAATGGCTGGGGTCAACCCGGGTTTTGCATCCAGGAGAAAGTTTTTCAAAAACTATTCCGCTCAACCTGTGGGCGATGCTTAAAACTCCCGGAATTTATCGGGTTACCGGCGTTTATCATGGTCGCTTTGGATCGGGGCCGTCGGTCGAATCGGCTCCCATCAGCCTCAAGGTTCTGCCCCGAACTGAAATGGAAATGGATGTTTATATCAGCGATTTGACCAATCAACTCGCCAAACTTGCCGCAATCAAAGTCGCCGAAGTAAATTGGGATCTTCCTGCCTTGCGGGATAAGCTTCTCAAACGACTGGCTTTTACCGGCAGCCCGAAAATTGTGCCCAGCGTGCTGAATGATATTTATGCCGGGGACGACAGCTCTTGGGCGGCTGAGGCGCTGATTGTTTATGTTCCGCACACGGATGAGACCCGGGCGCAAATCGTAGGCCGAGCTTTGCAACATGGATTGGCCGAGGGCATGGATCAGGTGCTTCATGCATACGGATGCACCGGGGAAGAGCGGCAGGCCATCCTCAAGCGGTCGTTGGCCGAGGCACCCGCGCATCTGGCCGGCAGCGACATGGCGGAAATTTATCATTTGAACGTGCCCAATCCGCTGGTAGAAGACCGCGCCCGGCTTGCACACGATTTTCCCAAGTTCACGCCCCAAAACCAGTATGTGGTGCTTACGCAACTCTGGCCGCGCGCCCGCTGTCAGGAGCTTGACGAGGTGGTTTTGGCGCTCGCCAAACCACCCTCCAAACCTGAGCAGCCCAATGACGAGACGCTTGGTGACGAGTTTTGCCTCCGATTGTTGGAAACCAGACCTGAAGTCATGCGACCGATTATTCTTGAAGATCTGCGCCGGGAAAAACCTCTATTTCCATTGGGCGTCCTACGGTCATTACCAGACAAAGAATTGCCGGAACTGGATGAAATCCTGGCCGCGCATTTGAATGCTGACCAAGCGGACATCTGGAAGATTCTGCCGTTGATCGAACGCTACGCCACTGACCGTATCCTGCCACAAGTCGTTGCCTATTACCAAAGCCGGCGTGAGCAAGGCTGGGCGTGCTCACTCCAAACCGCGATGATTCGGTTCTGGCTCAAGCACGACCGGCCGGCCGCATTGCCGGTGATTGAAAAGGCCGTCAACTTCCGCACCGCCACCGGTTGTTACCACACGGTGCTGTGGGAAACCTTGAATGACTCATTTGACGCCGACGCCCGGAAACTCGTCCGCCAATATGTCAACGATCCCGATCCTGAAGTGGCTGCCGAGGCCAAAAGATTATTAGCTCTGCCTGATTTAAACCTTAAACCTAAGCAACTGTGAAACTGAAGCTCACGGACGACCTCGCGCTGGGTTTGAGCGACGGTTTGTTTGGGTTGTTCAGGGTTGAGGATTCGACACGCCGACCAGCAAGGCCGCGATAGTCGTAAGAATCTTGCGCTGTATAGTGGTGGACATTTTCAAAGTAGTTAAAGT
>Ga0302280_1002170_pt1 | contig 15395 bp, 11 predicted proteins | sample III_Fen_E1_1_FD_198771 | JGI IMG/M metagenome (GOLD analysis project Ga0302280, IMG submission 198771) | Peat permafrost microbial communities from Stordalen Mire near Abisko, Sweden - III_Fen_E1_1 | ecosystem: Environmental > Terrestrial > Soil > Wetlands > Permafrost | place: Sweden: Abisko... | reverse complement strand
GATATGGTGAATAAAACAAAAGATATCATTAGAGAAGAACTCCATCTGAATCTAGAACAAAAGATAATATTTAGTGGGAACGGTTGTACTGGTGCGATCAATCATCTCACATACAAAATCGATTTAGATAGATATTCACACATTGTGATACATTCTAGTCCATTTGAACACCATTCTAACTTCTTACCATGGAACGAACTATTAAAACGGCATTCTACTCTATATTCTGGCATATCTGAACATCGTTTGATAGATTATACGAAGGACTTCGAATCTACGTTAGATAAGTACATATCAGATCTCGAAACAGAACTGTCAACAGGTAATAATAATAAACGTCTGGACATACTGGCTTTGTCGGGCTGTTCGAATGTAACAGGTAAACGATTCGACCTATTCTACGATGATGTTGTTAAATTTGTCAAGGACTACCAAAGAAAAGGGTTTAATGTATTCACCGTCATCGATTACGCGTGCTCCGCTCCGTACATAGATCTAGATGTTTCGAGATTTGATGCATGTGCCTTCTCCGGTCACAAATTCTTAGGGGGTCAAACAACACCAGGGGTTCTAATAGCGAATGAAACACTTTTACAGATCGATGTACCTTTCCAACCTGGAGGGGGGTGTGTCAATTCGGCCGACGATAAACACACCAACTACAAACAAGACAAAGAACTGTTAGAGATGTGTGGTACACCTAACATCTGTGGTATTATACGTCTAGGATACGTCCTAACGATAAAACGATCGATCATAGATCGTATACATAACAACGATCTGATCATCGGGAATTTTATTACGGAGAAACTTCTCAAACTAGAGGCTAAATATCCTGATTTGAAAGTATTAGGCCTAAAATCCAGACATCCTAGAGACCTTCCGATATTCCCTATCACGATCAAAGGACTCCACTACAATCTGATTACAGTGTTGTTTAATGATCTTTTCGGTATACAGACCAGGGGTGGTATATCGTGTGCCGGAACCTTAGGTCGAATCTTTAGGGAGACAGAGAATGTTGATGGTTGGTGCAGGATATCATTCAACTATCTCTTAACAAAACGACAGATCATCAAGATCATCAAAAGTCTAGAGTTCATTATAATTCACGGAAAAAGATTCGCAGACTACTACTCTTATGATAAGAATAAGAATCTATTTAGTTTTAAAATTTTAAATGAGCGTATCATATAAATAATTATGGCAGATGCAATGCTTGGACCGAAATACAGTATCTGTAGTTTAGCATGTTTGCTAATCATTCTTGCTTTATGCACCATCGCTGCCGCATCTATCGGTATCGAAAGCTACAATCAGGAGCATAATCTAACAATGAAACAAGAAAATAAATGGAAATTTGATTACTTAGTTGTTAATTTAGTTCTTGCTGGTATTCTAATCTTCTTTCCGATTGTGATTGCATTTATCTATGCATACAGTCTTGAATAGATCATTTTATTTTAATAGATAAAACCCATTGTAAGGCATGGGTTCTCCTCTGTAATCATTAACAGGGATCGATCCAACCTGATCGACATCGGCCGGAAGTTCGATGTGGTTCATCGCATAACTTACACCAGAGATGTAAGGATCGACACCCATATACACTGTTGGGACTTGGAAATGTATGTTTTCGTATCTTATGTCATTAGCAGCGTTGCTCATCGGGGAGAAGAATCCCTGATGTTTTAAAGTATTGACCGCCCCCTCTACAATCTTATCATCATAAGGTCTACAGTTTCTCTTATTAATCTGTTTACCAGTCAGTTTACGAATATTAGTAGTGTTGATATCCCTGTAACATCCGTTACCATCGTAGCGTAGAGTATCATCAGCTGCCGGATACGTTATCTTCTTACCAATATTAGGTTTATCCAATCCCGGGGTACTATTGTATCCCTGTTGTAGCAGAACCTGTCGATGTGTTTTCAGATCAGGATTGTTCATTACTATTAAAGGACGTTGTGATTGAATTTCACTGTCTTCTTCGTACTGTTTAATGGCAGTGACCGGTGGATCTACTAATTGACCCGTTTTGGTTCTATCCTTTTCATATGCTATCCCGTTTGGTCCTGTTACAAACTGTACTTTATTATCTTGTTGTGCGATCCGTATGTTGTCTTGTGGTATTTTATCGAAGGATGAGTTCACACTGTGTGATGGTGCTCTGTATATCGGTTCATAGACCGGATGTGATTTATCCATTTCTTTTACGAATTGTTTTTGTAGCTGACCCAACTCTTTGTACAATTGTTGTTCGGATTGTGGTTTGATAGTTGGTTCATCAATCAGACCATCCGAACTATTGTCTACATAGTCTGTTGAATTTAAAGCCATAGAATCTGTAAAGTACTCTTTATTGTTATTATTATTCATGTTGTTCTCTGGTTCTATTACAGATTCAACTTCAGATTCAACTACAGGCACATGTCCATAACAAACAGGTCGAGGACATACAGGTTTGGGACATGGTGGAACATTTATCTGTATATTATTAAGATGTTTATCTACAACATGTACAACACCCATCCCTATAACGAGGGATACTGTGATCGCCAATATAAACAGTACTAATAAATCGAATGCTGTTAATTCCATTTATACTATTCGCACATAAACATTTACACAAAACTTATTACAATTTCTTTCGGTAGATTTCACGACATACTTTGTACACATCATATTCACCGACCCTTCTCTTTTTAGCCATTGTGGCGATCTTCTCCGTAGCCTCTTGCGCGATCTCTTCTTGTTTTTCTTCAGAAACATTCAATCCTGTTTCTTCTCTGATTTTGTTAGTAACTTGTGCAACAGCAGCCATTATAAAATCTATCGCTGGGACAGGTTTTATCTCTTGAACACTTGCATTTTCTTCACCCATCGGCATCGTTTCGTCGAGGGAGAATCCGATCGATTCGTTTTCTGCTATCTGTTCCTCCATACCGGATATCGATGATCTGTTCTGACGAACGTATTCTAGTTCATCATCAACTACTTCAGTTTCAGTATCTGTCATTGGAGCATTTTTGGAGGTGATGGCCCCTTCCATCACAGCGTGAGACATTCCGGCAGTTCTATTATCGTAGTTCTCCATATGATCTTCTAGGATTCCATCAATGTGATTGCTATGGATCTTTCGATGAACTGGAAATATCTTACTAGGCCATGGATTTGGGTTGTTACTAGCTCCTGCAGCGAACAGAGCTTTCGCGGATTCATCATGATCGTAATCGTGATCGTAACCGTTGTCGATATCCTCGGTGTTACCTGATCTGTATCTTCCATTAGAATCGGATTTAGAACAGCCACATGGTACAAACTTTTCCATTGCAGAGAAAGCGATGGCCTTCTTGAGAGTTGCTCGACTGTTGGCTGTCATTATCGTGACCAAAACTGCGATAGCGGCCGCAATAGCAACGGTGAAGTTTTTACTACTGATGTAAACGACAACAAAAAATAGAGCGAGCTGAACGATCCAGTTATGGAACCATCTAAGAATTGAATTAGGAAGATTCGGTGCGATGATCGCGGCATAAAGGATCAAAAACAGATTGATACAAACTACGGCACTCTCGTTTTTGAGTACACCAAGATAGTTATCGACTTGATTATCGAGATTGTTCAACTGATTATCGAAATTATTTGTACCGGTTTCTAATGACATCTTGTGATTATATACTATGGCCAAAATTATATTATTCTGAAATATTTGAAAAACATATGTCTTATGGTGTATCATCCCTAATACTTAAACACTGTAGGACTACATCTTTAGTAAGTATCAATGTTCAGTAAAAAAAAGATTATAGTATCACCTTTCACACCAACCGTATCCCCAACCCTACCTTCAACAAAATCATCGATTAAACCATCGATTAAACCCTCAACTCAATCTTCAACAAAATCCCCATCATTACCTGTAACCATAAAACCAACGAATCCAATGAATGATAAAATCAACACCAGATTAACCAATCAAGGTTATCATATCAAAGTTACCTCAATTACTAGAGAACAGGTCATTAAGATAGAAGAAGATCTTACAATGATCCCTTACAAGATGGGTGCAACAAAGGAAGATATGGAGAAGAATAAGTTTTTGTTGTTCAAGTACAGTAAGAATAGACTTGAGATAATAGTTCCACGCTACTATGGTATCTGTAAGTTCGGATCCCCGGATGAAGAGGAATTTGATTCAGAGGAGGTCGATTTAGAGTTTACTAAAACACTCCGTGATATTCAGATTGCGGTATGTGAAAGATGTATTAATTACATTAAAAAGAATGGTGGTGGTTTGTTATCCGTACCGTGTGGGTTTGGTAAAACGGTGTGCGCAATATATATCGCCCAAAGATTAGGATTAAAGACACTGGTGATAGTTCATAAATCTTTTCTGATCAAACAATGGACCGACGAATTTATTAACTTTTTAGGGATCGATCCTTCAAGGATAGGGATTATTCGACAGAAAAAGTGTAGCGTATTCGACAAAGATGTCGTGATAGGTATGATTCAGACCATATCAAAAAAGAAGTATCCGGACAATGTCTTTGCTAACTTTGGTCTAGTTATATACGATGAAGCTCATCACATCGCAGCGAAGTTCTTTGCTAATACACCGATGAAGATCGGATCGAAATACACGATGGCTCTGACTGCTACACCTTACAGAGGGGATCAAATGATCAAGGTGATGTATTGGTTTCTAGGGGGGACGATGTATCGTGAACGATTAAAGATCAATAAGAATGTGATAGTCAAAGTGATCAAATACAAATCAACGGATCAAAACCTGTTCTGTCTAAAACAAAAATGGTATCAGGGTCAAATGGTTCCGGACACCGGTAAAATGATTACCAATATCTGCGACATTGATTCACGCAATCAAAGTCTGATCGATATGATAACACACATCAGACGAAACGAACCGAACCGAAAGATGTTGATTCTAAGTCATAGGAAAGATCAGCTTGATATATTGAAAGCGGGAGTTGACAAACTGATTCAAGAGGATATCGACAAAGGAATTCTTGATGAAGACGAAATCTATTCTTGTTACTACATCGGACCTACTAAGCCTGCCGCTAGATTAGAGGCCGAAGAAAGAGGTGACATCATCTTTGCAACGTACAATATGGCTGATGAAGGACTCAATATCAAACATCTCAATACGGTGATTTTGGCATCACCTAAAAAAGATATCATGCAGGCCGTTGGACGGATCATGCGTACCGTATTGAAATCCGGTGACATTAGACCGATGATCATAGATTTCGCTGATGATGTTGAAGTGATCAGCACATGGTACAAGATTCGACTGGCTATCTACAAGAGCTGCAAGTACGAAATCGAGAACTACTATCTTGTCAACAACAAATTTAAAACTAGCTTAGAGTACGCAGGATTTGAGTTATCTCCAGAAGATGTACATCATCCGGATCCGTACATTCATACGATGATAAATAAACACAATACTTTTCATAACAACTGGAAACGTGACATAGAGAAGTTTGAGGATGTTTGTCAGAGGATCGATGAAGCATTAGATATCGGACCTGATATTGAATCATTTACCATTAAAACACCATTGACAGAGAGGGACTACATAATCTTAGAAGATATGGAGTACACTAATTTGCGAGATATACTCTATGTACCTAAACTAAAAGAGGGTGACTTTGAGAAACAGATCATTAAAGATGCTAATGAAGATGCAGTTTTGAATCTCGACAAAGACATGGAGTTCGATGAAATAGAAGCTCAGAATGAGATGTCCATCATGCAGTCTATCAGAAAGACTAGTGTCAATGTAATGCCAACCAAGAGACTATTTTAGGTAAAAAATGAGCTAGATTTACTATCTAAAATGTCAATGAACGCGAGTGATTAATTGTGGACTATCATACATAACCGTAAGATGGAGCCTCCGTTGCTACGCTAAAGCTACGCTGCACTGCCCCTAGAACCGGAGGTTCCACCGCCCTTTTTTACAATTTTTATGACGCAACGAATTAAATGTACTAATAAAAATGAATCATGAAGAGTACACTTAATTGGGGTAGTGAGCATTAGCGAAACGCAGCCCCACTCATATGGATGCTTATAATTAATCGTTCAAGTTCATTTGTTCACATCGGCCTGAAAATTTGAAATGATCTCTTACTGTTACAACGATTGGTATCAATAGCTTCATCAAAAATCGATGAATCTATCTACACCTAACAATAACTCTAACAATGTCAACTGTGCGGGTTTCGTTATAATCTGTCAAAATCATGTCCTGCTAGTTTCAACTCACAAAGGCAACTGGGGATTCCCGAAAGGTAAACGTAACACTAAACCTGTAAAAGAAGATCTTATTACGTGTGCCTATCGAGAGTTACAAGAGGAGACTGGTCTGATGATGAATCAGATTAAGCCGGTAGAGATTGAGACTTTCTCTCTGTATGAACTAACACGAAAAGGTATACCATCCGTCAAACTGTTCCTGGCCACTACTGATGATCTGATCAATCCAAAGATCGATGACGAATACGAACTGGCAGATGCTAAATGGATAACGATCGATGAGGCATTAAAACTATTAACTCTAAAAAACCGTAAACAGATCTTGTTAGATGCGATCGACCGATTAAAATATTGAAATTTTTAGTATATATCTACACCATTATGTCAAAAACTCTGTAATCTTCCATTTAGAATGAATTACAAAACTAGCATAGCATCGGTATCAGGTCTATTGGTAATTCCTCGTGAGTTGTTATCGTTGGTGATAAGTTTATTGAATCTAGGATCGATATTCTCATTGAGGTGTGTTTGTAAATCGTTGGTTCGGGTTTACAAGAAATACGAATCTACATCTACATCTACATCTACACATAATGTTCTTATCGATGTCGTTTGTAATAATGATGTGAATCTATTCAAATGGTTAGTATCCTACAAAAAATTAACAAATTATCAACAACAGTGTTTCGAACATGCAGCCGGTTCCGGAAATTTAGAGATTCTAAAATACCTGCATGAAAATGGATATCTTTGGGATGCAAGCATTTGTGCTAAAGCTGCTGAAAATGGTCATTTGGAGATTCTAAAATACCTGCATGAAAATAAATGTCATTGGGATCAATACACATGTGCTAAAGCCGCCGAGAATGGGCATTTAGATGTTCTAAAATATCTGCATAAAAATGGATGTTGTTGGGATAGCTGGACCTGCAAATCTGCTGCTACAAACGGACATTTGGATGTTCTAAAATATCTACATGAAAATGAATGTCCTTGGGATTTATTCGCTTGTGCTGGGGCCGCCAAGAACGGACATTTAGACGTTCTAAAATATCTACATGAAAATGGATGTCCATGGGATCAATACGTATGTACTAAAGCCGCCGAGAATGGTCATTTAGACGTTCTAAAATACCTACATGAAAATGGATGTAATTGGAACGAAGACGCTTATGCCGGAGCTACCCGCAATGGCCATCATGAGATTCTAACATATCTGAATGAAATTAGACAGTGACATTAGACATTAAAATTTGAAAAAAATAACCATTGACTACAAGAATCTTAAAGTATTACATCATACACAGATATTAATGACCAGTGTAAAAAATAATAATGTATCTTATCAGAACGACTCTACTCTACCATGGATAGAGAAACATAGACCTAGTCGTCTCGAAAGCATCAAGATTAATGAACACATTAAGATACAGATCGAAAAGATGATTAAGTGTCGAGATGTACCGAACATCATCCTAGAAGGTCCTCCAGGTGTCGGTAAGACATCCACTATAAAATGCATAGCAAGAGACATCTATCGAAGATACTACAACGATATGGTTCTAGAAATGAATGCATCTGATGATAGAGGTATCAAGATTCAAGAACCGATCGAGGCTTTCAGAAAAGCATTCGTTCACATTAATGAACCGGACAAACTATTGATACCCCAGTTCAAAATGGTCATTCTGGATGAAGCTGACAACATGACAGATAAAGCTAAACACATCATCAGTGGATTCATCAAAAATAGTGTAAGTGATCTTAGGTTCGCTTTCACTTGTAACTCGAAGGACAACATCATACCGTCTATTCAGAGTGGATGTCACATTCTTAACTATCCACCTTTGAGTGATAAGATAATCGAAGGAAGACTTCGCGAGATCTGTATAGCGGAGGGTATCATAACAAAATGTACGACCGGTAAGAATGCAACAACCAAAAATCAACTAACAATAATCGAAAAAGGTATCAACGCTATCGCACAAATCGCAAACGGAGATTTGAGATTTGCTATCAACATCCTACAACTAACCTACAATAGGTTCGGTGCTATTAAAGCGGATAACGTCTACAACATTCAGGATAAACCTCATCCAGAGAAATCGAAAGATATCATCATGTGTTGTTTGAATGGAGACCTCGGAGATGCCATTCAAAAAGTATCGGATCTAAGATTATGTGGATATTCAGGAACCGACATCGCTCTGGGTCTCAGACTAGCTCTTAGATTAGATATATGTAACGATGTACCCGAACATATCAAGATTGCATTCTGGAAATGTATCAGTTATGCATCTTACAACATATCTAAGGGTCTCGATTCGTCTTTGCTCCAAGTCACTGCATGCATCGCCGATATGTATCGAATCGCCCTAAAATTGAATCAATCTGGTTAAAAAAATTTGAAGTTTTGTTTTATTACCCGATCCATAATTTGATTGAGTAATAATATTAGTAGACAAACAGATGTTGTCAAGATCGTCATCACATTTGAAACTGAAACATACCAACAGCACAAAATACGCTATAAGTTCACGGGTCGAACTATTGAGGAAAACAAAAGACATTAATATCCCTGTCGTCGGAATTGTTAATCTGACCCTGATGGCTAAGTATTTTTGTGATAATAGATTCTTCCAGAGATTAGGAGATTTGAAACAGTTAGGATCATGTGATAAGATATTTCCTGGTGCATGTCACACTAGAAAAGAACATTCATTTGGTACTTACGGATTAGCAGATAAACTGATGTCCAGAATAAAATCATCGTCCGATAACTGTAAGATGACTGAGTGGTTAGAGGACATACCAGAACTAAAATCTCATTATGTATCCAAAGAAAACATGAGTGCCTTCGGTCCAGGTCTCAATATGTGGATCATCGAACTAGTCAAGATCGCCGCCCTCTGTCATGATATCGGTCATGGACCCTATTCTCATCTGTTCGATGATGTATTCATCAAGGGTACTAATCTATCAGATCATCCTTTAGCTTTTCACGAGAGTAGATCGTGTGCTATTGTGGAAAAAATCGTTGCAGAATCCGAGACTCTATCAAAATTCATGACATCCGACGACACTAAATTTATCGGTACACTGATAGATCCTCCATCCAATGCACTCGGATTCATATATCAGATCGTGTCAAACAATTTAAACGGCCTGGATGTCGATAAATACGATTACATCAATAGGGATGCATATCATTCAGGTATCAAGTCTGGATTCGAATATACACGATTAATTGATTCTGTTTTAGTGATAGACAATAAGATAACATATTCCGAACAAGCAGAGTACGATGTATTCAGTCTGTTTACCACTAGACACGCAATGCATCGTAGGGTCTACGGTCATAAGGGTGTGGTATCGTCACAATACATAGTATCTAGCATCATGCGGATCCTAGACAAGGCCATCGGGATCTCTGACTCTATATCGGACCTGGACAAGTTTGTAGTCATGACAGACTCATACATCATCAACTACATGTCCATCATCATCAATATGAGATATGCACCGATCAATCCTTATTCTAGTTTGTTAACAGATTCTGATTATGATGAACTCGAGGAACTCCAGAGACGTCTGATAAATCACGATTTCTACCCTCATATCGGTACTATCTTAACACGAGAGAGAATAGATGTTTCTAACTATTTTGATGGGGATTCATACATGATCTACAGTCAGAAGATAGGATTCGTATCAGGGAACAAACTCAATCCCTTAGATCACATATACGTATACAAAACAAAAGACCTGTTTCAGAATGGTCACAATGTCAAATCCTCAAAGATCAATAAAACAGATATTACACAGATCATGCCAGACAACCATCAGGAGTTCATAACGATGATCTATCGTAAGGATCGAAATCCGGAAGAACTATTCAGGGACAAGGAGGTCTTTCAACAGCTAAGGACTGATATGGACTTACTCACTATTAGACCTACTACTACCATTGACCCTAATATGATGTAATTAAAGGTCGCATTTGAGGGTAGTATTCAAGTTACCTAGGCTTTTATTATTACAAAAAAATTGAAAAATGTAAATGTCTGTAGTTCCCATTACTAAAAGCTACCCAATACCCTGTTTCTCATAATGAGTCACATTACACCCCTATCTCAAGTTGTCGATTCGATAAAACAAACACCATTTGTAGGAACACCCTTTGAGTTTTTATCGAAAACGTTCTTCCAAAACAGTTTATTCACATTGAAACAAATCGGATTGGTAGGCGATAGATTAATGCAACAAATTAACAATATGAAAACTATCAAAAAAAATGTGCAAAATGTCCGAAAAAATATTCGAACATCTAAAGTTCTTGTCTTGAAAATTATTGAAACATCTGAAGATCTTGAACTAATGAAGACATTATATGTAACAATATGCGGACTTGTTGGCGTTCACGAAATCTCATCATATGACTCGAACACTCAGACCACTAACTTCAACTTCGTCGAAGATGAACAATTACGCTCAATTAAGTCAATGTTTAAGAATGGATATTCATACCGTGACGCTTTACACTTCGTATCTGTATTTACGTTTCGCTTCAACAAGTTTCTCCAAGACATCACCCCCAAAACTAAAACAAATAAATGTTGGAAGGTAATCGAACATAGCACAAAATCTATCAAAGAACCTAATTATGTGAACACCAATGTTGATCATGAGACATGTACGAACGCGATTGAATATGTCAAAGAATATGTCAAAGAATCTATTACAGAACCAATTACAGAACCAATGACAGAACCTGTCGTTAAACAAGTTTCTGATATTAGTACAAAAAATGTAACGAAAACAGTTACATGGAAAATTCCAAAAACAAAGAGTGTTCGAAAGATCAATTCAAAATTTGATAACATTTCCGAAAACAATAATAGTTTTATGATGCAGTGTCTATTAGTAGGTGGTGTGATTGGTAGTTGTTTGTTAATAGCCAACTATATTAGAAAATGAAAGCAGCATAACTCATGTTTTTTATAAATAAATGTCAATGGTTGCAACGTAAGGAAAATGATAAGATGCGAACAATTTCATTATGAACATTCATTTATGGGGCTGCGTCTCTCTGCACTACGTGCGATCGCTTCCTACCCTGAATTATTTTGGGATTGTTGTTAGATGAATAGGTTAGGGTAGGAAGCGATCGCACGTAGTGCAGAGAGACGCAGCCCCACAAATGAATGTTCATAATGAAATTGTTCGCATCTTATCATTTTCCTTACGTTACAACCACTAAATAAATGTTGAAATTTGTAATCGTTCATTAGTTTGACCATATTTAAGATTATTACATATCTCGATGGACAACTCTGAACTTATGATTCCAGAGACATCTTACGAACAACGGACATTTTGTAAATTTTTTGATTGTAATTGTGCAGAACTTGTCAAATACAACAATCTAGAAAACAAACGACGTAGAACGGACAACGGATCAGTAACCGTATCATTAGATTATCATTTCCCTACATGTCCTCACAGCAGCCGTCTATCTTAAATAGCTTTCAATTTCTCGTCGATGTAGTTTTGTAAATCCATACCCAATTCTTTTATTCTCCTGATCTTATCAAAGGACTCATACAGATCTAAATAATGTTGTTTATTGTACTCTCGACTTTTTACAGCTAACTCTTTTATCAAAGCAACAGATTCTTCGGATCTTACCGATACATGACCGATACCCATCATAGAATAATCAGGGAAGGCGCTTAATATCGCCACTATTAAAAACACCAAAGGCATCGGATACCATGATTCTTTATGATACTGGGTAATGCTCATACTGAGATATTTTTTGACATGAAATCTTCCGGATTCTGTCAGGACCGATATCATTGGTGGTGAATTCGGATAGTCATCCGGAAGTTCAAACAGAATGAAATACTGTCCATCATGAAAATCAGTGCCTTTGTATCCTATGTACTCTACCACAAGATGTCTGGATGTCGGATCATATATAAATGATATGTTTTTACTCATTTCGTATTTGGATAGTAATGTTTCTTCATACAGTTGTTTCAAAAACTCTTTAAATGTAGACATGTTTTTTGTTTCTAGTGTGTAGATGACTATTTTACATACCAGATCTAGACGAAGAAATATTCAATATTTTTGTAATGACTGTAAGATAAAAACAATGACAAAATGTGAACAATCATGTGTGGGGTCGCGTCTCTCTGCACTAGACACTAAGTGTCAGTGCGATCGCTTCCGGCCCTAACCTATTCATTACTCATATTTTATTGTTGGGGTCGAGCTTTAGCTAACCGCTCGGGGCAGGAAGCGATAGCGAGACGCAGCCCCTCCCATATGGATGTTTATGATTATACGTTAACGATCATTCTTATTTTTGTTTTGGTTGAGATTGAGATTGTTGAGATTGAGAAACCGTCTTACCTTTAACTTTAATGTTCTTATTGGATACCGATTCTAACAGCGGAAGCAATTCACCCTCTAGGAGTTTGTACTGATCGTTGTAGTCATCTTTTGTTAGATTAGTAAAAGTATCTTCATCATCTTCGGAATCCTCTACCCATTGTACGATCTGTTCTACGAGTGTTGATAATGCTTTTAGTCTTTCATCGCCGATCTCCTTTCTGAATTCTTCGGAGTCCAGCACACGTTTGGCATTGGTGATGTAGTTCTCTAACGAGTTTTTTGCAGTAAATTTTTCTTTGATCTTGGCATCGTTCTCTTTGAACTTCTCTGCCTCTTCAATCATCACACCAATATCATTTGACGATAGACGCCCCTTCTCATTACGAATAGTAAGTGCATTCCCTACACCAGTTGATAGTTCTTTGGCAGTAATACTCATAATACCGTTTACATCAACCGTAAAAACGACCTCAATCCTAGGTTTTCCTTTGGGCATCATTGGAAGATCCGTTAACTCAAACTTTCCTAGAAGATTGTTGTATTTTGTCATGGATCTCTCACCTTCAAATACTTTTATCGTGACAGAAGGCTGGTTGTCAGTATGGGTCGAAAAGGTCTGTTTGGCTTCTGCAGGGATCGGGGTGTTCCGTTTTATCATCGGTTCCATTACTCCACCAATCGTCTCCAATCCCAGCGTAAGAGGTGTGACATCTATCAACACGAGACCATTGGTCACACTATCCCCAGTATCACCTATTATTGCGGCATTGACAGCTGCCCCATAAGCCACAGCCTCATCAGGATTGATATTAGTTCTGAGCTTATCCGGGAATATTTCATTCAGTAACGCCTGAACTCTAGGAATTCTGGTAGATCCTCCTACTAATACAACATCATTAATCTGAATAGGCGCTATTTTCGCATCAGCACATGCCTTTTCAACAGGCAACATACATCTCTTGAATTCGGCATCACATATGGTTTCAAATCGACTTCTAGTAATTGATACGTTAAGGTCCTCACTATTGTAGAAATTATCGTATACAACATCCACCGTATTAGATGTACTTAAAGTTTTTTTAGCATCTTCACATGATGATTTGAGTCTTCTCATCAATTTTGAATTAGAGTACAGATTGTTCACTACTATCATCTGATTTATATAGTCTGATATAACGCCATCTGTTGATAAAAGTATGTTTTGTAGTTTGTCTGTGCCGATAGATTGAATATTAGCGAATGACTCAAGTCCTAAAAGTTTTAAAACTGTCTTTTTATTGTCTGGACTAAGCTTGGTTTTCAGAATGTACTTTTCACAGAACTTCATAAAACAGTAGTCTTTCAGTTTATTATCGAGATCTTCACCACCGAGATGAGTATCACCACTTGTCGACTTAACCTGGAACACGCCGTTATCCATGATCAATACTGTTACATCCAATGTCCCTCCTCCTAAATCATAGACCAGAACATTACGCTCTCCTTTATCTTTGTTTATTCCATATGCAATAGCAGCAGCTGTCGGTTCATTGATGATACGAATGACATCCAATCCGGCGATCGCTCCTGCATCTTTGGTGGCTTGTCTTTGGGAATCGTTGAAGTATGCCGGCACAGTCACTACTGCCTTCTTAACTTCATAACCGATGTATGATGATGCGATATCCTTTAATTTTTCGAGAATCATAGAAGATATCTGTTCAGGATGAAACTGTTTTCTTTCATTAAGATAGTCAACCTCGATTAAGGGCTTATCATTATCCCCTTTAACAACATCGTACGATAGATGTTTTAGGTCTGCTTGTACTGATGGATCGGAAAACTTGTTCCCCATCAATCGTTTTACATCGTATATGGTGTTCTTCGGATTCTGACCACAGTTCTTTTTTGCTGAATCACCAACACATCTGTCGGTCCCTTGAAATGCTACATAACTAGGGGTTATTCTACTACCGTTTTCATTTACAAGGATGACGACTCTACCTTCCGATTCATAAAAAGCAGCACACGAATAAGTGGTACCTAGATCAATACCGATACAGATCTCTTTCTGAGTCATTGTGTACTATCTGTAGGTATATGTTTTAAGCCTGTTTAAACGCTATCCATTTCAGATAGATTTTAGATAGAGGACTTCATAAAAAAGATTGAAAAACCTGATTGATTGATTAGCTCTATAACAAAAACTACAATTACATCTACACAATACAAATTGATCAGTATGACTCAGTATCAATTCCAACAGTTTATCATCACATCAATGAAAAAGATATTGGTACATCCAGTATCAGGTATCAATAATCTGAACTCCACAACCTCTTACGCAGTGATTGTGTGGAGAGACGTTATAACAGGTTTTGAGTATGTGGAAGAACCACAACCTCGCAAGGGGGCATACGAAAATGTGGAAATGTACAAACGGAATATATCTGATAAATTTGTCACGATAACAGTAGTACCGATCAGTGACAATACATTATATCTGATACTGAACAGAATAACTACCACCTACATTCCTAATCCTTTTAATACGCATCTGCCCGGATACATAAAATCGGATAATTCGAATAGATGGATATCGGATGGGTCAAGTAACTCAACAGAAGATGGCTATCTACCGGACAACATATTTACGGCATCTCATGTAAAAACAGAGAGACGTGCTGTATCTTTCATACTGAGACAGGTAGCAAAATCGATCT
>Ga0302280_1002168_pt1 | contig 15397 bp, 18 predicted proteins | sample III_Fen_E1_1_FD_198771 | JGI IMG/M metagenome (GOLD analysis project Ga0302280, IMG submission 198771) | Peat permafrost microbial communities from Stordalen Mire near Abisko, Sweden - III_Fen_E1_1 | ecosystem: Environmental > Terrestrial > Soil > Wetlands > Permafrost | place: Sweden: Abisko... | reverse complement strand
CCAGTTTGAGTCATAGAGAACATAGTAACATATAGATCTTGTACTTGTACATGAGTTTATATGGAAAGAGGTATACTATTTTATATAGATTTATACTTTTTTATATGTTTAAATGGAGGGAATAGGCGAATATGTATCCAATGGTAATATTTATGTTGGAGATTTTGAAAATAATGTATTCAAAAAATTCAGAAAAGATGCAACTTCTTTTGTGAGAATACTAGAAGCATATGTAAATGAATTGTCAAAAACAATAAATATAGTATTTGATATAAAAAATTATCATATTGAAAATCACACACAAGTTCTATAATATATTACATGAAGCTTTTTTTATCTTATAATTATCTAACAAATCTACCAAATATGACTCCAATCGAAAATTAATATTCCAATTTCCAATGTAAGATATAATATTTGCATTAACTTCTGATTTCCAAGTATCACTGAAAACCCTATCTCTCAAATACATAAATGATTTTTCCATTGATCTCTTTATATTATCATTAACATTAATATTGTTTATGTCATCAATTTGTTGTTGATACATTTTGTATAATGTCTTTTTAGCATTGGTTTTTTCACTGAACAAATCATTAGTTATCTCTTTAATATTTTTATTTGGTATTTCACATTCAAAATATTCATGGATCAAATCAAACAATTTGCCAAATTTCTCTTGTGAAAGAATATCATAAACTTCATTTTCTTCTTGATCTTTTTTATATATTGGATGCAACAAATTATAAAATCCAATATCACACAAATCTATTCTTTGATCATCTGATATTATGATATTCTTGTATATTTGTTTGTTTCTATTTGCAATTTTAAAAATAACTGTTTCAAATAAACATACATCACTAAAATATTTAATTAATTTGTCAATAAATTCTTCAGTATGATTATTTCTTTCTGACCAAAAAAAGCATATATACTGTAAAATATTAATAATTAATATTTTGCGTAAAAATATTTGTTGATTGTAATTCAATTTCAATGTAATTTCAATCTTGTAATCTTTTGATGAATCATTATTTTTATTAAAATTCTTTGAAATAAACTTTATTGATTTGTTTATTATTGAATGATAATTGTTTTTGTTTGGATTGTTGGGATTTGTCTTTAATGAAAAATGAGACAAGTTAAATAATCCATGTATACTTATTGTATCAATATATGTCATTTTATTATACACAATACATTTAAATATAACATTGATATTATGTTATTTTCAATTTTTTTATCTTATAAAAAGTTGAAAATGTAATAACATCATTAATTGTCAATATGGCATATATTAATTAAAACACATTGGATGGATAATATAATTCACATTTACATTGATATGCATGAACTTGCATATTTTCCAATAAATAATGAATCTCTCACAAAAATTTATGACTTGCTAATAAATAATATTGTCATTGAAAATCCCTCTAATATAACAGAATTGTTTTATTTGGGCACATGGCATCAAATAAATGATGATATAAATAAAGCAATGGAATATTACCAAAAAGGACTTGAATTAAATGATCCAATGTCCATGTATAGAATAGCAAATATTTATTCTCATCCAAATATTAAATATGAAAAAAATTTTAAATTGGCATTTGAATATTTCAATAAATTGGCTTCTCAAAATTTTGATTATGCATTGATTACCTTGGGAGATATCTATTTTGAAAAATCATTGGATTTTGGCATAGAAATAAATATTGATTTGGCCAATGAATATTATCAAAAGGCAATATCATCTGATAATGAATATTTATTCTCTAGATTATCATCCATTCATAAAGATAACAAAAATAAACAAATAAAATATGAGTTTATGAAAGATAATGCCAAAAGAAAAACTTTATCATACTATTTGGATTTTTTGAACAATTATTATGATAACAATAATAATGATATATTAGATTTGTATAAATTTGCACTAAATCATGTTGCATCACATTATAAACACATTGAACATGATGTAGACAAAGCAATTGAATATTATGAAAAATTAGCAAATTTAAATGATTGCGATTCCCAGAGAGTTCCTATCAGTAAATTATACAAGTGTAAAATATTAAATGATTGTGAAATATTGAATGAATTAGGATATATATTTTTAAATAATAAAAAAGATGTAACAAAGGCAATTGAATATTATGAAAAATCCGCAAATTTAAATAATGTACTTGCTTTAGAAAAGTTGGGCAAAATATATGTATCATTTATCAATGATGATTATAATGAAAATCATTTTTTGTTAGCTTTGAAATATTATGTGAGATGTTTTGCAATAACTAAGAATGAAAGTACATCGCATATTATTGGCATGATCTATTTTATAGGATATTTACATACAAACAATTATGATTTTGGTGATCTTTGCATTGCATATTCAAAAAATGATAATATTCATGAAAATCATGTTTTAATTGGAGATTATAATGCACAAAAATATGATGATACTGATGAAATAAAATATGCAGAACTTGCAATATATCATTATAAAAAAGCATTGGAAACAACTATTACTAAAAAATTTATAATAAATCAAAATTTAAGCAAAGTGTATGAAAATATATGTATTGATCTAAATTCAGTAGAACATATAAATGCTGGGATTGAATGTTGTGAACAATGTTTACAAATTGATAAAAAACATGTAAAGATTTTAGAAAATATTATTCATTCGTATTTGTTAAAGTACAATCTAACATCTGATATTGAATGTTTTGATATTGGTGTAAAATATATAAAAATGATCGATGATTATGAAAAAAATGCTTATCTTCTGTTACTACTAGGAACATTTTATTCATTGCATTCAGAAATGAATAAATCTACTGAATCTTGCAAAAAATCGTTGGAATATAGCAATAAAAGTTTGTCAATTGAGAAAAATTCTGGAATATATGGAACATTAGGACTAACTCATATAATTACCAATGAATATGATAAAGCATTGGAATATCTAGAATTGGCATATGATAATGGAGATTCTTACCAAAAAACTGAATCACGTGTTCATATCAAAAAAATTATTGAAAACTACAATGTAAATTGGACTTTTCCATCACATAAATTTTGGATTGATATTGTGAATATACAATTTAAAAAAAATACTATGTTATTATTATTGTATTCAAGACACAAAAATATATCAATACATAGTTATATAAAATTATTATTTAATAAAAATGTGGCAATTAGTATTATTGGGCAATTGGCCATTCTTTACAAAAATGAGACAAGTTAAATAATCCATGTATACTTATTGTATCAATATATGTCATTTTATGAAAAATAATATATGAACAATTCAAAAAAGACACTATATTGTTATTATTACTTTCAAAATATAGAAATACATCAACACTTGGTTGTATGAAATCATTATTTACCAAAGATATTGCAATCAGTATTATTGGACAATTATCCATTCTTTATAAAACTTTAAAAAATTAAATAGAAACACATAAAGTGTTCTTGCAAAAAATTGAATATTACAGTGTTTGGATACTTCATTTATATTTAACACATACAAGTAATATATCAAATGGAAGATATAATCAATATATATATGGATTCTCATGAGTTTTTTCATGTTCCAATAAATGATAAAGAGTCTCTTGTAAAAATTTATGAATTGTTAATGAATAATACAATAATAACAAATCCATCTAATGTGACAGAAATATTTTATTTGGGAACATACCATTTGATCAATAATGATATAAATAGAGCAATGGAATATTATCAAAAAGGTCTTGAATTAAATGACCCAATGACAATATGTAGAATAGCAAATATTTATTCTCATCCAGATTTTAAATATAAAAAGAATTTTGGATTGGCATTAGAATATTTTAATAAATTAGCAGATCAAGACATAGAACATGCATTAATAAACTTGGGAGATATTTATTCAGGAAAAAAAATTGGATTTAATGTAAAAATAAATATAGAATTAGCAAGTGAATATTATAAAAAAGCAATGAAACATAATGGAGAATATACATTTTTCAGATTATCCGAAATTCACAACAATAATAAAGAAAAAAAGACAGAATATGATTTAACACGAAACAATATTATTCAAAAAAATATCCAGTGTTACTTGAATTTTTTGAATAATAATAATAATACACATCGTGTATTTTGCTTTGCTCTTTATCATGTTGGTAAATATTACGAGTATACAGAAAAAGACCAAAACAAAGCCATTGAATATTATGAGAAAGCAGCAAATTTAAATTATTCTTGCCAAAAAACTGAATCACGTGTTCATATCAAAAAAATTATTGAAAACTACAATGTAAATTGGACTTTTCCATCACATAAATTTTGGATTGATGTTGTAAATAAACAATTTAAAACAGATACTATGTTGTTATTATTACTTTCAAAACATAGAAATACATCAAAAGATAGTTATGTGAAATCATTATTCAATAAAAATATTGCAATTAGTATTATTGGGCAATTGGCTATTCTTTATAAAATTTGTTAATTTATCTAATATATTTACATTCAAAATTTTTATATAATTTATTATTTATTTTTATTAAGTATTATATCAGCACCAATCTCTCCTACCACATAAGCTGCTCTTGCTGTATTATATCCATGTAATTCTGGAAATGGATAAATGCTGTTATCAATAACTCTTAAATTTGATACACCAAGTACACATAATTTTGAATCAACAACACCTTTTTTCTCACTGGCAACTTCATGTGAATCATGTGTGGTATCACACATTTTAGCAGTTCCAGACATATGATGACCAATACTTGACCAACGTTTTAAATAATACTTTAGATCTTCCAATGCATTGATATGATATCCAGGAAAGATTTCTTTTGGTCTGCCTTCTGAATCCAATTTATAATATTTTAATAATTCAGGTTGCATGATAATTTTGCGCATCATCATAATACCTCTAGCCATTCTCTCACAAGCTATATCATCTTTATATAATCCAAGATCTATTATTGGTGCTTGAGTTGGATCAGTACTTGCCAAACGTATTGTACCTTCTGCTTTATTTATTTTTAATGTTTCAATCAAAAAAGAATGAAAAACTCTCAAAAAATATTTATTATCTAAATGTGTTTGTGATCTAAAGTAATCTAATCTTTGTTCACCATTTGATAATGGTTCTATGCTATTAAAATCAAAATCATAAAAAAATCCACTAATACTATGTATATGTAAATCTGGATCATCATCATTAATTATTTGAGGCATAATATTTCCATTTGTATCTAAACCAGAATACCAATCAAACATTATAGCACCATCTCCTATATGTGCGAATTGCTCTAAATGTTTTTTTAATTCCATTAATTTATCTGTTTTTTTGGATGATTTATCAATGTTATCTATAATAGTAGAAGCTTGTACAGGCCATACATGTTTAGATGAATCAACCTCATAAGATATTGAAGCTTCATGATGATCCAGTAGATCTGATCCTACACCTGGCATGTCCAAAAGTACTGGAATTCCAATGGTTTCCAAATGTTGACGTGGACCAATCCCAGACAACATAAGCAATTGTGGTGTATTGATGGATCCACCACATAAAATAACTTCTTTGCGAGCTTTGTAAATTATTGGAATTTTATTTTGGGTATTATTTGAAGAATTATCTGAAGATCTGGAACAATCAACAGAATAATGATAATCATTGGAATTTAATGTTTCCACTCCAATTGCTTGATATTTTGCTTGTGATGTATTTGATTGTATAGGTTGTAATAAAACTTTTGTGACAAGAACATTAAATAATACTTGTATGTTATTTTGTGTTGAATTATTTAATAATGGTGCAAGCAAATCTTTGAATGCATATGATCTTTTATTATCATCTGTAATTTGCGTATCACTAAAACCAACACCAGCTACATTATGAGGATTTTCTGAAAAATCATATCGAATTGGTGCTCCAGTTAAATTATTAGTGGCAAATAAAAAGTCTTTTTGTAATGCTGAATTTGGTTTAACACTTTTAATTTGTAACCAACCATCTTTACCATGAAAAGTTCCATCAACAAATGGAACATTATAAGATTCCATTTTTTTAAAATACTTCCATACATTCTTTGAAGCCCATACATCATCATTCACTATTTTTGCTATACGGTCATATATTTTGTATGAACCTCTACCATCAACCATAGAATGATGATTAGTACTACCTCCTGCACCATTACCACGTGGATATGTATATGTTCTTTCTAATTGTTGAGTAGTTTTAAAATCTAAACAAGTAGGTGATGGATGAGGACCATCCGGATTGTTCCACAGTAACATTGAATCAGCTGGATTGTCTATAAAAGAATTATTTTGATTATTTTGTCCAAGTTCTAAAACTAATATCTTATCATTGGGCAAATTTTGTGCCAATCTTGCTGCTAAAACGCTACCGGCTGCTCCTGCACCAACTATTATATAATCAGCCCAATTTTTCAAATCATTATTGTCTTTTTTACTATTTTCGTATTTAATTTTGTATTTACGATATTTGCCATGATTGTTCATTATATAATTATATTATATTTTTTATATGTGTATGATGATTATTATCAATGATAAATTAAAAATAATAAATTAAATACATCTGTGTATTATTTCAAATATCACATACTTTCCAATTGGATATCTTGATTTTTTGAACCTGTCATATATCATCATTAAAGTCACAATTTGATCTTTGAATTCTTTGTTTAAATATTTATGGTGATCAGGTGACCATAAAATTAGTTGATTATTAATCATTGATATTTTTTTATCAAAAGTTAATGTTTGGATTTTAATATTTTTATGATGATAAATAACATCATCATTGTTTTGAAATAAAATGATACTTTCTGATCCACCAATCATATATTTTGTGTTTGTTGATATCAATTTCATTTTTTCCAATTTATCATAAATATATATTCTACCATTTACATATACTTTTCCATCATCTGTCAAAAGTGCTGAATAAAATCTACCACAACATACATCCACGATATGTAATTCTCCCAAATCTAATACTTGTGATGAATTCATATTTTCGTTTTCTGATAATCCAATTTCACCATTTTCATTATTGCCACAAACCCAAATATCATTATTTGTTAATGCAACTGTAAAATCTTTACCACATGCAATTTTTTTTAATGGTTGATCTATTTCACCAAAGTCTAATTGATTATTACCATTACATCCAAATTTATGTAATTTGTTATTTTCATCAAGTAAATAAAAATGATCACCACCACACATCATTTTTTTTATATTTATATTGTCCAATATTACTGTTGGTATATAACTGTTATAATCCAACACTAATTTTGGATTTACTTTACCTGCACCAAAAAAATACAACATATTGTCATATGCATATGCCAAAGAATAACGATCGCCACATCCAATCATTTTTATATTATCCATTATTTTTTTTGGATTTTCCTGTTGAACAATTGATTTTCCAATTCCCAATTGGCCACATCCATTATCACCCAATCCATATAATTCAGCATCTGTTGTTAAAAATAGAGTATGATGCAAACCAAATGCAATATTTACATATTTAATATTAATATTTAATTTTATTGGAGCATTCCTATATGATATTGATGATCCAAGTTGACAATTAGTATTATCTCCAATACCATACATAGTGTCATCGATACAGCGAATAATATGATGATCGTTCATTTAAATTATGTTACTAAATAATGTGAGTAACAATCATTTTAATTTTCAATTTTATTCATTAAAAAACAATTGTTAAATATGCAAAAAAGTTGATTTATGGAATGTATATAGTGTCTTTTATTTATTGAATGATTAAAATGTCAGTGATAACATTGGATGATAATAAACATTATATGATAAATTTTGATAGAGTCAAAAATTTATTTGAGTTGGATAGTGAACAAGAATGGGAAAAGTCAGATTATTTAATTGAAGTATCTGATGCAAATATTAAAAAAAGATCTTATAATTATGAATTGAATTTTAGTGGTGAATTGTTTAAAGATTCTGTCAAGATCATAGATAGAATATATAATATTACTGATGTGTATAAAGATAGTATTATTTGTGATAGTTATGATGGTAAATTGATGGCATACCAAGATTCAGTATTTTATGATTTGGTGAATTCGAATGAGTATATATATAAAATATATGAAAGCAGAATTGCTATTTTGCATAATAATAAATTCTATCAAATTGATTCTAAAGATTGGTTGGACAATATAAATACAAAAGATATGCTTAATTTTCATAAAATATGCGCATCTTTTTATGAAATGGATTATTCAAATAAAAATAATTTAGAAATGATATCAACTACCATAGAAGAAGAAGATGCTCCATATTTATATTTCAGTGATAATACAATGAGAATTTGTTTTGGTGAATGGATGCCTGTTAAAACTCCATATAATGATAATGATGTTATTGATATTTTTTCATGGCATCATCCTTATAATGGAACATCAGACATTATTTTCATAAATAAAAATTCTTTTGTGGATTTTTCAGTGATGAAACCAGAACCAAAAAAGCAACAAGATAAAAATAGGACTGAAAATTTAAATTTGATTAAAAGAATACATTTTAATGGACAAATTATAAAATATAATAGAAAAAATATATTCAATAATAAAAATATATATGATATGCTTGATAAAATAGAACATTTTACTAATAGTACTAAAAATCAAATATTAACTTTATTATGTGTATTGAAAAGACATATTGTGATGCCAAAACCTTTAAAATTAATGATTATTGAACAAGCACTTAAATTTTGATTCAAGTTTTGTTGAAATAAAATGAGAAAAAATATTAAAAAATGATAAATGAAAATTATATGTGTGAAACCTTTGAAAAATTTTTAAAGTAATTCAATTGATTTAATTACTTTTTTACTTTTTACGAAATCAACTCCAAATGAATTTTAGATTAGTATAAAGAAAAAATTGAAAACCAAACTAATTGGTAACATGTAAAATAATACAAATCATTAAACAAAAATATGGAAAATGGCAATCCAACTATTATTACAAGATATTTCAATAATTTAAAAATCATTGAAAGTGAAAAAGAAATAATGATTTCAGATTATGCCTTACCACAACTAGATGAAGCTCTAAAAAAAATTCAACAAAATATTCCCAATAATAAAGACATGTATATATTATGTCCCAAAAAAATTAATAAAGTAACACAAATAGCCATGACTGAAACAATAAAAATTTATAACAAATCAAATATCACGGAAAGTTTCAAAGATGCAGCTATTGAAGGTGTTCGTGAAGAGTTAAGATTAAATTGTAATTCTCAGGATATGAAAGAAATACATGAATCCAATGGTTTTGATAGAAAAAGTAGACTAATTCAAACTTTTTATTATTCTTGTCCAATCAATAAAACATCCATTACATCAAATTTTGTAGAAAGAGATGGCATAGATAATAATCATAAAAAAGCATGTATAATAGTATATGGTACGTATGATGAAATAAAATCAAAAATGAGATCATATAAAAAAAGTACTGATTTAAATGATAATATTATAGCAGTAGTGGCAATCAAGTTAAGTGATGCAATAAAAATAACAGATAAACTCATTGAAAATGGAAGAGTTACATTTTTATGGCAAAATAATTGATAATAACAATGAAAAATAAGATTATGTAATCATACAATAATATATAATGTGTGATAGTTCAAGTGATGATATTTATGATTTTACCAATCCAAGTGATAATACTGTTATTGAATGTAAAATTCCAAAAGTAAAATTAGAATGTCCAATAAATGGATTTATTTGGGATAAAATCAAATTAAATAAAAAAAATATATTGCCTCAGATATCCAAAGAAAGTAAGTGTTGTGATGGATGTGTTGAAGTTGAACTGATTTTACAAAGTAATGAAGATATATCTAGAAGTACATTGGAATATATGTATACTGATAAATTGAATGAATATAAATGTTATCAAGCACTTGATCAATGTGGTCATATTAATTATGCGGTAATGTCATATGCAGCAAAAAAAGGACATTTAGATTGTATAAAATATTTACATCAAAATACTTATGTAATGTGGCATAATGATTTGGCAATTGTTGCAGCAGAAAGTGATCAATTGGAATGTTTAAAATATATTGTTGAACAAATTGGTGATGTGAGTGTTAGTTTATCATGTGTAACATCCGAAGAATGCATAAAATATATTAAAACTCTTTGTGATTTTAAATAAAATTATGATAATTAAATCTTTAATTGACACTTTCATTTTTATTTTGATGACTCCAAATGGATTTTAGGTTGGATATAAAAACACACTTGTACATTAAATAATATTAAATTACTATGTTGATAACAATAAAGAAATTAACAGTACCAAATGTATTGCTTAGGTATATTATGATGAATTTTCTTTATGTGAAATCAATTGAGATATTAATATTAACAGTAAAAGAAATGAATGTATTGGATGAGCATGGCAAAGACTTTTTAATTAAGGCTAAAACTGGATTTATTTAATGTTGTAATAATGGTTATTTAGATGTGGCAAAATGATTATATTCTTTAGGTGTTGATATTCATACATTTAATGATAGTGCATTTGCTGGATCTTGTGTGAGAGGCCATATTCATATGGCAAAATGGTTATACTCTATTGGTACACAATTAAATAATATGAATTATTTATACTTTATGCACATATGTAGTAATGGTCATCTTAGTATAGCAAAATGGTTGTGTTCATTGGATCTTGATATACATGACTATAAAAAATATGCATTTGGAAAGTCTTGTGGAGCAGGTCATATTAATATGGCTATATTCTTTTGGTATTGATATTCATTCTTGTAATGATGCATTTGTGAGTGCTTGTGCAGCTGGTTACATTGATGTGGCAATGTGGTTATATTCTTTGGGTGTTGATATTCATGTTCAAAATGAATGTGCATTCATAATGTCTTGTGCGCGTGGCCAAATTGACATAGCTAAATGGTTGTATTCATTAGAAATCGATATTCACTCAAATACATATGATCCCAGAAATGCTACCTCATGTGGATTATTGATTGGAACTAATCATATTATCATTCATGATAAAATATGGAAAAAATTGAAATATTGATATATTGCAATATGCTTTATTTATGGAATATTAACAAATGGCAAATTTTTTGAATAACTGCGCAATTGAACGTATCATATTGGGTGATAACAACACTTATGAAATAGATCATATCAACAAAAAACTGATAACATGTGAATATAATGATGTTAAAAAGAAATACAGAAATTATAAATTATTGTACAATGGTGAATTATATAAAGATAATATCAAGATTGCAGAAAACATTAATAATATAGGAATGGCACTCTTTGATACTATTATTTGTAATGATAATGAAAAAAAAATAATGTATTATAATGGTGAATCATTTGCAGAATTAAAGTTTAAAGATAAATTAGCACATGAATTTTTTGATGACTATATAATACTTGTATTTTTTATAAGTGATTCAATAATGGGCAAATCATATCAAACATCATATGTGAGATATTCACAATTATTAAATCATTTAAGACTTAATGGTAAAAAAAATTATAATTCCGAATATGATGGACATACTTTTGGCCCATATATTTCTTGGACATCATCTTCTCTATATAACACATATTCTGAATTGAACATTTTAAAGATATTTTCTCATCATAAAGCACTAGACAGAGAAATTACAGAAAAATTATATTTTTACATACATACACCAAGTGAATATACAAAATATAAAATAATTCATTGTGATTACTTCAGTTCTAAATATATATACAGTATTATTGATCCAAATAATATAATTGATATATTATTTAGAACGAATCAATGGGTACAAATTAGTAAAGATTCTACTATTGAATGGTTTGATGATGATGTAAATAGTACTGATAAACTAACTATTGATGGTCAAATTATTGAATATAATGGCAAAAAGATATTTGATAATGAAATAATTCTTGATGTAGAAAAAGATGTTAGATACTTTACTAAATACACAAAAATGCAAATTCTCACTTTGTTGTGTATTATGAAAACAAGAAAAATAAAAATGCCAAAATCCATAAAATTTATGATTATCATGAATCTTTTGAAATATGATTTGCAAGTTTGATAATTGATTTATTCACAAAAAATTGAACAAGTAATATTCAATAATATACTTCATATATAGAATAATAAAAAATCATGACAGAATTCACAACTGAAAATTATTTTATTGCATGTGTAAAATGTAATTCAAATGTAAATTACTTTTATTTGGAATTAGGTATTTCTGGTAAAATTTGTGAAAAATGTCTAATAGATCATAATAATGGAGAGTTTCCCAAAGGTAAAGATGCATTTTATCCTTGCAAAAAGTGCATAATACCTAATATAAAATGGTCAAATAAAGAATCATACAATTGTAAAATTTCTGATTACTTCAATGATGATTATATGAATTGTAAAGATCACAAAAATAAAAATTTTATTAATATTAACGATTTGTTTGATTGACAAGTTTGGATAAATTAAAAAATGTAAAGCATGATTGTGTTTTATAATCAATTGATAATTTGGATGTAACGATGATTTGCTCTATTGTTATAATGTACTGCCATCAATACAATAGATGCAATTAATAAGATACCAATGATTGTCATTAAAATTGCAAAGAGAACATATGTTTTATAATATACACTCAAAATGATATTATTATTGGAAATATTAGTCATGCCAAAATATCTATGTGAAAATGCATTATATGTAAAGTCTCCTTCCATATTTTTTGCATTTATTAGAATAGTAGCACTGTTCATTTTTCCATATAATTTTACTATTAAATTGGAATTTTCTATTTTTGTATTGTTAGTGCTTATCATTGAAGTGGTTGAAAAAACAGTCAAAGTTGAATTTACTAAATGAAAGTTATCAAGTGTTAAAGTGGCATGTGGACGTAATGTAATATGACTGTTATGCACATACAAATTAGTTATAGTACAATCTTCATGAATATTTATTACAGAATTATTATGTATTATTAATACTCCATTATTTATTATACTTCCATTATTTACATTTATTGTATTATTACTATAAAAAGTATCATTTGATTTTAGAATCAATGTATTTTTTATAATAAGATGTCCGGTATTATCAAATTTTGAATTCACAGTAAGTTTACCATTTAGACCAAATACTATATCTCGATTATCATAGTTGCTAACATACAAATTATCTACTGTTGCATTATCTGTATCATGATACATATAACAACTTGTATATCTGATTATTACAGTGTCATTTACTGTTGGTATTCTATTTAGTGACCAACTACCAGATGCAAACCAATCATAACCTTCATCTGCCAAAAAACAATCAATATTGGTATTATTAGTGAAACACTCTGGTTGATTTACAGCCAAAGTACAAGTAATGAAAAATAAGAATAATATGATATATTTCATTTTATAATTATTAACATATTCATATGGTTATCTTACTGTTACATTTTCAACTTTTTTTATAAAAAAATCATAATATCTTTTCCAAAACAATAGTATTATGTACATTCAATGAGCCAACAAAAAATTCAATCATTTTATATTTTTTTGATGCACTATTAACTTGTTCTTTTGTTGGGAAGAATCCTGTAAATTTTGGAGTATTATTCAAACCAACAACTACATCCATTTGCCACTTCATTGCTTCATCAAAACCAACAATCTTTTTTCCAGATGCAACATTAATGCCTTGTTCACTCATAGCAATTATAACATTAACAATCAATTTTCCACCAATTTTAAGACAAGAATGAAAGATATTCATTAAATTTGCAAATTCTTCATAACTATTCAAGTAAAATGTAAAACCAACACATACTATGATGTCATATTCACCTTTCATTTTTGTGATATCTCCTTTGTTTCCCAAGAAGGATGTACAATTTGGTAATTTTTGCAAATCATGTTCTAATGATTCATCTGTATCATAGACTATCATTTGATGTTGTGTATTTTTCAATGATGGGCAATAATATGATGGATTTCCACCAGCTGGGAACACAATTTGCAATTTATTTGAGTTATTCATGATTGATTCAATGACAGAGAATATTTTGATGATATTTTCTCTGTAACTGACCATGAATATTGATTTGTTGCTATAATCTGTGATATGATTGTCAATTCCAAGAACAGTGTACATTGTGGATTTTCCATCATAACTTCCATTTTTGCTAAAATAATTATGAGGATAATAAGTATCTTTAAGATTTATTTGTTCACAAATTGGCCATTCTTCATAAAAAACAAAACTATTTTGAGATGTTTGTGCCATGATAGATTTGATTTTATTAGCATCAATACCATTATTATTAATAAAATTTGTAATTTCAGTTATATTATTGAATTCCATTTTATTTTTGAATAAATGATCAAATTAAAGGAATGACCAAATACTTTGATTTTCAACTTTTTTTAGTATATATTTTCATCCATTTTTCCACAAAAATTATAACTTGCATGACATTCAGTACATAGTTCTTTGCAATATTCATGACTGTCACTTGAACATATAGTTTCATTACAATAATCACACTTTTTACTATTTATATACTCATCTAATTTTATATAACAATCCCAACAATGCACCATTAGTATACCTCCATGTTCTTCTCCACATGATCTACAATAATTAATACACTCTCTACATAATTTTATTTTACAATTATTGCATTCTTTTGTTGTTTTGTAATATTCAAATTTATATGTATTGCTATATATACATTTTTTGCACATCATCATATCACATTCATTACAAATATCAATAGATTCATCAATTATACAAATGTCATCCAATGGTCTATTGCACATACAATAACTATCCATGAATTCAATAATAAATTCATTATCATTATGATTTAATGCATGAAAGTCTTTAGATATTAAATATAATTTGCACAAATCTTTTAATTCCACATAATTGATTAATAAATGTCTCATTAAACATTTTGGCAATTTACTTGAGGAGTTATCCAAAGATTGACTCATTATATTAACTGCATATATTATTGGCTTGTGATATTATGAGATTATCAATTTTTTATGAAAATATAAATTAAATAGTGAATTTGATGATTTCAAACAAGACAAATTTTGGAATTTTTATTTTTGTTTCACATTGTATTCTTTTCAAACAACACAGAAAAGAATAAATTGTTTTTTTGAAATGAACAGAGAAGAATTTATGAGAAGTTGGTGTCCAATGAAAAATAGAACAATTCGAAATAGATGTTATGTTATCTTCATATAAAATTTCAATAT
>Ga0302280_1002166_pt1 | contig 15407 bp, 13 predicted proteins | sample III_Fen_E1_1_FD_198771 | JGI IMG/M metagenome (GOLD analysis project Ga0302280, IMG submission 198771) | Peat permafrost microbial communities from Stordalen Mire near Abisko, Sweden - III_Fen_E1_1 | ecosystem: Environmental > Terrestrial > Soil > Wetlands > Permafrost | place: Sweden: Abisko... | reverse complement strand
AATCTATTATTTCTGATCAGAATGTATCTTTGCATAATACATATGATATTTATGAAATAGAAGAAACAAAATATAAAGATTGCAATTATAATATGGAAACATTTGAACAATATAGAGTAATGAGGCAATTAAAAATAGATCCAATAAGTCAATCACAACTTACTGATAATGATTCATTTAAATTTTGCAAGATATGGGATCCATATACTGGGGAGAGAACAGAACATGATGATCCATATGGACCATTATGTTTTGATCCATGTGTATTGGCCAAATTTTTTTACACAAATAGACTTAATAATTTATGGGTAGATCTATATGATGATGAAAATCCAAATCAAGTATGGGGACAATGTTATGGTGATGGGGTTGGCGCAGGAGAGAATTGTAATATTCCTGGTCGTGGTATTTATCCAGAAAAATATTTATTTAGATTACCAGTGCCAGATTGTTATATACCAAAAGATAATGATGAACAAATTATAACATGTGGACCAAAATTAACACATGAAGAAATTATTGAAATTGATAAACAGCTCCAAACTATGCATGCAAAATATTCATTGATGTATAATATTAGAGTACCACCATCACTCACAAAAATGAAAGAATATTATGATATTGCAATTAATCCAAATCCTTCTAAACTTCTCAATCTAAAAACAGATTTAATGACCACTGAACAAATAAATGAACTTAATGGAAAAACAAATAGAAATGCTGTTGATTGTTTAAGAAGAATGAAAGGATAATTATTTTATTTTTCTATAATAATTACATGAATAACATATATTATCAAAAATACATAAAATATAAAACTAAATATCAAAATTTAAAAAAGCAAACTGGTGGACAAAATATTAATAAAAATTTTACAATCACAAGTCCAAATTTTATTAATTATGAAAAACTTGATGATAAATATAAATTAGATAAATGTGGAGGACAAAATATATTTCCCACATTGATATTTCATGATCCATCACCAAATACAAAAAGCTATGCATTAATAATGGATGATCCTGACGCAATTCATGGACTTTGGATTCATTTTATTTGTTGGAACATCCCAAAACAATTTACACAACTCGACAATGATAATATTCAAAACGTAATTATCGGGAAAAATAGTTGGAATGAAAATAAATATGGTGGTCCATGCCCTCCTCAAAAATCTGGAAAACATAGATATTTTTTTAAAGTGTATGCTTTGGATACTATATTGAACATTGATAAAAATACAAATAAAGAAGAATTATTGAAAATCATTAAACCATACATTATTGATCAAACAGAAATAGTAGGAATCATATATGCTTAAAAAAGATGAATAATTAATGTACTAAATCATTTATTTATTATCCACAGAAAGGAATTCTCTATATGTTACCAATAAAATCTATACTAATAGAGTCATTGTCAGTTGATGAAAAAAATATGAATTTGTATGTAAATTTTATTAAAACGTATCAAAACATAACTTACATTAGTATGAGATATGATAACATACAATCTTATTCATATTCAACAATTTATGATATATTGTATGTACTGAATGATAATTTGAATACAATAAATAAATATTATATTGAAGATAATGTATTTTTTCATTGTGGATATCCAGTATTTAAAGAATATGGTGAAAGTAATGACATTGTATGTGTTTTGCCATCCATCATTAAATTTAATGATAGAATTATAGAAAGAAAGGAAATGGATTTATTTGATGTTGAAAAATACAAAGATAATAACTGTATAACACCATACATTATAAATGATCATAGTGTATTGGCATTTAGTTATATTGGTTTGGATATCAAAAATGTTGATGATAATTATATTGTATTGAAAAATTATTCCAATCAAATTATAAAAATAAATATTGAACATGATTATCATTCATCAATGATCAAACAGGATTTTAAAATTAATTTTCATAAAAAAATATTAGAACCAACACAAGATTATATATACAATAAAAAAAAGAAATCATTTGATAAAATTAAATTGTGGACCAATAAAAATAAAGAAGAATTTATATATGATGCAGAAATTCAAAAATTATTCATTTACTTCTTATATTTACAAAAAAAGAATAACATGAAAATATGCAATTTGATAATGTGTAATATAATTACTTTTTATACAAAATAATTATAAAAATTCAAAAAATTGAAATTTCGATACATTATATGATCTATTTATTCTGCACATGTTATGTATCATATTATCAATGGAATCAATCTCAATTGATTCGTTATTACATTCATCATATGATAAAAAGAATAAAATATTTAATAAAATAAAATAATTAATTTATGGTGTGATTATTGTTAGATTCATAATATTCAGTTATATTATAATACATTCCATCGATAATTTCATTTGACAAGTAATTATTTGTGTGCCACCAGAATATTTTTAATGTTGATTCAGTGTATTCATAATACAATTCAATTAATTTTTCTCTATTATTTTTAGCATCATTTATTTTTTTGAATATTGTTCTTACATAATTATAGAAATCATTATTTTCAAAAATTTTATGATTATCCATGACTGGCCCATCTTCATCAAAGATAATAATTCCCATTGACATATTTTGTTTTTCGGTAAATAAATTTATTTTGAATTTATTGTTTTTATCATTTATTATTAATTTTAGGCCATCATATGGAAATTTTTGGTAGAAATCATTAGCATCACAATGTTTTCTTTTCGATTTTATATATTGATACAAAATATAATTGATTTTATCCATCATATATGGTAATTCAATTTCAGTGCATTCTAATATTGTGGATTTTGACAATTGATAAGAGCCAATAAACACATTTGATGAAAAGTTATATTTTGAGCCTTCTAATATGTATTTTATTATTTATATTATTTAATACATAGACTAAATTATCATATATTATTATTTTCATTTTTTTATAAGTTAATCATATGATCTTTATTTTTTTCTTCATAATATTCAATTATATTTTTATATATACTCACAAGTACTTTTTTCCACATATATTGTTTTGAGTGATACCATCTAAGTTTCTTTTTGTCATTTACATATTCATGATACATTTTTATCATTTCTTGTCTATTATCTTGATTTTGCATGATTTTATCAAAAAGTAAACTCGTGTGTATATAAAATTGATTATTTTTGAATATTTCATGATTATCCATTTTTAGTGCATGTTGGTCATTCATTATATTTATGGTGACAAGAGTATTTTTGTATTCAGGCAGAGAATTTATTATTTTATGTTTATTGGTATCATGAAAATATAGATTTAATTTACCATATACACATTTGGATTTATAAGTTTCTGGCATGAAGAAATTACAATGTACTTTATATTTTAATTTATATTTAATACTTTCGTACAATATATAATTTATTTTATCCATGAGAAAGTATAGATTATCATCTTGACATGCTGATAATTTGATGCCATTGGAATCAATTATCCATCCATTTAAAAAAAGCATATTCCATTTATATCCATATAGGTGATATATTGTCATTTTACTTATTATAATATATAAATGCAATATTAGATAATTAAAATGTCAATTTTTTGATAAATAAATAAGTAATTTAAATACTTAATTTTAGAATTCAGGCATGAATGACTTTTTAGTGCCTGTTATTAAAGAATCGCTAATAATATTATTGACAGTAAGATCATCAAATGTCTTTTGATATTTATTTGCAGTATCAATGTATTCTGAATTTTCTAATAATTCTGTATCCAATATGACATTACAAAGTCCAGTTCCACCTTTAATTGCAAGTCCAGCCATAATTCTGGATGATACACTTTTCATATGATCAACTTCACCAAAGACAGCAGCAGTTAAGAGTTGATCAACTGTTTTTTCGAATGATGCTCTAGCAAGTGGATCTGTTTCCAATCTATTCATTCCATGTCTATCAATAGATGTCAACATACCATTATTAGTCATGATATCAATTAATACAGAGATATGTTGATAATTAACAGGACTTCCACTTGTATCGAATACAGCATCAATTTCTTTTAGTAATGCCATACGAGCAGCTTCAATACCGAATTTATTGAAGATTTCAACAACATCATTACATTTTGTTTTATTAAGATTTATTCCATTAATATATCTAAGTGCAGTCATATTAACTCCGGCAGTATATACTACTGTTTGTGTATCAGTTTTAACTCCATTATCTGGGTCTTCGAATGTTACTAATCTTTCTTCATTGATTCCATTAATTTTTTGTATTTCATTGATTCCCTTTAATTTGAATATATCAATAAAGTTGTCAAGGAAATTTGTGATAGTTCCATAATTGAAATCTTTCATATCAAATCTTATGTGAATTATTGGTATACCGTCATTATCATTATTAGACAATATCGCACATTGTGTTATTTTTTCTAACACTTGTTTATCTTCTTTTCTACCTCCTTTAGCTTCCAAGAATCTTTTTTCCCATTGATGACAGAATTTACTTTTGATGTCCAACAAAGTGATATCTTTTTCCATCATTTTTTCTTTATTGAGTGCAATTCTCATTAACCATGGTAAAGTTGAGATATCAGCTTGACAACTGTATTTAGTTGGATTATTTGGGTAAAATATATTATCAACATTATCTTTAGTCATGAATCCACTTTTATTGAATGGATCTGATTCATAATAGACATCAATTTTGTCTCTGATATCACCAATAGTTGTATATTTAATTGAAGATGCTATTTTTTCAACAAGATCTTTATTTTTTCTGATATCTTTATCAAAGTAGATCATCATAACAGGTGTTTTAATATTTTGTGAGAAACTGAATAATTCTTTGATACGAGGAACTCCTAAAGTGGTGGCACCCATACCTCCTATTCCAGCAGAATGGAATGTGTCAAACAGAAAAAGACCCACCCCTGACACAAATGTTCGATCATTCTCTACAGTCAAATCATACACATATTTCTTTGTTGGAGCAATGATTTCGATACACTTTATTTTATCATAGTAGATTTTTGAATTAATACAATTTTTTATAATTTCTTTTTCTTCGTCATCTGAGTTATCCATAATGCATTGCATCTTATCTCTATGTATGTCACCTTTTAAACATTTTAAGTTATTACCAGGAATAATATCAAATTGACCATTTTCACATCTATAGTCATATAATTTGATTTCATTTAATCTTTCTTGTTTATATCCAATTACAAGATTAAATGTTTCTGCAAATTTCTTTGCATGTCCACATCTTATTGATAATTCGTATGATTGTTTAAAGACTTTAGTACTATTATTTTTGGTTGGCATTTTATTTTTATTTTTTCTTGCAAAAATTCCGAATTTTAATAATATTCTAATTACACCATCAATTAATTTCTCTGATACGGTTGAAGCAGTAATAGATTTACTTGTGTTTGCACAACCATCACCACTAAAGTATCCATTAATCAGTTCTTTCAAAAACACATCATTTGCATTATATACCCAATCTGGAACACATTTATTATGTGATAACCTTCCAAACATTTCTCTCATTAATTTAGCCATCATTTTTGAATGTATTATAAAGTCAGTACTCGTCCACCCTTTTTTATTTTCATTTATTACAGTATGATGACCGATGCTATATTTATCACAAAATACTTCAATTCTCTTTCTGTAATCTTCATCATTATTACTTATCACGACTTGTGTATCTGATGTACATCCTTCTGCCAAAAATGCTCCAATGAAGAATCCAAAATCTGCATCTAAAGGCATTTTATTTGGTATTTGTGATGTAACATTTATTGACATTTTTGGTAATTTACTTTCCTTGTTATATGAATCAACTAATGCTTTTCCATTACCGTCTTCACAATTGAACCATTTAGCTCCAGATCCACCAATTTTTCTCTTTTCATTTCTTATTTTCATTGCCTTTGCTATTTCGTCAGTATATTTATAAATATTCTTAGGGAAATATGGTTCCAAATCTAATTCATTCAATACATTGATGCAACCATTTGGTATTTCAGTGATAAGTGGTAAATAAGTTCCAATTTCTAATTCATCTCCTCTAATTGGAACAACTTTATTATTAATTCTGGTTAAGAATGATTTAGCTTTTGTTGCTGTTGTTGTTCTGCCCATTTCAGTTGTAATCTTTACTAAATCTGATGTACCATCTGTATTCATAGGTAAATGTTTTGTAACAGCTTCAATTATATTCCATGATACTTTTCCATCTTCATTAACAGATATTGCGCTAATGTTTTTGTCTTTGATGTCTAAATAATATGTGTCACCCATTTCTTTATCTTTAATATCACCAACATGTTCAACTTTATCAAGATTTTCTTCTATTAACTTGTCTGTAAATTCACCAATTTTGACAACTTTAAAGCACCCGTTATCACTTATAATAATTTCTTCTTCCCAATCAACCGAGTTAAGTGTCATTTGTGTAACAGGCTCACCAATACTTTGTGCTGCAATTGTTCCGATCATTTCTCCAACTGATACGATATCATTATTGAATGATTCTATGATTCTATCACAAATGATATCAAATTGTTCTTTTGATAATTTATGAACGAATATTGATACTTTTGGTGCCAAATATTCATGTAATGCAATTTTGAATACAGTTTTTGATACTTGATCATCCATATTTTTGAATGAGTTTTGATTTTTGATATCACCAGTATTCATACATATTAATTTTGTGTTATCATATTTTGTGATTTCATTTAATTTTTGCAATATGTAATCAGGTTCAAGATCTGATTTTGTTGAGGAACCTGATTTATTATTATTTATGATACGAGTCAAATTTACAGGTAACATGAATGTTTGTTTGAGTGTGAGTTGATTTCTTGCTGATCTAACAATTGCATATCTTAATAGATTTCTCATTTCAATTAATTGTTTACAATAATCATCATTATTTTTTGTGCTAAATTTTGTTTTTCCAAGTTGTTCTTTTGTGAACTTATAATTTTCGGTGACTTCAGTATCACTCATGGTAATGATTTTTAAAATATGTTCATATTGTTTAGTGGTATCAACACCACTATCTCCATATATGAATTGGATAATTGTGTTATTTGCATTTCTAACTGTCAAATCATATTTAACCATAGCGTCTTCCATTGATTTAATTAATTTACGTTGAATATATCCAGATTCTGCTGTATCAACAACATGTAATCCATTTGCCAAACAAAAATTTAATGTTTCTGGAATGGTCAAATCATATACTTTTGGATATAATCCAACACCCAATATTTCAATGGCAATAATTTCATCTAACACGATATCTTTTTCAATCAATTCGTGTTTATGGTTGTCATTTTCGATTATTTCTGCCAATAGATCATTTCTGATGATTTTTTTGAGTTTCATGACCCAATGATTTTCGATTGTCAATATATTACTACTTAATTTTCCATAAATTCCTAATCTTGAGAATAGTATATTGAGTTGATTTGCGAAATCGCTTGATTCAGTGATGAATTCCAAACAATGATGTTTTATTTTACCAACACTTGTGATATATTTATTTAATGCATTTTTGATAGTGTCATTTGTTGCATTGATTAATTGTTGTGGATTTATTATTGTTGGGTTACATGTTGTATTAATTGATTGTGGTGGCAACAAATTCATTGTTACAGGTACTAAATCACCAACTACAACTGTTGGTGTATGTGTTTGAACTAATTGTTTAAGTTTTTTGTTCCAAATGAGTAATGATTTTGATTCTGTTACAATGACACATCTTCCTCCTTTTGTTGTAATTCTATACAATTCTTTACCCGGATCATGTCTTGTGATAGCAGTGATTGCTGACCATGTTACATTTCCATAATCATCAACAGTTGGAATATGTACTTCTTCATCAAGATTCAATAGTTCCATATCTCTTTCAAGGTATTTTAGTACTTTATGTGCATTTTGTTCGAGTAATCTATCGATCCAATCACCAATTTTAATATATTTTGGGACATTTTTATCAATTATGATAATTGGTGTATCACCTGTTACTGATTTAATGGCAGTATCCATAATACCTTCTCTACTGGAGATATTTTGAAACATAAAATTGATAGGATGAATTCCACGCAAGAAAGATTGTTCAATAAAACCTCTTGCGATTGCAGAGTCATCATTTTGGTGAAAATATGGTAAAGTTCTACCATTAACACTTTTTTTAATTCTGACTCCTTCACAAGCTTGTTGTCCGACACAACCAACCATTTGTCCCATGTTGATAGGTCCTCCTTTAGCACCAGATGAGATCATGATATTGAAATTATTTTCTGGTGCCAAATTTTTCATGATTAATTTACTGACATCATCACGAATGGTATTAAGAGTATTATAGATGGATTCTTCAAATATATCTTTATCAAGTAAGTCTGGATTATTTTCCATTTCGGTGATAAGATGATCAACTTCTAATTTTTTAGTTTCAAACATTTTTTTCATTTCCATTTCAAGTTCCATTGGTATTTCCAAGTCACCGATTCCGCATGTGAAACCATTCAATAAGTTAAAATTATTAACTAAACGTTGTGTATTATCAATAAATTCTTTTGCTTTATCCATTCCATATTCATCCCAAATTAAGTGAATGATACTATTTTTCTTTTTAGCACCAATTTGTACATTTGTAATTTGTCCTCTTGTTAATTCTCCTTCTTTTATTTCAATATTGTTATTGGAAATATTAATTTTGCTTGGAATGATAAGTGAGAATAGACTTGCTCCAGAATATTCTGTATTTTTTTTAATTAATGTTAAATCGTCAATTGTTGTATATGAGATTATATTCATAGCGTCTCTCCAATCTATTTTTATTGAAGGAGCAGTTAAATTGTATGCACCTAATATACCATCTTGGACTAGACCAATAATTGGTGTACTCATACGTGGTGAGATTAATTGTCTTTTTACATCAGCAATTTCTGATAATTCAATCATGGACTGAATTGATTGTGGAACGAAGATATTCATTTCCATTTACTATCCATAAATCATATTGTTTTACCAACTTAGATTTATATTAATAATATTTAATTATTTGATAGTTTACATCTTTCTTTTCAGAAAGCTATTGGACTTTATCTTAAGCCAAATCAAGATTGTTTAGATCTATCATATTTGACCAATACCCGTTAAGTCTCTGAACCCTAACCATGCCCTTTAAATTTACATTTATTAGGTTTAGGAAAGTGGCTGCGGATTTTCCATTTTGCTTTCGCGCATTTCAACAATTTTTACCTGTTGATTATTTTTTGCTTGTGATAATATATTTATGAGGCGTGTATATTTTTGTTCAATTGTTTCCTGTGTGTATAATCTTAATTTTCTACCATTTATTTTTATGACATAATCATATATTTCATCGGTATTCTTTTTTTTTACAGGTTTAATGTATTTTTCGAGATTGTAATCCAAATTATATGTTTCCAATATTTTAATTTTATTGGTATCATAATAATTTTTCATTGTACTCTTCATTCTTTCTTTAATAACATTATTTGAACAAATATTTTTTAATCTTTTAGACATTTTTTCTTTTGTTTGATCATTATGTTTATAACCAAATTGTCTACCTCTTTTTTTATAATCGTTGAGATTTTCATTATTAATAACATTTACATGTTTAAGAGTTTTTCCTCCTTTTGTTAAATTATATCCATGTGGAAATAGTGAATTTGAATTATTAATATGAAATTTTTCTCTATTATCTAATTCATTTAATTTACACATTTCTATTAATTTAACACTAAAAGCATCTCTACCATGTTTTCTTATAGAATTATTTAAATATGTACATTGATTTTTTTTAGTATTATTTATTGCTTCACTTATATGATCATTAAATCTACCATTAAATCCGAACGGTCTGTATTTACCTTTATTTTTTCTATGGCTAACAGTTTGTCCGATGTACACTTTATTATTTATTATATTTGTTATTATGTAAATTTCTCCAATTATTTTATCTTTTTGATATAATTCATATATATTATCCATTATAATTAATGGCAATGTACGAATATATCTTTAAGCGAAAAATATTCAATTTTTACGCCATTACGCGCAACCCCAATAATCTTTCGATTATTAGTTGGTATGTTGAATTTTAGGAAGTTCCCGCAATTTGGGAATTTTGCTCATTATCATAAGATAACAAACTAGCAGATTATATATTGTAACTGAATTTACACTGTTTTTCTCATTAGGTTTATTCAGTAACCTAAAAAGCAGTCTGCTGTTGGTGACAAAACGAATATATCACCATCAAAATCGGCATTATAAGGAGTAGTAACACAAGGATTTAATCTAAAAGTAGATAAATCTGGATTATCAATAATTTTAATTTTATGTCCCATCATAGACAATTTGTGTAAAGTTGGTTGACGGTTTAACAAAACAAAGTCACCATTAATTAGATGTCTTTCCACGATGTCTCCAGGTTTTAATTCAACATCTTCTTTTCTGTATCTAAGATCAATAGCATACATTCCTTTGTCACTTTCCATTGATCCCAAAGGAAATACAAAGTTAGCTCCTGGATAGACATCTCTACCATTTCTTACAAGTTTATACATTTCATTTATATTTTGTGGAGTGACTACTTCTGGGAATGTAAGGTTCATTGCTACTTTAAGTGGTACTCCCATTTCATTCATGTCTATTGTTGGATCTGATGTGATAACTGTACGTGCTGAAAAATCAACTCTTTTACCCATTAAATTTGATCTAATTCTTCCTTCTTTACCTTTCAATCTTGATGACAATGATTTTGTAGGTTTACCTCTAGCCTCAGCTCTTGGGATTGACAATGAATCATTATCATAATATGTAGCTACGTGATATTGCAAAAGATGAGTATGATCTTGTGTATACTTAATAGTTGTATCATTTAGTGCTTCTTTATGTCTTCTCATTCTGATATTTGATTTAATGATATCTGCTAATTTATGTGTTAAATCATCTTCCATAGTAGATGAAGACATAAAATCAGCTTTTGCAGAAGGTCTAACTTGAACTGGTGGAACTGGGAATACTTTATAAATCATCATTTCTGGTCTTGACTTTTTAGGATCTATTCCGAGGATCATACAATCAACATCACTTATATTTGACAAGATATTATAACAATCTTCTGGAGTCATCAATTGTCTTATTTTCTTTTTTGGTTCTGCAATACCGCCTTCTTCTGTGGCAATATTAGCCAAATTTGTTTCTGAGATGATACTGATAGCACCAGTGGTTTTTTTAATTTCCAATTTAATTTTAGAGACAGGAGTACCACAACCATATCCAGGCTTTTGACAGATAGTTACATTTTTGGCAACATTTCTAATTTCAGCAAATCTTGTTTTACCTGATTTATTTTTTAACATATCTATTAATTCATTTTCATTTTTGTAAATTAATAATTTTGAGCATTTTAAACATATGCAACTTAATATTTTTTTAATATAATTGATATAACCTATATGAAAAACAGGTTCAGCCAAAGTAATATGACCAAAATGTCCAACACAATAAGTTGTATTTAAACCACATGTGGTACAATCAATATTATAATCCGATGGACCAAATCTAGTATCTATTAAACCACCTCTTTTAGGCTCCATATTGTCATATAGATCTGGAATGTCGATACCAGCAGTATCAGCACCCAAACATGATATTTGTCTAACTTCATTACTACCAAAAATAGCGAATTCTATTTTGTCAATAGGTCTGATAGTTTCGTCATATGTATATACAGTCAAATCCATAGTAATTATACTATAGGTTTATATTTAAGTCTCTTAAATAATGTTTATTTTTCAATTTTTTTATATGTTTTAAATATCCCAAAAAAATCAAAAATATTATAAAAAAATACAAAATAATCATTATATAGGTATTTTGTTGTTTTTGACTAAAAAAGTCATATATAGTATGTTTGTATAAATTAAAGAAGTGAATATTGAATAATATTATGTAATATTGGTTTTGGTATTTTAAGTGGACCTTCACCGAGGTTTCCGGACTTGGCAGGACCTTCACCGAGGTTTCCGGACTTGGCAGGACCTTTTAACATTCTATTGCATAATATTATTATTTTGATGTTATTTTTGGTTTGGAAATAATGTATGATTTTTAATGTTCCATTGTAAATTTTGGATTTCCAGATATTTTGTTAGATATTTTGTTAGATATGACATACAATCAAAACAAACATCAAATTGTGGAAATACTGCAATTTTGCCAATATAATGTTTAATATCAAGTTTTGAAAATACTTACTCTAAATATTTTTGTTTGTAAATATCATAAGTTACATTATAACTCATATGCATTTTTACTTCTTCAGGATATACATAAATTTGACATGTGTTTTTTAATTCAAAATTTGCAAATTTATTTTTGATAAAATCACCACATTCCATATTGCTTAAAATAACAAATTTTTCTATAATTTGATGTTTTATTGGTCTTAATGCATATTTTATTTTATTATATTGTTCAAAATTGAGATTTTTAAATTCATTATTGATATTTTTATAATAGTATAAACAAATATTTATAATTTCAATTTTTTGATAAATTAAGTGACACAATATTGAATAATATTATGCAATATTGGTTTTGGTATTTTGATTGGTCTAATTAACAGTCTATTGCATAATAATATTATTTTTATCATTTTTTGTGTTGATTCAGAGAAAAAAATATAATTATTTAATATTGGTGTTATATTATCTAATTCAATATATTTTGTAAGATATGACATGCAATCAAAACAAGTAATAATAGATGAGTAGTCATAATTTGTGAATGCCCATGTTATTGATTTTGTGTAACATATATCACAAAAATTTTGATCAATTTTTCTTAGTTCGTGACATTGAAAATTTTTTGATGTATTACACATGATAAAAGATTCAACTTTAATATATTTTATATTTCTATTTATATTGATCATTATATTTTTCATTTCAGTGTTATTTTTATGATTGACTTTGTATGTAATATTATGATATTCTTCACAAAATTCATCTAAACAATCACCATGAGTTTCCATGAAAGGTACTTTGTCATTAATATTTATAAACTTTTCAATAACAGAATTACAATTTCTGCACAAAACTTCATGACTATTAGATTCCAACCAAATTATATCATAATTATTGCATTTATTACACAAGACATGATGATGTGATCTTTTGAATTGATAATATATGGACATTCGATATATTATGTATATTTTATGATGATTTTACAATTTGGCTTTCAATTTTTTTTGATTGAACCTTTTGAATGATTCCATGTGAAATTCATATCCAACACAATATTTGGGAGGTAAATTACATATATTACAATTGTCTATCATATATTCTCTTTTGTCTATCAAACCACCTATTTTAGGTTCCACATTGTTATATAAATCTGGAATATCAAAGATGCAAAAATCAATATCATTTATTGATCTAGAATGACTTTTATTAGAATCCATTATAATGCAAATATATATCATTTGATTATACAAATCATATATTTTTCATTTTTTTGTAAATTTATTCAATGGTATTAAAATAATTAATGTGTTGATCTTTAACCTCACTATATGGCAATATTAGATTTTTCATTTTTTTGTTGTGAAAGAAAGACAATTCAATTTGTGACTTTTCATCGTATACAATATTATTGAAAGTAAATATATTTTCCAAAGTGTGTTGATATTTATTATTGACATCTTGATATTTTATAATTAGATCTTTTAAACAAGTTTTTTCTTGATTATTAATTAAATTAAATTTTGTGAATATTCTTTTATTCATGATTTTTTCATCATAATCATATTTTATATCTTTAAAAGACAGATTATTACCTGAAATAATAAAATGTCTATCACCTTCATAAGAATATTTAACAATTTGCATTTTGTTTGTGTTGACATTAAAATATGATCTAATATTTTTGAGATGATTGATATAGAATGTCATAAATTGATATATAAAATACAAGTAAGTGGAACTATCAGTTTTATTATTACTTAGAGTGTTTATTTGCTTTGTACCGATAAAGTAAGTGTACATATTATTTAAGACCATTGAAGTTTTGAGTTTGATTATTAGTGCATAATGTAGTATATCCATATTATATTATGAGATTAATTAATATATCTTTAAACATGATTAAATTTATGCATTAAAAAAGTTGAAAATTTATATAAATACAAGTTATGATAATATTTATAGGAATAAAATGAACAAAAATAATACTTTGCCTTGGGTTGAAAAGTACAGACCGCATAATTTAAATGAAATAGTATCTCATATTGATATTATTAGTACATTAAAACAATTTATAAATAATAGATGTTTACCCCATATACTTTTTTATGGACCACCAGGAACTGGAAAGACATCAACAATAATGGCATGTGCAAGGGAATTATATGGTGGATATTATAATTTTATGGTGATGGAATTGAATGCATCAGATGATAGAGGTATAGAGATGGTAAGAACAAAGATAAAGAAATTTGTGGTATCTGACAATGTATTTTTTGGGGAGACACTAGTTGATAGAGAAAATATATTTAAATTAGTAATTTTAGATGAGACAGATGCAATGACAGATGATGCGCAGGCAATTTTAAGGAAAATAGTTGAGGAGTATACATATAATACTCGTTTTTGTTTGATATGTAATTATATTCAAAAGATAAGTCCAGCATTGCAATCAAGATGTACAAAATTTCGATTTGCGCCGATATCTGATGATTTGATAAGTAAAAGAGTGATAAAGATGGCAGAAGAAGAAAATATAAAAATATCTGGGGATGGGATTACAACATTAATAAAGAGATCGAATGGGGATATGAGAAAGGTAATAAATGTATTACAATCTGTTAGTATGAGTTATGATGTGATAAATGAGGGAAATATAAATAATATTTTAGGATATCCTCAGAAAGAACAGATACTTAAAATTATTGATTATTTAATGAATTGCACTTTTGTAGATGCATTCAATGCGATAAAGACAATGATGGTGAGTGAAAGTTTATCATTAGTGGATGTCGTAAATGAGATTCATGAGATTTTGATGAAATATATTTTGAATGATGATAGGAGTGTTATAAAGGACATGTCAATTTCAAGATATACAATGATTTTGGATAAGATTAGAGATATAGAAGTGAGCAAATCATTAAATTCAGCAAATGACATACAATTATCAGCATTGATAGGTATATTTAAATTATGATATATAATTTTTTGAAAAAAATTGTCTAATACTTATTGACTGATTATTTGAAAAAAAATTGTCTAATACTTATTGACTGATTATTTGAAAAAAAATTGTCTAATACTTATTGACTGATTATTTGAAAAAAA
>Ga0302280_1002163_pt1 | contig 15418 bp, 24 predicted proteins | sample III_Fen_E1_1_FD_198771 | JGI IMG/M metagenome (GOLD analysis project Ga0302280, IMG submission 198771) | Peat permafrost microbial communities from Stordalen Mire near Abisko, Sweden - III_Fen_E1_1 | ecosystem: Environmental > Terrestrial > Soil > Wetlands > Permafrost | place: Sweden: Abisko... | reverse complement strand
GCAATATTGCCTTAAGTCATTAGTTGCTGAAGCGGGGATTCGAAATGACGAAAGTTGGTGGCCGCTTTTCAAGTGTAGAGCATAAAATAGTCAGCGTCATTTCGAGCGGGCCAGTTGCAGTTTGCGATATCAGTGTGCTGCGGCGCAGCGAGAAATCCCCAGCCGGGACTCGTCATAAGTCGCCAGGGGATTTCTCACCCCGCGCAGTCTTGCCTCATGTCGTTAGTTGCTGAAGCGGGGTTCGAAATGACGATCGTTGGCGGCCGTTCGTGTTCTCGGGCGGCTTTTCTCCGGCACTGCAAAAGGAGGTTCGATTAGGCAATGTGCAACTGTGGTGAACGTCGGCGGTTCCCTGAGGGGTTGCTGACCGGGAAAATGCGTTTAGTGCGGGCATTGAGCGGCACCCGAAGCATTTGCTGACACAATGCTTTGCAAGAGGCAGGTTTGTGAAATCATGCGGATAGCAATTGCTCACGCTTTCACCGTCATGCCTGCGCAGGCAGGCATCCCACTGACGGTGTCAACCTGATAGAAAAGTGAGACTCCCGCTTTCCTGACTGCCGTCAGGCAGGCGCGGGAATGACGGTGAGTGCAAAAGTATTTGGGGGCGGCTAGCTCTGCGAGAAGTCGCTTCCTTCATAGGGGTCAGTCGTCATTTAAACCCTTTCCATCGAGTATCTGTGGCATATATTTTTCAATTCTTGCCTGGCGGGTTTTTGATTGTTTGGGTTGGGAGAAATAATAAATGTATGCTCTTTGCCTTCCGGGCGTGAGTGCCTTGAACGCAGTTTTGAAGGCAGCATCATTCTTTAATGTGTCTTGAAGTTCTTCCGGGATTTTAAATTCCGAAGTCTTTTTTAATATCACTTTCAAACCAGCTTTTTCAATTTCAATGGCCTCACAGATATAAGCCTTCAGGGTTTTTTCCAGCTTTGTTATTTCACGCACATTGGTGAACCGGGCCTGCCGTGCTGCCTGCACATTTTCTGTTTGCTGTATCAGGATGCCTTTCTCATCTTTTAATAGAGCTCCTTTGAAAAACAGCAGCGCACAGTATTCTTTAAAACCATGTATCAGAACGATATTGGCTTTTTGCTTGCCCGCAGCGTCGTGAAATGCGTAGCAAGCCTGGCCCCATTTCAATTCTTCGGTCAACATGCCTGCCTGTGCGGCTGGCAAGCTGTCGAGAATAATCCTTCTTAATTGCTCAAATTCTTTCTGCCACTTTTTTCCCTTATGAAAAAAGAAATCAACTTTTGGATTCATGCTGCTCTTTGCCATAGTATTTTATTTTAGACTTTTAGCAAACCCCGGAAGCCCCGGGCGGCATAGTAAGACTCTGCTCCGTTGTGATAGAGGAAAACAGTGTTGTAGCGGCGATCGCAAAAGACGGCGCCGCCGAGTTTCCTGATATCGTCGGGCGTCTTCACCCAGCTCGATGTTTTTGTGTCAAAGTTCCCCAATTGCTGCAAATCGCGGTATTGTTGTTCTGTCAGCAATTCGATGCCCATGTCAGCAGCCATGTTCATAGCGCTGTCTGCCGGTTTGAATTCTTTTCTTGACTCCAGCGCTTCGTGGTCGTAGCAAATGCTTCTGCGGCCTTTAGGGCTTTCGGCTGAGCAGTCGTAGAAAATGTATTCACTTGCTTTTTTATCGTACCCAATTACATCCGGCTCTCCGCCAGTTATTTCCATTTCATTGAGCGACCAGAGTTTTTCAGGGTTGCTTTCCAGTTTTGATTGTATGGCTGCCCAATCAAGGCTCTTATGGCGGCTCATGTTTTTTTCAAAACGGGCTTTCAAATTCTTGAGCAGTTCTTTGCTTTGTTCCGGAGATAGTTTCTTCTTGTTGCCCATGTTATTCGCTTATTGATTGGCTACAATGATTTTTCTGTCGGCAGGCCGCAGATACCATGATAGCACAGTAAAAGCAGCCAGCACGATCGGCGCAATGATTTGCACAGAAACATCGTTGCTGGCAATATGCGAAATCACCGCGCCGGTCATGGTGAAAAAGATGCCTGCATAAGCCCATTCCTTCAGCAATTTAAATTTCGGGATCAATATCGCAATAATTCCCAAAACCTTCCAGATGCCGATGATCGAAATAAAATAATTGGGGTATCCGAGTGGCTTAAAACCTTCCACTACTCCTTTTACCTGAAGAGCCTGGGCCAACCCGCCCGAAAAAATGCAAAATGATAATATGCCTGTGATTATCCAATACCAGATCAATTTTCTCTTTTCCATGATATCTTATTTTAGTTTGTTTGCTATTTCCTGTAAACGGTTATGCGCCATATTCAGGCCCTGGGCAAAGGGCAGCTTCAGCAGTTGGTCTCTTTGTGCAACTGATTCATAGATCACATGCATGTTCAGCTTGCTGGTGTCGTCAGTCAGTTTTTCAAAATCATATATCTCAAGTTGCACACCAAAAGATGCGTTCTCCAGCTCAAAAGTGCGGATGATTTTCCTATTTGCAGCAAACTCATGGATGACACCGTTAGAGCGGAAAACCACCTTTCCTTCTGCATTGGTTGATTCCAGTTGGTAACTGCCATGCTTCTTTGCTTCAAACTTCAGTGCTTTGGCTGTCGCCAAAGGGTTCGACATCCATTCCTCAAGGATCTGTGGGTCTGCATGTGCCTTAAAAAGCAATTCCACGGGCAAATCAAACTCTCTTGTAATTACTATATCGTGTTTGCCTTCTTCGGCATGGACTTTTGTTTTTTGTTCCATTTTATTTTTTGTTGCATTGTTGTTGTTTATTGTTAACCCTGAACAAGCCCGATGAGGTTGCTATCCTTATCTTTTACACTTGCGACTAATCTATCTCCTCCAACATTTTTGATGTCCTGGACGATTGTTGCACCACCTTCTACAAGAATTTGCAAACTGTTCTTAATATCATCAACATGATAGAATGCTGTTGCTCCTCCTTCCGGGTTGCCTGGCACTAATCCAATGTCCTGGTCGTCAATTTTAAATCCAACATAATAAGGCTGCTCCGCATATGGTTCCGTGCCCAAAAATTTGCGAAAGAGAGTCGTTGATTCTTTTATATTCTTGACCGGATAAAGAATAGTTTTGATGCCTTTATTCATACAATTTGTTTTTTTTCTTACTCTTTTGGATTTTCAGTTTCTCCCGTTTATTGTTATGGTTTCTGCTCCATAATATTTTTACCGGCTGCCAGGCCGCGAAGTCGCAAATTTTTTCCTTCCTTGTTTAGAGGCGAACGCGTTTATTTCTGAGTTTTCTTTTTATAGTTTTTCATAACGCTTTCTAATTTATCAAACCGGGTCTCCCACATATTGCGGAAGGGCTCAATGAAGTCGGCTATTGCTTTCATTTTTTTTGCATTAATGTGATAGGAAATTTCTCTGCCGCTTTGCTCTTGCCTGAGCAATTCGCACTCAATCAGTATTTGTAAATGTTTTGAAACGGTGGGTCTCGCTGTATCAAAGTTTGAGGCTATTGCTCCTGCGGTCATTGATTGTGAGGCAAGCAAGAGGAGTATTGCCCTTCTTGTCGGATCCGCGATGGCCTGGAACACATCTCTTCTTAAATTCATTTCGTAGCTATTTGACTACAAATATATGCGTAGTTATATGACTACGCAAAATTTTTCTGTGATTTTTTTCCGGAAGCTTTTTGATAGATTCTTCTGCAAGCGTGAAGATGGGTGCTGCGGAAAGCAGGTTGGGAGGTTTTGTGCTGTTGAAGGTTGGTTTGCCTGCTGATTACCGAACTGCACATAGGTTGTTTTGTTATACGGGGAAAATTGTCTGTTTATTGTTGGGGATCAATCGTAAATAAAGCAAGGAGATGACGCCTTTTGGCATGCATCTCCTTGCTTCCATGTTGCAGTATTAAGAGATCAAATCACTTGCTGGCACTTTATAATTTGCATATTCAGTGTATCCTTTCAGCGGGATTATTGTCTGGAACCTCTAAATGAATATATATCAGTAAAGCTATTTAGCTAAATCATTCTCCAGAATCTTTTTCCGCTCGGTATATTCTTCCTTTGTGAACTGTCCGGCTGCAAAGTTTTTTTGCAGGATATCAAGCGGTGAATCTTTTCTTCTGCGCTGGCCGGGGATATCGTAAGGGATTGCGAATATCCAGAAAAGCATAACTATCCATAAGAACCACCAAATCAGGTTCATTCCCCAATATATGCTGTTGCTAAACATGATGAAAATTTTTTTAATTAAGTGAAATAATAGGATGCAAAGCTGTCTGTTTTTATTTTACCGGGTGTTATGCAATTATGTTTATTAGTTACATCATTCCCACTTTTTACGAAATCATGTGTTTAGTGTTCCGGCCACTTAGTATCCCGATGAGAAGGCTTTAACCTTTTATACTCTGCGAAGATGCCGTTTTCGATAATTGAATGTGTGAATGATGTAATTCTTTGCCGGAGATGTGTAACAGTTGCCGGAGCTATTGTAATCATCTTTGCAGTGGTTAACGAATAGAAAGATATCACACAGCAATTTTGATCAGGGAATTAAATCAGGTGCAATTCATCAATAAAAAACAGTTTATACTATGGCGATTCAAACAACAAATCCGACTACCAACGAGAAGGTGAAATCTTTTAAAGAAATGACAGGCAAAGCGGTGGATGCTGCCGTTGCACAGGCTGCAAATGCATTTGAGCATTGGCGGCATACTTCCTACGAGCAAAGAAGCCATCTCCTGCATAAAGTTGCGTTGTTGATGAGAGAGAAAAAGCAATTGCTCGCGAAGCTCATCACGTTAGAAATGGGCAAGCTGATTGCGCAGGCTGAAGCTGAAATTATTTTAAGCGCAGATATCATTGACTATTATGCTAACAACGGGGCCGCATTTTTGAATGACAAAACGCTGAGCCCTTCATTTGGAAAGGCCTTTATACGGTACAGTCCGGTTGGTGTGTTGCTGGGAGTAGAACCCTGGAATTTTCCATTTTATCAGGTAGCACGTTTTGCAGCGCCGAATATCATGATCGGGAACACGGTGATGGTGAAGCATGCTTCCATCGTGCCACAATGTGCCATAGCAATTGAAGATTTGTTCAAAGAAGCAAAAGCACCTGCGGGATTGTACACGAATCTTTTGATCTCGGGCAAACGCGCATCTGCACTCGTATCCGATGAAAGGATCAAAGGTGTTGCGCTTACCGGCAGCGAAGCGGCAGGGGCAAGCATTGCATCACAGGCCGGGAAGTATTTGAAGAAATCTGTGCTTGAGTTGGGCGGCAGTGATGCTTTTATTATATTGGAAGATGCGGATATTGACAAAGCAGTTGAATGGGCAGTTGTAGGCAGGATGAATAATAACGGAGAGTGTTGCGTTGCTTCCAAAAGGTTTATTGCCGTAGAACCCATTGCCGATGAATTCATCAACAAGTTCAAAGAGAAATTGTCTCACATTAATGTAGGAGACCCAATGGATCCTGATACAGAACTTGGCCCATTGAGCAGCGAAGAGGCAGCAGTGCAGATTGCAGATCAGGTGCAGCGGTCAGTGGATGCAGGAGCAAAATTATTATTGGGTGGCAAGCGTGTTGACCGGCCCGGTGCTTTCATGCAGCCTACTATTTTAACCGATCTGAAACCAGGGATGGCTGCATATCATGAAGAATTGTTTGGGCCAGTCGCTTCTTTTTATCGTGTGAAAGACGAAGCCGCTGCGATTGTGCTGGCCAATGATTCTCCATTCGGTTTGGGTGGTTCTGTATTTACGCAGGACGTCGAAAGAGGAAAGCGGGTTGCTGATCAGATTGATACAGGTATGGTATTTATCAATCATCCGACATGGACACAGGCAGATCTTCCCTTTGGAGGCTCCAAGCGTTCAGGTTATGGACACGAATTGTCGGAACTGGGCATTGAAGAATTTGTGAACAAGAAACTGATACGAACGAGTGAGCTCTCTGATCCTTTTTAAAATTTAACGCGACAGTGATAAATTCTATCATCGTTTTGAAAAAAGAATATACAAATGATCACAAAGCAAATCGTGCTCGCATCAAGACCTAAGGGCTTGCCGACATTGGGTAATTTCAAATTCGAAAATGTTGAATTGCCTGCAATAAAGCCGGGCGAAGTTTTATTGAAAGGGCTGTATTATTCAGTAGATCCCTATATGCGTGGCAGGATGAATGATGCAAAATCCTATGCTCCGCCATTTCAGGTAGGGCAGCCTTTTGCAGGTGCTGTAATAGCTAAGGTTACAGAGAGCAAATCTGACAAATTCAAAGCCGGTGATATCATATCCGGGAATCTTCCATGGCGCGAACAGTTCATTGCAGCAGATGAAAACATAAAAAAAGTGAATGCCGATATTGCTCCGGCGAGCTACTATCTCAGCATATTGGGCATGACAGGGCTTACAGCATATTTCGGATTGGTTGATATCGGAAAACCCAAACCCGGAGAAACAGTTGTTGTTTCCGGAGCCGCGGGTGCAGTGGGTGTGGTGGTTGGACAAATTGCTAAGATTCATGGCTGTCATGTAGTTGGCATTGCAGGCTCTGATGAAAAGACATCATTGCTTAAAGACGAATTTGGTTTTGATGAAGCCATCAACTACAAAACCATAAAGGATATGACGGCCGCTATTGCCTCAGCATGCCCTAAAGGAGTGGACATTTATTTTGACAATGTTGGCGGTGCCATTTCTGATGCGGTGATCAACAATATCAATTTCCATGCACGCATCGCTTTGTGCGGACAGATATCTTTATATAATAGCACAGAAGTGCCAATGGGGCCAAGATTACAACCGGCGCTGTTAACGAGGAGCGTGCTTATGCAGGGATTTATTGTGGGGAATTATCAAAGCAGGTTTGCCGAAGGCATCAGTCATTTGGCGCAGTGGGTGAAAGAAGGAAAATTGAAATTTACCGAAACCATTGTGCATGGGTTTGATCAGTTACCTGAAGCATTGCTCGGATTATTCAAGGGCGAGAATACCGGAAAGATGGTAGTGGAAGCGTAAAGAGCGTTAAGTGTCTTTTACATACTAACATTAATTTATTGAGTAATCAGGCGCAAATGCAAGTCTTCATTCAAAATATTCTTTGTTTTTTTCCCACGGAGCGGGACAAGTTATGCTTCGCCAAAAAAGTACCCAGCCTGCGGCGGCCACGCCAAAAAAGGCGACCCGAAAACCCTGCTTACGGCTGGCAGGGATGTACATCGTCCCGACCTTATCGGGATAAACTGTTTTCGGGAAGGAGCGTCGATTAAGCTATGTGCTGCTGAGGTGAACAGCATTCGTTTCCTGATCCTTTGATAATCGGCAAGCACTTTTTTTGATAATACATCACGCTATCTTTCGTACTTATCTGAAAGGAACATATCCCTCAAAAAAGAAATAGTTTCTTCCTGCAGAATAAATGGAAGAGACTATTTCTTTTTGTTTCAGCGCTTCAAAAACCCGCAATCAATGCACTGAAAAATATTCTTTCACGAAGGCGTGTTGCTGTTTGTCTGTCATCTTATCAGCCGGCTTTGTTTCGATTTTTATTTTTTCGAAATTATGATTTGCCCTTAACACGTTCAACAGTTCGGATTTTGCTTCGGTGGGGCCAAACAGAATAACGTCCGTATAATTTTTGATCACGTCGCCAATTTTTTTGTAATAATCAGATCTCTCATGTTGTTCTTTATGATGCATCAGGTCTTCGCCTTTGCCCAGGCTTTCTTCTTTCTCTTCGTGTGTAAACTTTGAAGAGATGGTATTTGTCACTATCGGGTCTGTGGTGAATTCCATCATATGCGCATTCGCGTGATCCATCCAGATGCCTAATCTTTTTGATGTTGTCATGATATTTAATTTATTGATGTTATAGAAGCGTTTTTTGCAATGTCTCTTTGAACCCTCGTTTTGTTACTGATCAGGTTAGAAAATGTAATGTAGCGTTATCTCACACATGCAATGGCTTATTATTGAAATACATTAAAACAATAACAAATGATTGTATCCAATCTGTGAATTATGTAAGGTTAATATGTAATTGTGTAACGGCTTCAAAAAATAAATGATTCACTTTATAGCCGTTATATTCTTTCATAAAAAATAAAAAAATGAAAACAAATGAAGCACTGCAAAAGGATGTTCAGGATGCGATTAAATGGGAGCCGGTTTTGAGCGCAGCAGAAATTGGTGTCACGGCGAAAGATGGCATTGTTACCCTGACAGGCACCGTTGATAGTTATAGAAAAAAATCAGAAGCAGAGGATGCAGCAAAGAATGTTGCAGGCGTGAAAGCGGTAGTTGAAAAAATAGAAATTGCAAGTAGCAGTATTGGTATAAAAACGGACAGCGAGATTGCCGCTGAAGTCATCAATGCTTTTAAGTGGAACTGGGAAATACCAAATGCTATGATCAAAGTAAAAGTAGAAGGAGGGTGGGTAACCTTGGATGGTGAACTGGAATGGAATTATCAGAGAAATGCAGCAAATAAATCAGTGAGCACACTTGATGGCGTGAAAGGCATTGCCAATAATCTGACCATCCGGTCTGCCACGCACGACCAGGTTGAGCAAAAAGATATTCAATGCGCCCTTGGCCGCAACTGGTCAACAAATGATGCAGATATACTCGTAAATGTCTCGGGCAACAGTGTTACCCTCAATGGTATTGTTCATTCATTTTACCAGAAAGATGAGGCAAGCCGTATTGCCTGGAATGCACCGGGAGTGAGGGGTGTAAATAACGAATTGGTTATTGAGTATGGCGATTAATTCCCTGCGGATAATTCCCAATCTTTTATTTATGGCGATCAATCTGCAAATAATATGGCTTTTTTTTCTTGCAATGCCAATAGCATGTATAGCCTGGACAGTTACTCATGAAGAGGTATTTAAAGAGCCTCGTGCCTTTTGCGCACAAAAATGCATGCAATGCAAGACACTGGTAGCAAGAAAATTTTTTTACCTGTTTACCTGCGAGTATTGTTTCAGCCATTACGTGACTATTCTATTCCTTTTCCTGACAGGATATAAACTGTTGATGAATGACTGGAGAGGTTATGTGATAGCGGGTTTTTCATTGGTCTGGATTGCCAATATTTACATGAGCTTATTCGGATTTCTCAGACAGGACATCAAAAAGGAGCAAACAGAAATAAGCATTATGTCGGGGAAATCAGATTACTGACGATTCCATTTTCTTTCAAAATCAGGTTCTTTATTTTATTACATCATATTTAAAAACAACAGTCATGTCAAACGAAATTAAATGGTCATTAGACCAGTCGCACAGTGAAATTTCATTTAAAATAAAACACCTGATGATCTCGCATGTCAGAGGTTCTTTCAAAACATTTGATGCGAGTATTTACACTACTGGTAAAGATTTCTCGACGGCTGAGATTGATTTGTGGATAGACCCTTCTTCCATCACTACGGGAGATGCAAAACGGGATGAGCATTTGAGAGGCACGGATTTTTTTGATGTGGAAAAATATAAAGAAATCACGTTTGGCTCAAGCACCATTGGACAAGCAGATGCGGAAGGCAATCATGAACTATGGGGAGAACTAACCCTGAAAGGCGTTACTAAAAACCTAAAATTGAATGTGGCTTTTGGAGGAATGATCACCGATCCATGGGGAAAAGAAAAAGCAGGGTTTACGGTGACCGGAAAAATAAGCAGAAAGGATTGGGGGCTTACCTATAACGCTGCCATAGAAACAGGGGGAGTAGTGTTGGGTGATGAGGTATCTATTTCATGTGAAATTGAGGTTGCCAATGAAGGCCCCAAAGAAGAAGCATTGGTTCTTGAAACCGAAGAAAGAGCAAGCTTGTAGATGATGAAGGGCGTTACACTTATTATTGATTTCAGCTTCGCGGATGGTTATCAATTAATTTTAGCGTGCATCATGATTATTTCTGTCATCGTGAACAGGAATAGTAAGCTGCATTAAAAAATTACACGAGATCTGATTGTAGATGACCTTCAGTGTTAGTGGAAACCAGTTGGTAAAAAATTTATCATTATTGTAAAAGAAAATAAATGACAACAAAAAATTTAGCTGTCGAAACAGACGCAAAAAGCGAAGTTCTTCCTGAGGAAAAAAAAGAGATAGCCCAACAGCAGGCTGGCGATACGCCTGTTAAGAAAAGAAAGAAAAAGCACAATTCTGCCTTGGCGGCTGCTTTACAGGCAGGGAGCGCAGTTGATCAGGCAAATGCCCGCTCTGCGGGTGATGTTGGCTTTGGAACTACAGGCACTAATCTGACCTATAAGGAAAAGGGTGGCATTTTGTAAGAGTAGACACAAAGCGGAGAGAAGGTATCTGATGCTTCGCACGCAAAGCACGCTTCTTTTGTTTAAATAGTATGTTTGATTATAATGGATCAGTCCAAAATGAACCATGGCGAAATGCAACATCGCAGCTACTCCGCTACAGGCAGGACCAGCCACGACCATCAGAAAATGATGATCGCTGATTTCAAGAAGCGCTTTTTTGTGGTGCTGCTTCTGACTATTCCTATCATGGGGCTATCAGCTATCTGAACGAATCTTTGCTTACCGGCGAATCAAAGCCAGTAAAGAAAATAAAGGGTGATAAAGTGATCCCGGGGTCTGTGAATGGCGATGGTTCATTTAAAGTCACGGTGTCGCATACCTCCAAAGATTCATTTCTCTCGCAGGTAATAAAGCTTGTGGATGATGCGCAGAAGTCGAAATCTAAAACCCAGTTGATGGCAGACACCGCTGCAAAATGGCTGACATTTGTTGCTATTGTTTCCGGGTTGGCTACATTTTTATATTGGAAATTAACCGGGCAGCTATTAGCTTTTACTATGGAACGCATGGTAACGGTGATCGTTATATGCTGCCCCCATGCGCTGGGGCTGGCTGTGCCGTTGGTAGTTGCTAAATCAACGGCACTATGAGCGAAGCATGGATTGCTGATCAAGGACAGGAATGCATTTGAGAATGCCAGGAAGATCACCACGATTATTTTTGATAAGACTGGTACATTGACCGTGGGTAAGTTTGCCGTGTCAAAAATTATATCAGTGAAAAAGGAGTTGAGTGAAAATGAAATTATCCGCCTGGCATCTGCAGTCGAACAAAAATCAGAACATCCTATTGCAACAGGTATCCTGCAAAAAGCAAAAGAATTGTTTGTCGCTATTCCCGCAACTGAGAACTTTAGTGCCATAACCGGAAAAGGTGTAGAAGGGACGGTTGAAGACAGGAAGATACTGGTTGTTAGCCCGGGTTATTTGAAAGAAAAAAATATGAATTTGCCGGATGGCTTTAAATCTGATGAAAGGGAAACAACGGTTTTTGTGATCATTGAAAATGATCTGGCCGGATAAATTGCGCTGTCTGATGAGATACGCCCTGAATCTGCAGGTGCTATTCATACTTTGAAGCAGCTACACATCAAAGCCATTTTGCTTACCGGCGATAATAGCAAACTTGCAAAAAGCGTCTGCGAAACATTGGGCATTGATCAATTTATTGCAGAAGCATTACCAGCTCAGAAACTGGAAGAGATAAAAAAGCTCCAAATCGCAGGTGAATTTGTTGCGATGACTGGTGATGGCATCAATGATGCACCTGCGCTAGCACAGGCAAATGTGGGCATTGCAATGGGCAGCAGAAGCGATATAGCTGCGGAAACTGCAGACATTATTTTGGTAAACAGCAATCCAAACGATATCGTGGACCTGATCTTATTTGCCAAAGCTACTTACCGCAAAATGATCCAAAATTTAATATGGGCAACTGGCTATAATGTAATTGCGCTGCCGCTGGCAGCAGGCGTTTTATATAAAGAAGGGATATTGCTTAGCCCTGCAGCAGGCGCTGCCTTAATGACCTTGAGCACCATTGTTGTTGCCGTCAATGCGGGGATGCTGAAAGTTAAACCAAGCTGAGTTCTCTGCCTGTCCGACGTGTCGTTGACAAACAAGTATTTCTATTATTTTTTCATCAGCCTGTCAACGGAATAATATTGCCAGTCAGCATATTGGAACAAGAGCGCGAAATAAGCGCCATACACAATCTGAGAGAATATATTGTTCCATTGCTCCAGCAGTGAAGATCCAAAGATCAGCACCACAATGATAATTGCGCCAAGAATGCAGGCGAACCGTGTGAATAAACCAATCAGTAACAAGATGCCCGTTGCAAACTCAAGAAACGGCAATGCATAACTGAATAGCGTAACGATTGATGCGGGCAAGAATGATTTGCTGAATTCTGACACCATGCCGTTACTGAATACCTGTAATTTTGTGAGCCTGATCAGGCCATGGCCGAACATGCTCATGCCCATGGGTAGTCTCGCTAACAAATACGTCGTGTCTTCTTTTTTCATGCTTGTTTTTTGTTTATGTTTTCTTCCTCTTTCGAGCCATTGCTGTACAAGGGATACTGATGGAATATTTGCGTCATTAATTCGTACAATGCGGGATGGTTCTGCCTGAATAATTCAGGCTGGCCAAAAAAATATTCTGATGCAACTGCCAGAAACTCCGCTTTATTTGCGGCGCCATAAATATTTATATCGGACTGGCCTGCTTTAATTGCGGTAATGTTTTCAGACATCAGATTCAGCCATGGGATGCAATATTGTTTTTTCAGCAATGCTTCAGGCAATCCATCCACCGCGCCATCTTCTTTGTCCAGCAAATGAACGAATTCATGTATGCCTGCATTTTCCTTTCCCCTTGTGTCATCAAAACCTTTATGCAATGCGGGTTTGGAAAGGATCATCATCATTTGCATGGCGCCTTCTCCTACCATTCCCAGCACGTCCCGGTCTTTGCCACTGGTCGCAAAATCAAATTCATTGAATGCATCTCCATATAGCAGAACATCACGAAGGTTGTAATATCTCCATTCGGGAAACCCGAAGATCGGTATCACTGCGCTGGATGCGATCAGTAATTTGTCAAGTTCATCAACGTTTGTATTCACTCCTTTGATGCGCACATATCCGAGGAACTCTTTTATCTTTTCCTCAAAGCGGATTTTACCGGCATTATCCAACGAGCGGTAGAAAGCAACATGCTTTTCCAATAAAAGCTTATATCCATCGGGCAGTTTGATTTTCTTCAGCGGCTTTTTATACAGGGCTAAACAGATTACCACGACGGCAATAAATATCAAAGCAAGAACAGGCGCCATGAGTCTGGGATAATTTTAAATGCTAAAGTATATTGTTGCCGGGAAAGATGCGCGTTTTAAACATTCGGAAGATTCTTTTCATTAAAAAATATCCGGAGACGATGATTTAATTCTTTTTGGAAAAAACTTCAAGAATGACATAGGCATTAAATTGGTAATGAACAAACGGAGAATTGCCCTCATTTATTTTCTCCAGTTCCTCCTTCGCTTTCCGATAGGATCCGAACCATTCCGGATATCTTTTGAAAAGATAAGGTTGCCCTGATTTTCCATCATCCGATTTTGGGTCAGGTGTTTTCTCAAGGCCAAAAATTGCAAATTGCGATTTCATTAATGTATGTTTTTTTTCTTTTCAATTTATGCCGGCAGTTATTAATGCTTTAATGCATGCATTTTGGAAACCATGCACTGGTCATTTGCCGTGGCCGTTTTCTCCGAGCGCAGTAGTCTTCTGTTTATTTATTGTCTTCTTCATGCAATACAAAAGTTTCGTTGCCACTTCCATCGATGAGGCAGCATTTTGGCCTGTGATGATATTTCTGTCAGTTACCAGATGGCTCAGGAAATCCGGTCTTTTAGTGTACACAGCACCCAATGCTACAAGTGATATTCCCAGTAAAAATGGAAGGATGCTCTTCAAACCGGAAGCATGCTCTTCACTGTTGCTGAATCCGGTGATTTGCCTGCCTTTTACTAATGGCTCTCCTGAAATATTGAGCGGGCTCAATAAGCCTGCGCTGCCATGGCTAACCGCGCCAATGAGTTTATCTCTGTTATTAAAATCTTCTGCCAATGCTTTTAAGCAATTGTTGCAAGGGAAGTCCCACATGGCGCCATGTCCGCCGGTAAGGAAGAGTATGTCAAAGCTTTCTGCCTTTTGTGTGCCAAGGATATCGGAATGTTTCATCATTTCCATAGCTTCCGGATCTTTCATAAAACGTTTTGTTGCTGAATTTGCAGCGATGATGGATTCGCTTTTCGGATCCAGTGGAACTCTTCCTCCTTTTGGAGAAACAAGAGTCATTATACAATCGGCCTCCCTGAATAAATAATAAGGTATAGCCAGTTCATGCAGCCATAGGCCTGTCTTGCGATCCGTATCGCCCATCTTATCATGCGAAGTGGCAACGATCAAAATTCTTACTGGCTGCATTATTTAGTTGTTTTACCGATGACGAACCTGAAAATAACAAGACAAGGTAATCCAATACGAATATCCTTTGCAGAAAAGAGTTAAATGTTATATAACTATAGAAAAAAGTTACATGATTCACACTTTGTTGCAGGCATACAGATTTTAAGTATAGCTTACATGCAGACAAAACTTAAAATACGAAACATGTATCCCTATTTTTACCTACTGCTTGTTGTCGTTTCAGTTGTTATTGCGCTGGCGATTTTATTCCTTACTCATTACAGAAATAGTGGCCACACGGAATTATACAGGGAAGGTGTACGCAACGAAAATGATGGGCGATATGAACTCGCATTGCAAAATTATGAAGACGCATTGAACGAGATACAAAAGTTAAAGCTGGACAACCAATTTGGGATCAAGATTTCCCAACGGATAAAGGTATTGCGCAATTTCATGCTCTATGAAAAAAATCTACGGATTGTCAGGTCTATTGATACTATGAAACCATTCGCCTTTAAAATGTCTAAATGAATAATGAAACGATAGTGGATGTATTTTCGCTTCATACACCGGATAGGCTGCTGGATGCAGCTTTGCTCTGTTTTGAATTGCCGGAAGCTATTAAAAAATTGAAATCGGAAGATACCTGGAAAATGGGAGAGCGTACTGCTGTCACATTAATGAAAAGCTCATTCATGCGAATCGTGCTGATCGCATTACATGGCCAGTCAGAAATCAATTTTCATCAGTCTGGCAATGTGATCAGTGTGCAATTGCTGGAAGGGAAAATAAATTTTCAAACACAAAACGAATCGGTGATGCTTTCAAAAGGTAGCCTGATAACCATTCATGAAGACATGCAGCACACTTTGATTGCTATTGAAGAATCTGTGTTTCTGCTTACGGTTGCCATTTGTCCTATGGAACATATATAATTGGTCTTTTACATTTTTTGCTAAACTGATCCCGCTTGCTGCGTTCAGAATTGAATCAAACAAATCGAATGAATCCAAATAAAATAATTACCACATTGTTCCTTGACATAGGAGGCGTGTTACTGACTGACGGATGGGACAGGACATCCCGCAAGAATGCAGCGTTCATTTTTGATATTGATCACGAA
>Ga0302280_1002158_pt1 | contig 15443 bp, 13 predicted proteins | sample III_Fen_E1_1_FD_198771 | JGI IMG/M metagenome (GOLD analysis project Ga0302280, IMG submission 198771) | Peat permafrost microbial communities from Stordalen Mire near Abisko, Sweden - III_Fen_E1_1 | ecosystem: Environmental > Terrestrial > Soil > Wetlands > Permafrost | place: Sweden: Abisko... | reverse complement strand
TATGTACTAGTAATGATAGATAGTGATAGTCCCCCTCCGTGTAAAAATTATTATAACCAATAAGTGTATAACAGACAATACAAAATGGGAAAACACGACGGATGCAAATGCAAAAAAGGAGAGAAGGGAGATCCTGGAACAAACGGTACTAACGGAACCAACGGTACTAATGGAACAAACGGTATCAACGGTACTAACGGTAAAGACGGAAAAGACGGAAAAGACGGAGTCTGCTGCGGTTCATCGTGCGGTAGTAACGGTAACGGATGCAGACAGATCAATGTTGGATTTATCGACGAACCATCAGACAGTTTAATACCAACATCCTCAGCCATCATTCAATCATTACAACGATTTACGAACATTGTAAAAACACAATTCGCTTATGTTCCTAACTTCACCGCTGGTGTTTCGGATCCAATCGCTCAAGCCGATGCAGTTGAAGCAGCCGTTCTTTCTCTATACGGTCAAGGTTTCAATTACATTATCATTGGTTGCCAATCGACCTACATAAACTTGTGGATCACCGGTGGAACCCCTAATTTGGCCGGAGTCAACGAACAACAAAGATTCACAGACAGCAATATCTACTTTGTATTTGAAGGTCTAGGAACTGCCACCTCAACTTACATCAATCTCAATATCAGTAATATTATCAGTATGGTAGATGTTGATCCAAACATCCCTTTGAAATCTGCTAATATTGAAGAATTCACAACTGTTGGGGGAACCGTTCTTTTTGTCTACCAAAGTGGAGATGCCATTTCGTTACAGTTATTGGCACAATGGCAACAGGCAAATACCGCATTAGGTGTTAATGCAAGAACCTTCACGCCATTTCCCATTACAGCCCCATTATTTTCGCAGATAAATGCGGCTTTTGCAACACAGGTCAACGGTCTTCCAGCTAGTTCTATGGTTATTTTTGCTGTTAATGCAATAGCCGTTCTTCAGGATCAATTAACTACTCAACTCAACTTGTTAACCTTAACTAACATCAAATCTGCTGCTACCCCTTCCAACACCACTACTTTGTTCGGTACAAATTATGGTCCCGTGACAGTTGCTCTCGTGCAATGGGATCTACAAGAGTATCCAGCAGCTTCTGGTTTCACTTATTCAGATCCTTATTTGGTTAGTTTAGGATTCCAAAATGGCCCAACTTTCGTCTCAAATGCTGATCCAAGATGGATACAATCCATGGGTTATCTTAACTCAATGGCGTGTGGCAAACCATGGAGAGGTACCGACGGTTCATACAAATTTGATATCAACAGATCATCTGTTGCTCCATTCATACTTCAGTACTACTATCCAGCAGACACGGTCGATCCAACTGTACTTTCAATAGCAAACAATCCTGAATGGACACCACTTCTTAACACAACAATTCCATTCCCAATCTAAGTAGGTTTTCATTTACCATTTCATTTCCTTATCATGTATTTATTCCGATGAATAAGTACAGACATAAACCAATAAATTAAAAACTAATACATGATGTATGTCAAAGGATTCACAAAACCTACTGTCATATAGACATATCCCATAATCCCGATCAGTATCAACGATCCCAAATAGATCAAATGCGATCTATCGACATACTTTAATGCCTGATCAAAGTAGCCCTTTAGTACGTACAAAAACGAGAACACTAATTTACCGCTCGATTGAAATAGATCACTAAACGTCTCGTAGAACTGCTTTAGATCGATCCATTTAAGGAAATGCTCAATCCATGTCAGATAACTACTCAGTTCGGCGAGGGTGGCCCCAATGAATGTGAACAGTTGTCTAGATTTTTTTGTTAGGGCGTTCAGAGCAGTAGTCGGTCTGTACTGTATCTTATGAAGTCTACAACTGTGTTCCCATCCGAAAAGTACCAATAGTCCGACCCCTACATAGGTTATCGTACTAAAACCACCACCTCCGAACCATTGACTAGACGATCCGTAGAATGTATTGTTCATCCAGGTAACAGGCTTCGTAAATATGTCACTCATTGTGTATATTTCGTTATGATATCTTTCCTGATACTTTCTTCTGATTTGTCAATTAGTTGTATTTTCAATATTTTCAACATTTCTAGAAATAATAAAAAATGTATTTGATGTCTAAAGGTATTCCGGGATGCACCACATCGATCTTACTAATCAATGGATTCTCATCAATGGTAGGTACAACATATTTTTTGTCCATCATCTTGTATACAAAGTGCGGAATGAATTTCGGGTTGGTTTTATAGTCCTTGTAGTATCGATAATAGTTGTTATGGATACACCTATCGATAGATGTCGCGATGTGTATTATCCTTACGTAGTAGTTCGTATCTTGGACTATGTTTATCAGATTGGTTCGGCTTTCAACATCCAGATTAGTGTTATCAATAATCATCGAACTATTTCTAGCTACACATTCTTTCATCATACTGAACATCTTCGTTTTGGAGTGTATGATATCCATACTAATGTACTTAATGTTCGACCATGGGCCGATCGGTAGGTCCGAACATAGATATCCTTCGATAATTCTCCTGACGGTGTACGATTTCCCTGATGCCGGCAGACCAACCATGATTATTAGCTCGGGTCGACATTCGGCATTAGGTTCGAAACAGTATCTGTTCTTTAAAAGTAGCGGATCCAACTGTACTATTGGATATTCATAAACACCTTTGGATCTCTGTTTCAAAAATATCTCTTCGGGTGTTTTGAAATGAACCATCAGGTTGTAGGCAAATTTGATATCCGCACTCGTATGATCTGCTTGACGACCAGCACCATCACCACAGAAAAAACTAGTTTCTCTGTTCAGATTCAGATTCTCTAAAAAAGTCGGATAAGGTTTACGATGGACATCCTTGTGAACAGCACAGAATATTTTGAACGATATGTCCGGATGAGTTTGTAAAAGATCTTTCTCCATTTGTTCGATCTTCTGTTGGAACATGGTTTGTTTAGAGATATCTGATCTGATGCCGGCCTGATTAGTTACGATCATGATCTGGAATCCTTTGTCAGAATAAGATTGTAAAATGGTCTTGGTGTTGTAATAGAGCCATCTCCAATCATCGGATGTAGAAGCAAATTTCTTACCTGATTTAGTAGTGATCAATGTCTGATCTAGATCGAATCCGGCCATCTTGATCGATTCGTCCTCTGTCCCTGAATTCGAGTCAGAGTCCAAGTCCGATCCACTGTTAGATACGAATCCAAACACATTGTCTGTTTCACCGTAGATATAACCTATCTCGGAGTCTTTGTAACCCTTGACGGCAGGAACTACTAGTACGTAGCGCCATCTCATTTAGAACTGATTTGATAGATTGGTAGATCGGGACAGTAAGTCAGCACATCTCTCAATCATAAACAATTCAATATTTCTACCAACCGTGTTCAATGAACGTATAATGAAATGAGTGTCCAACTTATACATGTCACAACACAGAAACTTCAATGATTCCAAAAAAAATAAAGCGACAATGCTGAGAAAATCTAACGATAAGATAACCCAGAGAGGATTTGATGATGCCGATATCAACAATCGTGTCTTTAATAATCGGATGGATGTAGATCGAATAATGTTAGAACGACAGCTTCATTCTCCGAGTTTCGGTCAAAATGATAATGATAATGATAATGACGACGATCGATTTATCGGAGAGCTGACCGGGGAGTCTCTTAACACTCATGATATATTTGATAAAGGGATGCCGGTTCGTTCATCGTTTACTGTGAAAAAACCTTTATTTGATAACAACTCTCATCATGATTTCGATCTGTTTCAGAAGATTGACAAGAGATCCCCAGATAACATAAGCTACTCCGACTCAACATGCGATGGAGATTTCGCTTGTTTAGATGAGGCGATGAAACCAATTACTAACGGCACTGATCCTTACGAGATCTGTATCGGTGATGTGAGCGCTACGACTTGTTGGATGCATTCTAATATGTTCACAATCTCGAAAGAAGACTATATTGTGAACGGACTAGGATTGTTCTCTGCTTTCGGTGTGATATATCTGATTTCGACTAACAATACCGAGATAGAACTGAAGAACTATTTTGGTTTCCAAGACAAACGTCATCTCAATGCTGGTTTATTGACTATCCGTGAAGATCTGAACCAGTATCGAGACCAAATTGTAATTGACAACTATCTTATCAATGATAAGGGTGTACCATCCAAAGGGGCTACCGCAAAGAAACTCAAATCACTGATCTTTAATATTGTCATCAACAGAGACTATCCCGATCAAGAGGCGGTACGTGTTAACAATATCATTCGAACGGTTAGTGATATGCCGGATGTTCTGAGTGCAAATACTGTAGCATTGTCTGATATCAGCCTGATCTGTGTGGCGAAACTTGAACCGATCTGGGCATTCAAGATAGACAGTATTGTCAAGGGTAAATTCATTCGATTCTTGGGTAAAACTTTCGATTACTATGAAGATGCCGACAGACAGATTGTGGAGATTCCGATGCAGGGTGAAATGTTTGCCATAGGCCTCATCATTAATAAAAAAGGTGCCATAGAATCTACCGATCTAAAAGTATTAACAACCGCATTCAACTACATGAAACCAACCATTCTAGACGAAGTACTGATTCCGATCATCAAGAAACGTTATAAAACGCGACTCAACAAGACTCTTCAAAAAACAGGTCTCAATGTCACATTCACAGATCATGATATGGTAGGTCTGTATCCAGAGGGAGGTTCGATCAATGATTGTATTCAGTATGTTGATCTGAACTTTAGTACAAAATGTGGTAACGATAGATGTAACAACAAGGGTTACAGAACCACCAGAAAAGTAATCTGTAATGGTTCTTTTGAATTCTATCTAAGATCGATCAAAACCAGTTGTATCATGATGTTTGGTAGATTATAAAGGTAAAAAAGATTGAAAAATCTAACATATTGCTAAACCCATAACAGTCTCTTCCACTACACATATTATTCAAAATGGGTAGTATCAAAAGCAGAGAATATAATGCGAAATTAATAGATCCGGATAACAAAACCGATTCTTTTAGTACAACAATCGATTCAGAACAGATCAAAAAACTGGTAACAGGAGAGACAATCGAATTTGATAACGGATATAAATGGGCCCTTTTCGAGAAGCCATACATATACATCAAGGAACAATCCCTAGTCCTGTTCTATCAAGCAAAGACCGTTTATGTTCAGATTGGAATGTCCATTTGTGAACAAACCAAAATTCGGCTCGGATCATTACCAATTTCACACGATCTACTGTATGATTTGGTTGAAATATGCGATAATGGTATTGATATGTCGAAAAAACTGGAATTGGCGAAATGTCTTTCGGAGATGTACAATATCCTGAAGAATTCTAAAATATTAGTGAAGAATGCGGACAAAGAATACATCTTAGTAAGATTGGCCAATATATTAGAAACAACAATGATCAAACTTTCTGATCCAAATTTAGTGGTGGCTAAAGAAGAGATAAAAACCGAATATCGTAAACCGACTGTATGGGAGTTGTTCGAAGGTAAACTCATAGAATCTCAGATAGATTATTTCAAACATGAATGTCCTTCCGAAACTTGTGTTAACATGATGTCTATCAAAATGTATCAATTTAATCATGAAGATAAAATGGTCGTGTATACAATTCTAGATTGTCAACTCGAAAAACTTCTTCAGGGTGAATCTGTTAGTAGATCAGACGATAAGATATGCTGTTTAACTAAGGTAGAATTGGTAGAAGAACCCTATAAAGAACAAAAATTCGCATCGTATAAAGGAATTGTGACGTCTCATAAAAGACAATGGTACAGGTTGTATTTTACTGAGACTAACAGAGATGGCCAAATCAGTCATACAATCGGTGATATTTTAAGTCCTAATGTTTTGAGAATATTTGAAGATGTCCCTCTGAATGCAACCGTAAACATATCTATTGATGTTTTAGTGCACCATTTAATGTTATTACGCCCTGATGGCAAAAATGGTATCAGATCTGATTATTTAGAGAAAGCTATTGTGCGAATTGAAAAATGCATCGCAGAATTGCAAGAAAAACACATCTCGGAACTAGTTACTATCGTAAAGAACAATGAATATTCTGTCGAAACCAAAGGCAGAATAACACGGATCATTTCAGCTAAAGATACGAGGGTAGGAGGCGATCGCACGTAGTGCAGAGAGACGCAGCCCCACACATGAATGTTCATAGTTAATCGTTCAGATTTATTTGTTCGCGTTGTGTCCTTTTCCTTATGTTACATGCATTAAGAAAAAATCAATGTTTGCACTTTAAGAAAAAAGAGCAAGATGTAGCCAAAAATGAGCATGAACGATTGATTATAAGTATCCATGTTGATGGGGATTCGTTTCGCTAATGCTCCGATCTGCTGTATACCCTGACAAAATATATGATTCCAAAAAAGTCGGGGTAGTGAAGCATAGCTGAAACGCAGCCCCCATCAAATGAATGTTCATAGTTAATCGATCAAATCAATTTGTTTACTATTATCCTTTTCCTTAAGGTGCATGCATTAAGAAAAAATTGAAAAAAGTAAATAACTGATGAACACAATAGATATCACATCATTATCTCGTATTCTAGCATGAACTCGCTAATTTCAACAAACAATAATAATGCCCAATTACCGATTCCGACCGAGTTTTTATCCCCCAAAGACAAATCTGACATAATACGTCTATTGACAGTATGTGAGAATGCTATCAACAATACGATCAATAGTAATAAGCTTCAAGGGAACATAGTGATTCCACTCAAGAGTACTGAGAATATACTAATAGTTGCAATGTTCATCGATCTTTTCGAAAGATCCGATCTATCCAATACAGGTCTGACTGTAAAACTCGCAACAAATGAAATCATCGAACGAGAAACTGCGGTTGGATATGAATATCCAATAGTAGGTGTATCACTGATCATCGGACATTCATTACAACTACATTCGTCAGAACCTGTAATAAATTTCTTCAGTATACAGCAGATAGCTCGAGTAACAGAACTATTGAATCTATGCATGAAAGTTCACAAAAACAAAAACAATGCCAATGCCAACTCCCAATCAGACGTAACGGTTCAAATCAAAAATACCGAAGATGTAGTGATAATCGCTAGTTTGATCGAACATCTTGAACAACACAATATTAAAGCACGTCTCGCAACTTCGGTAGTTACTGAACATGAACCCGCTTTAGGTTACGATTATCCAGCAGCTGGTGTTTTCTTGGTCTTGACATCGGCACCAAAGTCAAGACGAATTGTGAGTAAACTCTAGGATAATTTTTGATTTAAATCAAGTGTGGATTCTGTGTAATAACGTTGATCGGACTGAATGAAATCCTTGCTTTAATACCAGGTAGAGTTATCACCGCATAGAAATCATCTAACTTCTTTTGTTTCTTTTTTGTATCATGTCTAATAACAAATGTATAGCGTTTGTTCTGATCCAACCATTCTTTATCGTAATTGACTCTATAGTACGTTTTACCTTCGGGAGTATCTCGTAGAATGATCCGACAGTAGTAGTCAGAGTTCGACCCATAATCTTTCGGATTGCGCTCATTCGAGTCATAGATCCCTCTGACACTCAAGAATATTCTAATCTTCTTAAGTTTATCTCTAAGGACATCAGTGATCGCATCATCGGCAAAACTAGTCATATCAGGATTGAATGTTGTATCAAGATCATCGATGTTTACAGATTCATGAATGTTACCATCATCATCGATAAAGGTGTTGAGGTGATTTATTTTCAATATATTGAAGACCATCTCCATATATATCGATATCAGAATCTGAAACTGATCTGCCAAACTATCGTATCTCACATTAGGATCTATGTTTGTTTTAATTGTGATATTTGAATCCTCTTTTAGTACAGTTGGTAGTAGTATCCCCGCATAGTTTTCAACATCATCATCCATCAAGATCTTCCACGCTAAAGATTCGGTGGTAACAATGTTCTCGATATCATCTGGTTGGTCTAAAAAATCTTCCATTATTCTCTTATCTCTTATTGTAGTGTTTTAAGTTTACGTTATTAAGTACTACAACCGATAAATTTAGATTTTTGTGTGTAAGATTATAAACGAGTAAATGAAGATCATATGTTTTTTAACAGTCAAACCTCCCAAAATATTCTTCGATTTCTGTAAAAGACTCAAATCGATTGATTATCGCGTTAGTGTCTGTATAGATGATGATAATTATGTCGTTTCACCAGATAAAGATATTGATATTATCAAGATTAACAGGACAATATGTGAGAACGCCGGATACAAGAATCTAGTTGCTTGGTTTACGAATAGGGCATGTTCAAGGGAGAAGGCTTTATATTATTACAATCGTATCGATAAGACGGATTGGACAGATATATGGTTTATTGAAGAAGATGTTTTCGTTCCGACCGTCGACACAATACGTCTTATCGATCAAAAAGAATCTAACCGAACGGCAGACCTACTATCAGCATCCAATTCTATCACAACTCCCCAGACCGATATGTCAGGTTGGTGGTGGCCACTGGTTCTTCGTCATACCAAACTAAATCCTCCTTACAGTAGTTCTATGATATGTGCGATAAGGGTTTCGAAACAGATGATGATGTATATCGATCAGTATGCAAAACAACATCTGAACATGTTTATGGACGAAGCATTCTTCAATACTATCGCTCTTAAAAACAATTTGATTGTAATCACACCCTTAGAGCTAGCACCGATCGATTGTTGTCAGGCTTGGAGAATCGGAGATATCGACAGATTCAAACTGTATCATCCTGTTAAAAATATACAACAACAGTATGTGTTTAGAGAGTACATCGAGACGGGACATGTATCAGATCACGATAAGCATCTACTTGATTCAACAACAACATCTTATTCAAATAAAAATATCAAAAGACATCATCACAATACAAGGTAAACAATAATCTATCCTCCCTGTGTATTTTTATATTTGTACATTGAATTATAAATAAGGATAATTGAATGAAAATAATCTGTTTTCTGACAGTGAGACCACCAAAATTATTCTATGATTTCTGTAAACAACTCAAATCTGACAAGTATCATATCAGTATATGTATCGACGATGACAATTACGATATTCCAGATCTGAATGGTGATACCGATGTAACCATAATCAAAGTTGATAGAATCGAATCCGAAAACGCCGGATACAAAAACTTAGTCGGTTTTATGCCCAATAGAGCTTGTTCAAGAGATAAGACACTCTACTACTACAATCGTATCGACACAACCATTGATTGGACCAACATTTGGTTCATCGAAGAAGATGTCTTCATACCTACTATTGATACAATAAGACTTATCGATGAAAAATATCCGAAGGGAGATCTTCTATCGGAATCCCATTGCCTTGTAGGGGGTCCTAATTTCTCGGGCTGGTGGTGGTGGAAAACCGTTTTATCTCAGATAGACTTCGATCCACCATATGTACTGTCAATGATATGTGCAATTCGAGTTTCAAGACTGATGATGATGTGTATCGATGCGTATGCAATACATTATTCAAATATGTTCATGAATGAAGCATTCTTCAATACTATCGCTTTAAAAAACAATTTAGATGTTGTTGTGCCATCTGAACTATCATCGATTATCTTCCGAAAGGATTGGACCGTAGATGAAATGAACATACACCAATTGTATCATCCGGTTAAAAATATACATGATCAGTATGCTTATAGGAAACACCTCACATCAGATCCGACTCAAGATTTATTGATCGAAAGTTCGATAGAAGAGTCGATAGAAGAGTCGATAGAAGAGTCGATTGTGACACCGATAGAAGAGCCGTTTGTAGCAACGATAGAAGAGTCGATTGTAACATCGATTGTAGAGCCGATTATGATATCAAAACAGTGGAAAAAATTCAATAATAGCAATGTAAGGAAAAGACATCACATTCTCAAATGAACCTGACCGATTAACTATGAACATCTTATCATTTTTTCTTACCTTACAACCATTAGAAAAATTTGAAAATACAAAATATCTGTAGTCCCCATTACAATTATTTTTTGATCACATAATGAACTATTCGGTTCCTTCATCGTTTAATATAGGTAATAACGCCGGTTACGTTACTTTCAAGTGTAAATGTCAATACTCTACCCGCATAAAAAATGTTCAGTTCAAAGTCTTACAAAAATCAAAACTCATCACTCAACTCGATGATGACTTTCGTACTAAAGTTAATGAACAGATTAATAAGACATGTGAAGTGACATTTATTAGCGCATCTGACGGTTTGTAGTAGATTTGGTTTATTGTATGTATTTAAAAATGAGATTGCAAATATATACCCAAATACTCTGAATGTCGGATTATGTAGACTACGAAGACGCTTTTAATATAGGTTCTATTCAACTCGAGCCCAGACTACAAGAGTACATCAAACGAAAGAAGTTCAATGAAGAGAACGATATAGAACCACCTATCACCGAAGAAAAAGAATTTTGTATCACCCCCTACGATCTTAAGATGATTAAACGTCACAAACAAGGCAAAAAGAAACTGTATACCGCTAAACGTTTGATCCAGAATCCTAACTATATCAAACCCGATACCGGGGGATTCGGAGAGATGGATGTTGATTTCAAGAATGATCCTCGATATCAAAGGCTTCAACGTAAAATGCAGTCCCACAAAAATGCCCAAAAAAAGATCCGGAATTTTGAAGGGATCAGTGAGGACTACACGATATTTCATCAAACCAATCCTTACGATCTAAATCCAGCCAAAAGACCTTCCAAGATTGCCAAACCTTACGAAAATTCTTCTGAAGAGAACAGTAACTCCATTGATGATTCCGACGATGACAACTATGAGAGAGTTGGACACGGTAGTTATGATTACAAAGGTGTAGGGGGGTGTACGACATTCCTCGATGATTCGATCATGATGGATAGTAGGGATCTGGTTTTGGGACCATGTAGACCCATCCGTAACGATCGAAAGCAACGTAATTCTGATAGTACTAATTTTGATTCTAATCCGAATCGAGGTAGATACTGCTACTCTCCTAACAATCGTGATCGTTCAAACAACTTTTCTACATACAATCATCCCCCTAAGATCGAATACAGACAGTTAGTGTCTAAAGATGGAATGTCCAACATGTGTGGTATGGAACATAGTCGCGATCTGAACGATATCATCGGTAATCTGGACACCTACAACAAACATCTAGACAAAACCTACGAATACATCGACGGTCAGTTTGATATTGATACCCGAACATGTACCCCGAGTTGTAGGAATGGTACCCAACGTGAAACACCATCTTCGTATCAATCAATCCCTTTTTCTTATGGTAACGGTCTCCCCGATATATCGGTAGAAGATTCATTAAAAGGTGGTATTCGAGAATCATCTAAGAAATCTTTAGGTTTTAGAAACCCTTTTGAGAATCAGTTCGATTACATATCACCAGACATCTCGGATTATAGACACACCGTTCAGATGTGGCCTCAACCTACTAGAGGACGAGATGTTGAAGTTGCCAGGCCACATTCCGCATCAGCTAGACAGGATCGAGAGATGAGAGATAAGATTCTAGATCGTAAACAGTCTAATCATAAACAATCTAATCATAAACAATCTAATCATACACAGTCTAATCGTAAACCCGCAGAACGACGCTAAAGTTAAAAATATTGAAGTTTTATCATTTATCTGTCATATCTATCACGATATACTAAAACATTCCATGTTCAATCGTATACAGAGCTTACTAATTATCAAACCCGACGGCGTTGCTAGAGGATTGATCGGACAGATCGTAACACGTTTCGAACAGAAGGGATTTAGATTGGTTGGATCAAAGATGGTTAATGCAACTCCTGATTTGTTGGCTAAACACTATCCGGAACATTTCGGCAAGGACTATTATCCGAGTATCGAAAAATCAATGACAGCAGGACCGATGTTTGTGTTTGTTCTAGAAGGACCCGATGGAACCGTAGAATATATTCGAAAGATGTTAGGAGCAACCAATCCTATGAAAGCAGATGTCGGAACTATTCGTGGGGATCTTGCCATAGATTATGGTCACAACGTTTGTCATGCTAGTGATTCTGTTGAGGCTGCCAAAAGGGAGATTAGTGTTTGGTTCAAAGAAGAAGAATTGGCTTTTTATAAAAATTCGATATTTACAAGTTAGATAGAATTTGTAAATGTGTAAGTGTGTTTGAATATTTTAAATTTAATAAATGCCTTTACCTTGGTATTTTCTTTCATTTAGTGTATTATTCTTTTCATTTCTAGTCATTCGCATCTTACGATCACATCTCTGGGGCCATTTTCTACAGCCGGTTCCACAGTTAGCATTGACATTAAGGGCGATAGAGCAGGGAATCCAACTAGCATCTCTGCCACCATCAGGAACTAAATCAACACCTGTCAAAGGAACTGGTAGTTCTGGTATGAAATTATCCTTGGCTTCCAGGGATGTATTGATAGCCCAATCGTAAAAAATGTTAGCCTGAGGATCTTTATTTAAATCGTAGAATCTGTTGATAGGTGTTCCTCTGTAGAACATAGCAGGATCGGTCATTCGCGAGTGTTGACTATCCAGATAATCGTTACATATAGGGATGTTCTTTGTTTTGATCTTGGTTACATCGATAGGATTTACTTTACCTTTTTTAGATCTGCTCAAAGGTACATTTCTGTTACTAGCGATAGAATCGATATCAATGTTCTGTTGAGCAGCAGCGATAACATCACCAGATGGGGAACTAACACCGGCTCCTCCGAATCCTGATCTAGGACCGAAAGTTGTTAGACATCCGTTGCAGTTGTGGATTCTGTCGGTGTTCATAACATATGAATAAGGGGCAGTCGAATCATAGAGATCCTCTGGATATGTACATTTATCGTATCTCTGTTTACTGAAGTGACCAACGTATAACGCCATTTTTATACTAACGAACTATATAATTATTTTTTTAGTCTATCATTTTCGATGATGTTTGACATAATTTAATTAGCTTTGAGCATTTTTGCAGGTTCACGCATCTTAAGCGGGAATCCTTTACAGTTAGCAGGTTTAGGATCTCTGATACCGGTTTCATTACCCCAATGAAGATTATTGAAGACGATAGGACAGACTTCAGGAGCTAATACCACAGGCACCGATGGATCATAAGTACTGATACAGTTAGGGGATTTCTTACATCCTGGATTGTATTTTCGAGTAGGACATAGAGATGCTGGTCTGGTTATGAGAAAGAGTTCAGACTCAACATTGACTACATCTGCATCAAAAGGTCTAGTGTAGTGATCATAGACACACTTATTACAGTTCTCAAATTTGCCGTCGTACATCTGATACGAATATGGTGCAGTAGATTCACTCAATTGTTTATTGTAAGCGCATGGATCGTATGGTAAACGAGTTGAAAAACCCTTGTGATATGACATATCGCAGTATTCTATATATCGTGAACATAAATAAAATTTGGTATTTGTGTATTTTGGTATTTGTGTGTAATGAGTGAAATAGTTCGAAAGATAATAATGTCCCCCTTTAGTTATAAGAACATTTCTCATCATGTCCGGTCTAGGTGAAACATTGGGTCTGGCTGCAGTTGGGGCCGTAATAAATAAGCGAACAATTAAGCCTGTAGTCAGGAATCAGAACAATAAATCCAAAAAAGAGAGTTCTAATACAAGAGACATATACTCCTCAAACAACACACGAGCCGTAAGAGACGATTATGAAAAAAAGGCTCGTGCACGGTTCAGAGCAAGTCGTGATTTTAAACAAACCAAAGTCATTCCCAAAGACTACAAAGGTTTAGATGCCTTTTATGCCAGAACAAAACATCAGGTTGCCAAAATAGAGAGATTTGATAATAATAATGCAGATGATGATGATTCAGTTTTTTCAGATGATGATAATGCTACTTTTGACAGTAACTATTCTAACGGTTCTGATGAAGGATATCATGGATTTAGTGATGCTGGTGCAATGTTAGACAAGATTCATAGCATCTCTAATAATCGCAAGTTCGAATCATGTGTTGCAAAAAAGAATGATTCAAAGGGTCGGGACAAATTTCGAGAGAAGAATACCTGGGTTCAACAGTATGATCAAATGCGATATGATAATCCCGATGGTTTTGTTTCAGAAAACAGTTCAAACAAACACACCATCGGTCCTAATGCCCGGATGGCCCGTATCGAATTAGAACGACAGATGGAGATAGACGGTGGGTTTTCATCCTATGATAAACACGATGATGGTACTTACGGAGTAGTATCGGCCGATTCCCCAGATTTTATTCATGAAAACATGGCACCGTTCGTTAGAAAGGGTCCCAATCCGATCCACGAGAACAAACGAAACATGGTGAATCAGAGAAAGCTAGAATTGTTTACGGGATCTGACGATAATCCAGAGTGGAGACCAAAAATCGAGAGAGCCCCACTATTTAGTCCGTTGATTGGTGCAGTCAACATCTACGGAGAACCCGTTAGAACCGATGAGTATCAATCCAGATACTTTGCAGGTAATGAGAGACGTAACGAACTACCTTTTCAACAGATCAAAGTGACTCCGGGTCTAGGAATCGGATTCAATGCCATCGGTAAACAAGGATTCCATGATATGTATCGTGTCGTTCCAACCGAGGCGTATGTCGATAATTTGAGAACTCTAAACAACCCTAAAGTCTCTTATGGTTCTTATGTGGGTCCTGGTAAAAAAGGAGAAAAGGGACCATTAATGGGCAAGGTATCACAGTACAGAGCTCCGAGATTCAGAGAAAGAGGTACCAAAGATATGATCAGAGGACGATCATACATCACAGCCCCTACTGTTTATGGTGAATACGATCCTAGAAATCTTTCAACAGTTAATCGAGGTTTAAAAGAGTCAGTTGCGATGGGTCCTGCTAAGTTCTACGCCGAAGGAAACACACCTGGGAAGTATCGAGGGAACTATCGTGAGGCCAACAGAGAAAACTACAAGTACGATCACCCTAGAAATCTGTACAATAGTGAGATTCTTAAACCTGTCGCAATCAATTGGGATGATGTACCAGACACCACCAAACGTGAAGTACATGCCAAATATGACCGAGCGGGTAATGTTACTGGTAACAAAGAACAATACACTGCTATTAATTGGGAAGATGTACCGGATACCACCAAACGTGAGATACATTCTAAATACGATCGAGCAGGTAATCTTACGGGCAATCGTGAACAGTATACCGCTTTAAATTGGGACGATGTACCGGATCCTACAAAACGAAACATCAATGATAAATACGATCGTGCCGGTAATCTCACCGGTAACAGAATAGAATACACCGCAGTCAATTGGGACGACGTACCAGATCCTACGAAACGAAATATTAATGACAAATACGATCGAGCTGGTAATC
>Ga0302280_1002156_pt1 | contig 15451 bp, 11 predicted proteins | sample III_Fen_E1_1_FD_198771 | JGI IMG/M metagenome (GOLD analysis project Ga0302280, IMG submission 198771) | Peat permafrost microbial communities from Stordalen Mire near Abisko, Sweden - III_Fen_E1_1 | ecosystem: Environmental > Terrestrial > Soil > Wetlands > Permafrost | place: Sweden: Abisko... | reverse complement strand
AAAACTTACATACAACAATATCTACGAATGCTTTTAGGTGGTTAAAATTTACGACATTACGGATTTTTGTTACTTTTACGTTATTTTCTAAAGACATATCATGAACTTCCCCCGAAAAAGTGGACACAACGAAGAGTTGGTTTTAGTATGATAGCCAGCTCAAAATCGGGAGGTGTTCAATGGTTGGGGAAAACGGAAAAAAGAAGCGATTTGACCAAGACTTCAAAATATCAGCAGTCAAGATGGTCACAGAGGGCGGCCATAAGGCCGCTGAAGTGGCCAGGAGCCTTGGAATCCATGCAAACCAGCTATATAACTGGAAGCGGAAGTTCACAGATCATGGAGACAAGGCCTTTCCTGGTAAAGGTAATTTGACTGAGCTTGCCGCGCTTAGGCGGAAGTTGCGTGAAGTCGAGATGGAGCGCGACATCCTAAAAAAAGCAGTCGGCATATTTTCAAAAACGACAGACAACGGTTTAGATTCATAGATGATAACCGTTTAGTCTTCGAGCTCCAAAAGATGTGCCGAGTGTTAGAAGTATCACGGAGCGGGTATTACGCATTTAAAAAGCGCCCTAAAAGTCAGCAGAGGATCGATAACGAGACGCTGCTCATTGATATAAGACGGATTTTTCTGGAGAACAAAGAGATTTACGGTAGTCCGAGGATCTGGAACGAACTTAATAACGTCGAGCACACACCATGTTCAGAGAATCGTGTTGCACGGCTCATGCGGGTCACGGGCATTGTTGCCATCCAGAAGAAAAAGTTCCGTCTGACGACGGACTCGAGGCATAGTCATCCGGTATGGCCCAATATTCTCAATCGGAATTTTGTGGTTGAAAGGCCGAATGTCATTTGGGTTTCTGATATAACTTATATCTGGACTCTTGAAGGTTGGTTATATTTGGCGGTGATCCTCGATCTATTTTCGAGAGGAATTGTGGGGTTGGCGATGGATAAAACCGTAGCCGACACCTTGATCATTCAAGCCATGAATCAGGCGATATTACACCGCCGTCCTGGCAAAGGTCTGATTCTTCATTCTGATCGCGGAAGTCAGTATGCCGGCAATGATTTTAAGGCAATATTGACTCAGAATGAGTTTGTAGGGAGTATGAGTAAGAAGGGCGACTGCTGGGACAATGCCGTCGCAGAGAGTTTTTTTCACACGCTCAAGGTTGAATTTATCCATCGGATGCGGTTCGCTACCCGTGAGCAAGCGAAAAGAATGATATTTGAATATGTTATCATGTATTACAATCGCAAGCGCGCCCACTCAACGCTCGGTTATTTAAGCCCGGCAGAGTTTGAAAAAAGGCACGCAGTATGTCTTAACTAATTGTCCACTGGTTGGGGGAAGGTCAGAATGACCCAAGTTATCATGAATTAGACGATAATGGTGAAATGAAGATTGCAATGATTCCTTATTCAGAATTAAGAATGTTCAAATATAAAAATGCGAAACAAGAAATAATAGATCAAATTTTAAAGAAGAACGAATGGATACGGGAAGATGCTTTTGACACAACTGTTTCATTAGAGCATAAATATTTTACGGTTTATTATGACCATGTGTAATGCAATCAAAAAGACCTTATGACAATAAATCGTAACTCAAATCGCGGTTTCTCTGAAATGGAATCATTTGATCATTCTAAATTGAAGAACGACGCCTCTGTGGAATATTACAAATCTGGGAAACTAGCAAAAGAGGTTTTGTTAAAAAATGGGAAGCCCGAGGGAATATGGAAAGAGTATTACGAGAGCGGCCAATTTAAATTGGAAATAATTTTCAAGAATGGCAAGAGTGAAGGCGTTTCTAAATGTTATCACGAGAATGGACAACTTGAATATGAAGGGATTTATAAGGATGGGAAAAAAGAAGGAATTTGGAGAATATATTTTGAGAATGGAAAATTGGATCGAGAAATTATATTCGAGGCAGATTATGAGTTAATATCGGGAAGAAAGTATTTAAAATGTGCTGGATGTGATCAACAAATTGAAGCGCCAAGAGATTTTTGTGTGGAGTGCCTAAAGAAAATAGATAAACTAAAGGATATGGGGTATGACCATTTTAAAGCAGGAGTAGATTTATGTGCAGCGGGGAATTTTTTAAATGCGATTATAGAATTTTCTGTTGCAATTGAAATATTCCCAGAAATGGACGAAGCTTTTTTGGAAAGGGGAAAGATCTCTTTAAGAAATCATAATTATGATGAAGCGATAGTTGACTTTAATGAAGCTATCCGATTAAAATCATTCTCTTCTTTAAGGGGATACTACTATCGAGCGCTTGTATATATGAAGAGTGGAAAAGAATACGGAATAGTTGATCTCCCACTCACGACATCAAAAGGAAATTCTAGGATTACCATCCCTAAAGTAAAACTCATGGCGGTTAAAGAGTTTTCAGAAGCTATCCAACGCGATTTTGATAATCCAGAAGATTCTATTTATTTAGCAGAAAGTTACCAAACAAGGGCTGGTTTATATTGCCTCCTTGGCACTTGGGATCAGGCCTATACATATAGTGCTATAGCCGATTATAAGAAAATAATTCTTCTTTATCCTGAAAAAGAAGTTGAATGTAAAAAAATGTTGGCCATGTTAAAAAATAGATTAGACTCTTGGAATGATTTGGAAAAGGAAGAAGCACGATTAAGGGCAGGTGAATTAATACAACAGTTATGGGCCCAAAATGAAGAGGCGTCCTTTAGCTACGAATTTTTTTGTTCAATATATAAGCATTAACTTAAAGGGACCATGATAATTAAAAAGGACTGCCGATGAAACATATTTTGCCTTGGGTTGTAGCATTCGTAGTTGGAGTATATACCTCTTTTGTTGCTATGTGTATGTGGAACTGGTTCGCCGTTCAGGCCTTGCATGCGCCAAACGTCTCTTTTTTACAAATGTTAGGGTTGATTTGGCTAATAAATCTTCTGATTAATCAACAAGATAATCATGAAGGCCGATGGAGAATTTTATTTACCTCGATTGAATTATGTGTTCCTCAAGAAAAGCAAGAGTTGCTTACCGATGCAATGGACGAGATTAAAGATAATCTTTGGATAGATTTATGGGGGAAGATCGCCGGACAAATTATAGGGAATACATTAACGCTTGTTTTAGGTTTTATATTGCATTTATTTATTGGATAATTTAGAACTATATGATTTTACAAAGAATCTATTTCCAAAGTCAGAAGAGCATAAATAAAATCTTAATAAACGCTATTGATTGGAGCAAAGAATGCTAACCATTGGGGTATTAATTATAATTTTTTTGCTAATTATTATTCTTAGAAGAATAAAGCATGTTGATTCGGCCGATTATTTTAGTGATCTGGATTTAATAAAATCAGAGTTAAGTGAGATAAAAGAAAATTTATTTAAAGACAATGTTGATGCGGATACTGATAAAAGTCTAGAAAAAACATTAGAAAATATAGCAGATGACCTATTTTTAATCAAAATGGAACTTAAATTGGTTAGAATTGATCAACTATTGGGCGAATTTGAAGGGACTATCGGTAATGAAGAGGAAGAATATAATCTAAGAACAAGATTTCAGCGCCTATACTACTGCATGTATAGATTGAAGCGATATATTTATTGGGAAGGAGATAATTCAGAAGGCATTGAAAAGGAGACGCACAAACTTAAACTACAACTGACACTTAATGAATCAGAAGAAAATGAGTTATCCGGGTTTGTTAAAGACATTGTTCATGATAGAAATAGAGAAATTGGATCGTCCATAGCTTGGATAAATGATAAAAAAAGCGCAACCGAGTATAAGAAGGTTGCTTTAGAAAGTTTTGAAAAAGAGAAGAAAGAATTGTCTCGTATGGAGATCGTTCAAAGACTAAATCGTATCCAATGGCGCTGTGAGGTACTAAATCAGATGGAACATTATTTTAAAGAAAATAATAGCCTAAAGGGTTGGGAATATAAAAATGAAAATATATTTAGTTGGGGCGATACGGACGAAAGATCAATTCTTGATTATTAATGCAGTTCGGTGATTATGATACCAACTAACCCTGGCTATCAGCAATTTGTTTTGTAGGATTTGGCGACTTAATTATTTTTTGTATATGAGAAGGAGGGGGGAAGAATGAAATATTTTAAAGAGTTACTGTGTTTTTTCTTAATCGGAGCAAGTATTGCTTTAATTAGTAAGGGATTTTATTTTTGGCCAGCTTTATTAATCATATTTTTAATCCAATTCTTTTTGATACCCTTGTTTGATACGTACAAGAATGACTTGAAATGGATAAGTAATGCTCTTTTTGAACCTGAAAATCTTGAGAGATTAAAAGAAGAAAGGGCCTTACATCTAACCATTCAGTTAGCCATGAACGAAAATAAAATAAAAAAAGGGATGAAAGTAGAGGAACTTCAAGCCGTGATTAATGGTTTTGGATTTACTAATAATATAATGAAATTAAAATTCGATTATTTATTAAGCAAAGACGAACCATTAAAAGAGCGAAAGATTTTTGTTCGTGGTTACGGGGACGGAATTCCTGTGCCCAAAATAACTATAAAAGTAAAGAATGGGGTATTAATTAGATTAGAACGTGACAATGTTTTTGCGTAATGCGTTGCGTTTAGATCAGACACAGGTAAATTAAATGCAAACAAATAAGAAAAAATCATCTAAAGTCAAAGAATTCTTCAAATCTACGTTCTTTTTGACTTTAATAGGAATGTTTGCGGCATTATATGCTTACCAGTACCATATGCAACCGGAAATTAATATACTTGGAATCGAAGCTCAATATGCGCGTTCCACAAGAGAAGATAATATGAGAATTGATTTTTCTTTCAAAATCAAAAATGAGGGCGGAAGCAAAACTAAGAACTTAACACTTTATTCTGTTTTTCCAAAATGGGCAATAAATCAACAAGGAATTACCGTTAAACCATATGATTTTGTATACTCAGATGTTACTAATCTAAGGGAAAATGGTGAAGAACCATTCGAAATCTATAAAGATATAAATACGGACGATTTTATCCAGTCTACTAATACGGCTCAAGGAATCTATCTTGTAGTTGTATTACGTTGGCAAAGTGACAATTATGCTCATTGGGGAAGGACTTTTGAGAACCATATGCTATTGTTTCTGCGACCCAGCATGAAGGATAATAAAATGGTTTTTCAAGTTCAGCAAATGGAACAAAGAAATTATACCCATTGGTTTATAAAAGCAGAGGATAGACCAGATGTCTTTAAAGTCGTAGAAGGATTAGGTGCGGCAAAATTACTTTATGGTGATATTTCTCGTTTTGATTGAAAATAAATGCTGGTCCCTGGTATTTAATCAGGGACTCTTGCTACAAGCATAATTTTAGATACACTGTCCGGCATCACATGAGGGATTGGTTAATAACTAATTTTAAAGGTAGGGGACTTTGCATCGTCTTGCTCGCGGTGATCGTAAATGCGGGTAGTTTGAATATTGGAATGCCCTAACCATTTCTGTACTTCGACGATGTCCGCGTTATTGTTGAGCGCGTTCGTGGCGGCCGTGGCCCGCAAGGAATGAGGGTGGAATTTATTTATATCGATGCCGGCTTTAAGAGCGTAATACATGATGATCTTATAAATACCGTCACCGGTGATATGTTTTGGATTTCCTTCTTCGTCCTGGTAGTTTTTAAGAGGCAAGAATAACGGATCATCCTCTTGACCAGGGTGATCACAAGCATTAAGATATTCATTAATCAGCTTAATCGTTGACGGGTTGATGGGAACACGGCGGATTTTGTCTCCTTTGCCTTTGATTAAGAATACGTTGACCCCGCTGTCAACGTACATGCTCTTTATCTTTAAATCACACACCTCGGCCCGGCGCAAGCCGTGGTAAAGGAAAGTTGACAATATCGCACGGTCCCGTTTGCCTTTAATGGTGTAGGGCAGGGGGGCAGATAGAAGATTTCTGGCCTCGGCTTCGTTGATGATCTTGGATTTACCTATGTGGTTATCAACACTTGGCCGTGAAATTACTTTAAAAGGATTGGCTTTCATAGCGCCCACAGAGCAGTAAAAGGTAAAAAGGCTGGATACGGACGATAATTTACGCGCTACAGCCCCGTTTCCGATGAGTTTGGGTGTGTCTTTAGGGATTTTATCAGCGATTTTGTAGCCAGGGCCGTATTGCAGGGCCAGTTTCCATTGGGTGATGTGCTTGGCGGTGATTTCGCGGTACTGTTCGGGTTTTTTGATACTAAAGTATTTTTTGAATTGTGCCAGATCAGTTTTGTAGTAACGGGCCGTTTCCGTGCTTTTGGTTCGGGCGTTCTCAAGCCATACATCCTCGGAGGACAGAGGGGCCAGGGAATGCATTTCAGGGTCGTTTAACAGGGTTATTTTGTTGGCGGCTTTTTTCATAAAGTTATTTTACTATTGGTTAGGTATATAATCAATAGTTGTATTTAGTATCGGTTATTATGATAATCAATAGTTGGGTAAAACTACAAATTAAGGAGTAAATCCCCATAGGATTTTGATTAAGTTGTTTATTTCCAGCCAGATAGCTCAAAAATGCCTTCCCAATTTATTCCACTTCTAATTCCATTAATTTTGGGAGTGAAAAATTAAACGAGTTTTTAAGCACAGCATCAGAAAAATCGTATTCTCCCTGTAAATTTATATGCCCCCAGACAACGATAGACCCGTTCTTTATGATCTTAATGAGGCGGCTACGCTCAAATGGGTCTTGAGTTTTGTAAATCAAGTCAGACAGGTATAAATAATTCCAGCAGATGATGGCGTTTTCAATTAGTCGTTTACAGCCAGAAGCTTTAAGCTGATCTTCCTTGGTCCTTTGTTGAAATTCCTGGTTATTGCCAAAAAACACTGCTTTAGAAAATTTGTTAATGCTTTCTGTTTTGTTCAATTGCATCTCAATGGCTTGCCGAAGTTCAACATTATCAATATATTCTAAAATAAAGATGGTTTTGATAATCTTACCAAGATTTTTTAAAGCGTGCTGTAGGGGGTGTTCCCGGGAATAGGAGCTTAATCGATGTAATAATTGGGATGGGATTGTGCGATTGAGTTTTATGGTAGCCATAAAACGTAAAATATTATCCCACTCATCCTCAATAGTTTGTGGGTCAATCTTTTCTGCTGGCATTATCTTATAACCCAAGTTTTTGAAAGATGCGCGTGTATCAAATGAGAACAAACGTTGGTCACGTAGATTTTTAATTCTTGGGGCAAGAGTCTTTCCCATAAAATGGGAGGCAGCAAAGACAGTATCGGTGCATCCATGGGTATCGGTTGAATGAAGGAAAGATTCTATTTGATCATTTATATCTGTCGGATCATTTTTGTTAAATCCATCAAGTACGTAGGTCGATTCACGCTCGGATGAAGGGATAATAATTGAATGCAACACGCTGTGTTTTTCATTAATAAAGGGTATATCACTGATACCTTGCCCTTGGCCAAAATATTTATAGGAACGCCGGGCATTTAATGAATCCACACTAACGCCAAATTTCTGACCGTCGCTGCTCGTATGAGATACCCCAGGATTTTTTTGGTAGAGACATGGGATTTTCAAGAGATTGATCACTTCTAAGATTTTATTGTTAGCACTATTGATGTTTTCTTCTGTCAGATACCAATTATCTGTGTTTTCAAGAGTGGCTTGTTTGATATCGTTTGATATACGGAATATTTTCTTGATACCAAGATTACACCCTAACCCCATGATCGCCGCAAAGAATGTCTTATCATCTGGTTTTCCCCAATGCATTTTTAATTTCCAATGATCAAAGCCGTTTGTAAAATTAGCAACATTATTGACTGAGGAGAGAATTTCATACAGGGAAATATACCTGTCTTGAGGGAATAAGTCCGCGACCTGGGTCCCAGATGGGTCTTTCTCTTTTAATGGGGGAGTCGTTAAAATCATTTTGTCGATTGAATTAAATTTAACAAAGGTGTTTTTCTTGTTTTGAATATTTCGGTTTGTCAGCTCAAAGTGAGCTTTTAATATCTTATCCAATTGTTCTTTAATTCTTTTGAAATCCTTAAATTCAGTTAATCCAGCCCTCAGAAGGATGCTTTCTTTATTTTCAATCCATTCTTTTAAGGAAATTAAATAATTGTCAAATGTCCGGTATTTATATGAATAGAGCAGGTTCAAAGCCCCTGATTTGATTGTGTTTGCTGCTTCCTGGAATAAAAGCACCTTGTATAAAGACACGCGCATTTTCTTATTATCGTCGAGAAGCACGTTTCTAACTTCTTGTTTTAAAAAATCTACAGGTGGCTCTTGCCCAATGGCACCGTCCTTGTTCTTATAATAATTGATGGCCTTAAGGATTCTTTTATTGTAGCTATCTTGATCAAAACAGATGTGCTTGATGATGTCTGATGCACGATTTTGGAGCTTAATAGACGCTGATTCTAAAATATCGTAATAACTGTCGTTTTTAAAAGACTTATAATCTGAATCGATTTTTGTGATCTCATCTTCAACAGAAGGGGAATTGACGGTGAGTTGTTGTAGTACCAGGTTTTTTGCTTCTTGTACACGTTGTTCGAGTGACTGTCCCTCGTTAGACAAAATATTCAGAAGACCCTTTAATATTTGATCAAATGTTAATATGCATTCCTTAGCTTTCTCAACAGTTTTTTTCATCGCTACCTGTCGTTTTTCCCGCTCAAGGAAATATTGTTCCTCATGCTGCTTGGAAGCCGCATTACGGGCGCTTTGACTGGACTGAATTAATGAATCGATCAAATAATCATTGAGGGTAAAATACTGATGTATGATAAAACAAACCAGCAGTAAATATTTGTTATCTTCCCGCCTAATCATTTGAAACGTCTGTGATTTAATCACTATCCCCGCGTAATACCGGGTTGTTGGCATATTTAAATTCAAATGAGAAATCACAGGTTCTAATTCTCCAAACAATCCTTTAAAATAAAGCAACCCTTTGATGTTTTGCTTAATCCCCATAGGACGAAGGGATTGGGAAGCCTTCTTTAAATTCGTCAGCTTATAACGTAATAATTTTGGATTAACAGCTGAACCTTGTAAAAGGCTGTCTAAAAAACGTTTGGTATCTTGAGTCATGACCTGATTGAGGGACGAAAGAAGTTTATTTTCAGATTCATTTAATGCCGTCGTAATTATATTGGCCAGGACAAAATAGCCCGGCACTTCAATCTTATTGTTGTTAAGGTACTCAACAAGTAAGTCAAAAATCACGATGGGCCTTATTTGGCTTGAGCAAAGGCGCAATGCCTCCTGCATAAGAAGCTCTTTTGATTGTTCAGTAAATTGTCTTTTCCCAAGCAATTCAAGGATAATTTTTTGATGGCGTTCCAGGGTGGTTTCATCATATTTGTCGAAATCAACAATAGCAGGAGGGATTTCAAAATCATGACAAACAAAGTCTATTTCGCTTTTATGGAAATCTTTGGGTTTATAGAATTTATTTGTCTTTTTGAAATACCCAAATTGTAAAACAAAGCCAACTTTGTTCGTTGGGGACCGAAACGAGGCAACAACATCAGCTACACCTTTGGTGGGACGGAACAGTTCTTTGCGGGCATTGGCATTAAGAGCAGGGGGCAGGTCAAAGGATTTTATTTCACCAGGGGAAAAGATTTTTATATTAGTGGGCATGAATATGGTCCTTGATGTTTTGGACGATTATACCTAAAAAGTCCAATTTTTGAGAGCAGATTATTTCTACCTGGGGGCCCCAACTAAAATTTGCTTTATATATAAATACATGGTATACATTCACCATACCTAGAAATTTATCCAAATCTCCAAAGGGAACATGTTTAAACGCTTTATTGCTTTATTTATAATCGTCAGCTTTATTTTTAGCTATTATCAGCCAGTCTATGCCCAGGACTTTAGCGTCAATCAGCTTCCTGTGCCGGGAACAATGGTAGGGGAGTCTGCGCCTTTCACACCCTTGGCTTTAAAAGGCCTTGTTATTAATATTCAAAAACCTTTGGAATTTCAGTTCATCGTTGATACTGGCCATGGCCCGCAAGATACCGCTTCAGTTAAAAATCAAGCCAATCAGCTGGTCAAATACTTCTTAGCAGGCATAACTATCCCTGAAGGCGATTTATGGGTCAATTTAAGCCCGTATGAGAAGAATAGGATGGTTCCAGAAGCTTTAGGTCAAACAGATTTAGGCCGGGATCTACTCGCCCAAGACTATATCCTCAAACAATTAACCGCATCACTTATCTATCCCGACAAAGATTTAGGTAAGGAGTTTTGGAGCAGGGTATACGCCAAAGCCCAACAACAGTTCGGCACAACAAATATTCCAGTCAATACTTTTAATAAGGTATGGATTCTACCGGACCAGGCACAGGTCTTTGAGCATGGAGCTTCAGCGTATGTTACCAAGGCGACCTTGAAAGTGATGCTTGATGAAGATTACCTGGCACTACAGAAGCATGTGACCGTACACAATGGTACAGACTCAATAGGGGCTAGTATTGTCCGTCAGATTGTAATTCCAGAAATAACCAAAGAAGTTAATGCCGGCAAGAATTTTGCACCATTGCGTCAAATCTACCAAGCATTGATCTTAGCAAAGTGGTACAAAGAAACCATCCAAAATGGCCTTTTGGATGCAGTCTATACAAATAAAAATAAAGTCGCCGGCGTCAATCTAAACGATCCTGCTATTAAAGAGCAAATTTATGAGCGTTACTTGAAAGCATATAAGAAAGGGGCGTTTAATTTTATCAAAGAAGATCCAACACCGGATGGTCAGATTGTTCCTAGGAAATATTTTTCGGGTGGTATTCCAATGCAAATTAATTTAAAACGTGATGGTGCAATGTCTGCGGTTAGAAGCGATGGGGCGATGATAGCTTTAAAAGTGGATTTGGCTATGAAAATTCAAGCTGACGATGCGGGGGAAGAATACTCAGGGGGACTAATGGGTCGTTGGAAATATGATAAAATCGAGTTTAATAAAGGGACGAATGTTCTAACATTAAAAGGTGCTGTACGATTACCAAGAAAAGACGGAATTGTTGAACCAGAATTCTTAATTGACGGTGAGAATAAACCAAGGGACATTGTTTTAAAAACTAGACAATTAAGATCAAATGAGATGCATGTGCTTTTTAACGGGCTACTTAAAGGAAGGGATGGCGTTCCTTATGAAGACTCACGATATTTATTCCATATGGATAAAAATGAGCTCAGAGTGATTGTACGAAACGAATCTGCTATAAAGCATCGTATTTATGGCGCTGCTGTTGATGGGGATCCCTTTATTCGTGAAGATATATTTGTGAAAGGCAATCCAGAACAAATTAAGGAGGCCTTCGATCATGAAGTAAGAGAATTAAAAAATGATCTTTCCCATAATCAAATTCGTGCAGTTCAGTATCAAGGTAATTTACGGGAATTGATCCGTAAACTTTCTGATCAAGACAAAGAAGAATCGGTTAATCCATCTAGCAAAGAAAAAGGGTCTTCTCCTCTTGAGCAATACTTTCCTTCGCGACGAGAACTGTCACTTTTAAATCAACATAATAAAGTGACAGGTGCTTTTACCGAAATCAATCTTCAATTTCGTTCTGAAGCTGATCCTGATGCTTCGTATGATGGAGGGTTTGGCCGCTTTGGCTATATGTTACGTCAGTTAGAGGAGAGTGACTTTATTGATGTTAGGAAAATAAAGATCGTGAATTCATCAGAGTTTATGAAAGCAGGAAGTAGGTCATTTTCAGTAGGTGGGAAACAGATCTACATGTACTTTGAGGGCCAGGAAACATTGGTCATGACGCAAGCCCTATGGGATCAAATAAAAGCAAGACCGGGGTGGTTGGAACAAGTGGAAGGAAAAGGTAAAAATAAACGTACTGTGAATGTTATGAATCCGGAAGACAGAGCCCCTAATCTATATTTTGAAATGTCAAAAGAATTGATTTTATTGGCTTGGTCAGGCTTTCAAGGTGACTCTGCGGATGGTTTTGCCGAAGAATTAGCAGCAGAAGACAACGAAGTAATTTTAAATCCTGATACTAAGAAAGAACAAACAAAGCTTGAAGCATTTTTTTACCTGGATCTTCTAAGAAATACGTCCAGTGAATTTGCGGCCAACTCACATAGAATTATTCAGTACTTAGGATATGTCTTCTATAGGCATGGTTTTGGCGGGGGCAGGATCAGTATTTTTGAGCCAGGGGCTTTGGCCCATGTGGTTAGCGATCAAACAAAGCAGCTTTATGGTCAGAACCTTTCAACAAGTTTTGTTACTATGATTATCAAATCTGATGAATTTGAACGTAATTTTTACCATAAAGAAATAACAGACTACCAATCTGGTGAAGTCCAGGGGGAGCCAGTCACAGAACGTGAAATAACGGAAACTCTCGATATATTAAAAAATAAACAGCTTCAAACCAGATTAGCTTATGAATTAAATCATTTTGATACCATCTATCCTGGACAAAGATGGCAGATTTCCAAGGTCGAAGACGTGGATATGGGGTTAAGTAAAATGACTGTTGAAAGTGGCTTAAAATTGGTTTTAGATTATCCCTTGCCTCAAACAGGAAAATCACCACGACTTTATTTAATGCCTCCTGATTATCAAGGTATTGTAAGAGGCTTTGAGTTTGATCAATTACCTTCTTATGAATTAGAGGTCAGAGATACCCCTGAAGAAGGGAAATCGTTGGAAAATGATTTTACCGTTAGTTATGGTCACACCAAAATGCCTTTAAAATTATTTCTTAACGAACACTTAGGAGTTGATTTAAAAAAACATCAACATATTTGGGCTAATTTATTTGTTGTAGAAAATGGAGGAGAAGTCGCCAGAGACGCGAGAACAGGGCAGTTAGAAACATACTTCATAGGTAATGAGAAAAACACGCATTTGAATCTTGAGAAAGGAATCATTAATGGAGCAAATATTAGCAGGGTAGAGCTAAAATCCCCGGAAGAGCAACGAGATGAGCAACAGCCTTGGCACAGAACCTTTAGTCCAATGTATGCCCCTATTAATGATCCAGATACTCAATTAGTATTGAGGTACCATTTTCATCCTACAAAATATATTCCAATTGTTTCTTCCGGAGACATTGAAAGTAAAGTTACAGAAATTTTTAGAGGGCGACCGGACAGGATAACTGCTCCCGAGTTAATTATCAATTTCAAAAGAGAAGGTAGGCTTTATTTACCAAGAAAAAATATTCATTGGAGAAGGGCTTTAAAGGTCTTGAGGCAAATTTCAAAACACCAACAAAGTAGGGAGTCAAGGATATGGGATGATTCAGATCAAGCAGAGCGGTGGGAACAAAGCTCTCTTGAATATGAAAAAGAGGTTGCTAGATTCTTTGATATTGTCTCTTTGAGATTTAATGATGATGGGACTGTTAAAGAATGGAATCTTCTGAAAAAGTCTGGTGATGCGGCGATGAATGCCAATGGTATTTCTGAAAAAGTAAGTCATCAATTACCCGAATACGTTGATCAATTACAAAATTTATGGAGCCAGGTCAAACAGGAGGAATCTGGGAATTTGGGAGATGCGTTAATCCAAAAGATTTCTACCACAGTACGGAATATTTATTTTGACAAAAGAATTGTTGTTTCTTTTGACCAAAATGAGGGTTTCACTATTCCTGAATTTCTTGATGATAAAGTACGATTTCATTTTAAAAGAGAGGATTTAAGCTCCCTTAAAGATTTACAATTTCGATATAATGTGCTCCTCATTAATAACTTGGCTAAGTCTAAGGAATTTTCTAAACAGTTTGAAAAAGATCGTTTATTAGACGAAATAAGAGGCCATTTAGTTGAAATTGGTTCTAGAACTAGAGCATGGCTTCAATTTGAGGGAGGCAGGTTTACTTTAGCAACTTTTTATGAAGGACTTTCTCCGGAAATAATGTCTTCATTAGAAGAGGATGATTATTTAGAACTTGCCGATGAATGGGGGAATGGATACCAATCAGGTTTTAGTGAGCCTGCTGATGAAGAAGGTTCCAAAGAAAGTGTGTTTAAACGATTAAAACTTCTAAATCAAAAATATGCGGCCCAAGGTATTTCCATAGGTTTTTTTAGAGGAAGCGGCAAACTTGAAGAAAATAACGAAAGTTTTTCGAACTCTGGGTTCTGTCTCATTAAACCTCAAATAGCTCCAGAAATAATAAGAGTTTTAACAATTGAGAAAGTCCGTGAACTAGCAACGTTAGATATAAAGTTTAAAACAAGATGGATGCAAGGGGATAAATTTCTTGAGTTATTTCCCAATAACGTACCCAAACCAAGCGACATTGATCAGGAAATAAAAGATGCCAGAGTCGAATTAAGCAGACTTGTTGGGAAACCTGTAGTGTATAGTCTAGCCCAAGGGTTTTCTGTAGAAGATGTTTCTAATCAATTGGATGCTTCAGAGTGGAAGCATCCAGGTGGGGCGGTAGTGACCTATGTTGTTCAACAAGGAGATACATGGAAGAAATTAGCGGAAATATTGCAAACAAGCGTTCAATCATTGAGACAATATAATGACAATAGACCTTTAACTCCTGGCAATAATATTTTTATTGAACCAAAGAATTTTAAAGGTGTGGCAGAGAATTTAATTTTGAATTTAGAAAGCAGGGATGATTTATTAGATTTTGTAAGATTAGACAAATTTTTTCGTGAAGGGGGTGATGATTATAATGCTTTGGGTGCAAAAGCTATTGAATTAACTCCCCATGTCCCTAGAAGTTTTGTAAATGTTCTAGTTGAAGGAGAAAAGTTTTATTTTAAAAATTTTCATGAAGATTTGGATAAAAGTGACGCTGTGTCTGTTCAATTTGGTACATGGTTAAGGTTTTTAGATTTTATGCTTAATGATGTATATAGTTATGAAGTCGGAATATTTAAAATAAATTGTAATGAAAACACTATAGGCGATATCGATAAATTTGGTAGCAGGTTATTAGTTGGGGCTCCAGATGAATTTAAAACAGCATTTAAAGAATTTCGTGACTGGATGAATGATAGAGCGATGAACGTTAATGCAAAGGCTTCTGTAACGACTGATCAAAGGGTATTACCTAAAGGTGGTATCGACCTCAATCAAATCAATGTCAAACGTACTGGTAAGACCATTAGCGTACAATTCGACCAGGCCCAGCTTAATGAATTAGAGCAGAGTGATTTTAAAGGCTTCACACCGATGATCACTGGTTTCCGGTATATCCAAAGTCCTTTTCCTTTGCTCGGTATCAATAATCCTGCCAAAGAACCAGAAGTTTTGGTGAAAGCATAATTTAAAAACAGGGGATGTGGGGGTAAACCCAACAGTTGCCTCCTGTAGTGCCATTTGGACACAAACGTCCTACCTGTAATAACTTACAACACACAATTTTAGATATTTTTGATATTCTTAGCCTAAATAAGTGGTATTCGTGTGTT
>Ga0302280_1002154_pt1 | contig 15458 bp, 18 predicted proteins | sample III_Fen_E1_1_FD_198771 | JGI IMG/M metagenome (GOLD analysis project Ga0302280, IMG submission 198771) | Peat permafrost microbial communities from Stordalen Mire near Abisko, Sweden - III_Fen_E1_1 | ecosystem: Environmental > Terrestrial > Soil > Wetlands > Permafrost | place: Sweden: Abisko... | reverse complement strand
GTTTAAATGAGGATGAAGATCTAGAAGTTGAAGCTCCTAAGAAAAAGGATGAAAAATTTAGAAGCACCGTATTACCAATGGCAGCAAAGCAACCAATTTCTACAACACCGGGTGTTGAGGTGGTTAAGCCTAAGATACATATTGTGGCTGCTCCGAAGACTGAAAGTGCTCCGGCTGAGGTTAAGGTTCCTAAAATCATAGGAGAATATCATTTACCAGGTGTTGATCTGCTCAAAGATGCTCCGGTTATTCCAGATAATAAGATTCAGGAAAAACTTATGGCTGGGGCTAAGATTTTGGAAGAAACATTGAGTGATTTTGGTGTCAATGTTAAGGTTGTCGATATCGAACGTGGTCCGGTCATCACTCGCTATGAATTACAGCCTGCCCCAGGAGTTAAGATCCAAACCATTTCCAGTTTGGCGGATGATTTGGCTTTGGCTTTAAGTACTTCAGCCGTGCGTATTTTAGCACCAATTCCAGGTAAGAATCGTGTCGGTGTCGAAGTTCCCAATGGCTCATCAGCTGCTGTATTCTTAAAAGACGTTTTAGCTCAAAAACATTTACGACCTGTTACTTCGAAATTAGATTTGGCTATCGGTAAAGATACATCTGGCAAAGCTGTCATAACTGATTTAGCGGAGATGCCTCATCTTTTGGTCGCAGGAACGACAGGGTCTGGTAAGACTGTTTGTTTAAATAGTTTAATTATATCTATTCTCTTTAATGCGTCTCCTTCTGAAGTTAAATTCATCATGATTGATCCCAAGATGGTGGAGCTAGTACCTTATAATGATCTGCCGCACCTGTTATGCCCTGTTATTACGGATGCTAAGAAGGCGGCACCAGCGCTTAATTGGATCGTCATGGAAATGGAATCGCGTTATAAGATGTTTAATAAAGAAGGGGTGCGCAATATTAAAGGCTATCATGCCAAAGGTCTTTTAATGCCTTATATTGTGGTTGTTGTTGATGAGTTGGCAGATCTGATGCAAGTATCAGCTAAAACAGTTGAAGGGGCGATTGCCCGTTTGGCGCAATTAGCCCGCGCCGCTGGTATCCATTTAATTCTGGCTACTCAACGCCCTTCGGTCGATGTTATCACCGGAGTTATCAAAGCTAATTTCTCCTCAAGAATATCTTTTAAAGTCGCTTCCAAGGTAGATTCCCGTACGGTTTTGGATACGAATGGTGCTGAATCGCTTTTAGGTAAGGGTGATTTCTTGTTTATGAAAACGGGTGACCCAAAGCCAATGCGTGGCCAATGCTGTTATGTTTCTGATGAAGAAATCAATGGTGTCATTGATTTTATTAAGAAACAGGGACAACCAGAGTATAATGAAAGTGTTCTTAAACCCCAGCCTGCGGCAGGCATGGGATCTAATGAAGAAAAAGATGAAATGTATGATGAGGCGGTGCGAGTAGTCATTGAAACCAATCAGGCTTCAGTGACTATCTTGCAACGTCGTTTACGCCTGGGCTATGGACGGGCAGCGCGCTTAATTGATATGATGGAGCAATATGGGATTGTGGGTCCTTATGCCGGCAGCAAGGCCAGGGAAATTTTAGTGGACCGTGAAAAATGGCTTTTAGAGAATATGGGAGAAGTGAAAAGTAATGCAGATGGACAGCAGTCATAATAAGCCTTCTATTTTAAAGGATACGCGTGAAGCCAAGGGTTTGACCCTGGAGATCGTGCATGAAGCGACCAAGATACCTTTGGACGCTTTAAAGGCGATTGAAGAAGGCTATTCAGTGCGCATTTTATCTCCATTTTATTATCGTGGTTTTATTAAAATATATGCGGAATTTTTAGGTCTGGATATCGCTGAAATTTATAAGCTCTATGCTCTTGATCAGCCGCATAAACCTACCACATCAGCTACTGTCGTCGTCAAACCTGGCCGAAAAGAATCCCGACCAAACATAGTTTTAGAACATATGCAAGAAGGGGTTGGACATGTTTTCAAACCTAAAACCTTCAAGTTTTTGTTTAAGATTATTGGGTTTTTATTATTATTTGTTTTGCTTTTTAAGTTAGTTGGATGTGTAACATCCCATATGAATAAAAGAGGGGCATTCTCCAGGAAGCAATCAGTTTTTGCCTGGCAAGAAAATAAAGCTAAAGCTCATCGGGATGCTGAAGAAAGAACCGCGCCAGCTCCTCAAGCGAGTAATCATCAATCATCTGTCCAGGCTCAAAGTGAGGATAATAAGGTTGAAGTAGCGGTGAGGGCCATTAAAGATACGTGGTTGAGGGTTAAGGCTGACGGGCATGTTGTTTTTGAAACAACCTTAAGCAAAGGTTCCATGGAAAGCTGGAGCGCTGATAATCAGATTGAATTATCCGGCCGGGACATTGAACAGTTGGATATGGAAGTCAATGGCAAGCATATTGGTACTTTAGGTGGTGGCGAGCGTAGGATAAGAAGAGTTTTGATTACCCAGGAAGGATTGACGGTGAAGAAGTGAAAACGACGGCAGATTTTCAAAAAGAGCGCTTGAGCGCCGGCCAAAAGGTCGGCGTTATTAATTTAGGTTGTGCTCGCAATTTAGTGGATGCCCAGATGATGTTGGGACGCCTTAAAAAGAATGGTCATCGCATTGTGGATGTCGACCAAGCCCAAACCGTGATTGTGAATACGTGTTCTTTTATCGAAGAGGCCCGTAAAGAATCCATTGATACTATTCTTGATCTTATTGAGCTTAAGAAGGAAGGTAAGATTAAGAAGGTCATCGTTGCTGGGTGTTTGGCTCAACGTTATGGCAAGGATTTGGCCAAAGAGTTTCCAGGCGTGGATGCCTTTGTGGGAACGCCGACACTTAATCGTGATGAAATGCCTCAGCAGATGCAACTGACACCCAAGCATTTTGCCTATGTGAAAATATGTGAAAGTTGTTTTAATGCCTGCTCTTTTTGTGCTATTCCTAAAATTAAGGGAAAATTTATTTCACGCACCATTGAATCCATCGTCAAAGAGGTTAAGGAATTAGACGCACAAGGGGTGAAAGAAATTAATATCATCGGTCAAGACATTACGGCCTACGGCATGGATGTTTACCGTCAGAAATCCTTGGCACGTCTGCTCAAAGAGTTAGTGAAGGTCATCAAGAATGTTGAGTGGATACGCTTGTTGTACGCTTTCCCTTCGCATGTGACAGATGAGTTGATTGAAGTCATCGCCCATGAGCCTAAGATATGTAAGTATATTGATATGCCGCTACAGCATATCAGTGACCACATTTTATTAGAGCAGAATCGCAATATCACTACCCAACAAACCGAGGATTTGATCACAAAAATCCGTCGAGCCATGCCGCAGGGATTTGTGCGCACGACTTTCATTACAGGTTTGCCTGGAGAAACCGATGAAGATTTTGAGCAATTGAGAAATTTTGTTAAGGATTTTCGTTTTGAGCGCGTTGGGGTTTTTGTATATTCGAAGGAAGAGGGAACCTTGGCTGAAAAGATGTCAGGGCAGGTGCCTGAAAAAACAAAGAAAGTTCGTTTGGATACTTTAATGCAAGATCAGCAAGGCATTTCCAGCCAGATCCAACAATCTTTTGTGGGTCGTAGCCTTAAAGTTTTGATCGAAGAGAAAGAAAAAGATAGTGAAGAAACATATATCGGCCGCAGTGAATATGATGCTCCCGATGTTGATGGTGTCGTGTATGTGCGTTCAAAGAAAGCATTGAAAGCAGGGGATTTTGTCCAGGTGATGATCACGGATGCTTATGAATATGATTTAGCTGGGGTAACAGAATGAATTTGCCTAATGCCTTAACACTTTCGCGCATCGTTCTGGCGGTTGTTTTGGTGTATCTTTTAGAAATGTCTTCTCCTACCGGAAATATTTTAGCGGCCATTGTTTTTGCCATTGCATCTATTACTGATTTTTATGATGGGTATTTAGCCAAGAAGAATGGTTTAGTCAGCGATTTTGGAAAAATCATGGATCCTATCGCGGATAAGGTATTGCTTTTGTCCACCTTGGCTGTTTTGGCGCATATTGGAATGATTGCCTGGTGGATTTTTATTGTCATTGCCATTCGTGAGATTTTTGTGACGGTATCCAGACTTTTGGCCATGCGTCAGGGAAAGGTATTGGCTGCCGAACGTGCGGGTAAGATTAAGACAGTAGTACAGATCATTGCCGTTTCATCAATTTTGCTTTACATGGTAGCACAACAATCTGAATATTCTTCTTGGTTTTCCCAAGTGCAACACCCATGGCATTTGATTAATCAAGGAATCTTGCTCCTGGCGGTTATTTTGACCATTTATTCTGGGGTAGAGTATTTTTGTAATAAAAGGTAAATTATTTCCCCCATCTTTCTTAAAAGAGGGGGTTAGGGGGAGTTTTGAGAAATTTATTGATCAAAGGGATTGCGACTGTTTTTGGCGTGGGCTATATGCCTGCGGCTCCGGGGACTTGGGCAACCGTCGTAGGTGTTTTGATAGCATATTTTTTAGCGGATAATTTAGCGGCGTATACGATTCTTTTGTTGGTTTTACTGATCTTAGGCATCATGACATCGGGTCTTTTGGAGAAGCAATTGAAGCAAAAAGATCCTGGGGTGGTGGTTATTGATGAGGTGGTGGGGGTTATGATCGCCTTGTGGGGTCTGCCTTTGATATGGTCAGTGATGATCAGTGGATTTTTCTTGTTTAGGGCTTTTGATATGTTTAAAATATACCCTATTAATAGGCTGGAAAGCCAGCCTGGCGGTTGGGGGATTATGCTTGATGATTGCATGGCCGGGGTGTATACTAATATCATCTTGCGCATTGCTCTGCGATGCGCTGGTTTATTTTAAGGGAATAGTATAAAGAGGAGGGAGTTTAAATGGAAAGCAGTAATCCGACATTAAATGAAAAAACTTTTGGTGCCGCTCGTGTGGGTATAGGTGAGCAAGCCATGACCATTCAAGGTACGGTCAATAAGACCTTTATCTTGCTTGGTATTTTAGTCCTTATGGCCACCTGGACCTGGTCAAAAACAAGCGATCCGAGCAGTGCTGGCTTAGTCAATATGGTTGGCATTGTTTCAGGTATTGTTGGTTTTATCTTGGCCATAGCTACTTCTTTTAAGCCTAAATGGTCACCGATTACAGCTCCTTTATATGCTGCTTGTGAAGGTTTGCTCTTGGGATTTATTTCGGCTCTTTTTGAAATGCGGTATCCTGGCATTGTTATACAAGCGGTTGGGCTTACTTTTGCCGTGACTCTAGCCATGCTAATGGGTTATAAGGCTGGCTGGTTGCAAGCGACACCGGCATTGCGTAAAGGGCTCATGATCGCCATGGGTGGCATCATGATATTTTACGGGATTGTTTGGATTGCTTCCATGTTCGGCATTCATCCACCAGGCTTTATTAATGGTGGTGGGCCCTTGGGTATTGCTTTTAGTTTATTTGTCGTTGGTATTGCTGCTATGTCCTTGATTCTGGACTTTGATATCATTGAATCGGGTGCCCGTGAAGGGTTAGAAAAATACATGGAGTGGTATGGTGCGTTTGCTTTGATGGTGACCTTGATCTGGCTTTATATGGAAATCCTTCGTTTACTCTCAAAAATTAATCGTCGTGATTAAATAAAAGTGAAGTAATTAATAAAAAATCCCCGTTAGTGATGACGGGGATTTTTTATTTAGCTTGGAATTTTTTCTTATTGAATTCGTAGGCAGCGTCTAGGATGATGAGAAAAATGGCGATGGTGATGAGGTCCCAGGACGTATCACTAAGTTCTTTGTGTTCAATGAGTAGGCGAGTTTTAATGTGGAAAAGGACGAGTATAATATAGATCCAGAATACAGGTTTATGTTCTTTACTGTTGATGAGCCTTTGCAAATTAAAGGGCCATTTTTCACCCCTTTTATAAGGTATTAAACAAGGGATCATGGCAGGAACCTTTTGGCAATAATCGCTGTAGGCTTCCTTGTATTTCTCCAATAACATGCCTTGCTCTCCCTTGATGGTGCGGTAATACGTCAGGCTTAAGGCTATCAGAAAAATCCCACCAGCTCCCCATTCTAACCATGAAGGGTCGCTTTTTAAGACGATCACAAAGCCGATGGCGATGAGAAAGGTGCCTAAGTAAAGTGGATTACGGACAAAGGCATACGGGCCTGAAGTGGTTAATTTGTCGTTCTTGATCGCATAACCATTCGACCATAGACGAATCAGCGCGCCGGCAATGATATAGCCAACTCCTGCCTTGATGGAAGATTCGTTGAGATAACAGCAGAACATGACGAATAATCCAAAAGGATAAATGACGGCAAAGCGTGGTTTAAAGGTGCGCTGTAAACGGTGAGCAACAGTCATAAGTTGGCATTATACCTGATAGAAATTACATAGCTAGCATTTTTAAAGCTGTTTTGGCGGCTTTCTTTTTGATCTCCAGGCGATTGCCTTTAAAGAGGAATTGTTGAACAAACGTTTGAGTGGGGGAGCTGAAGGCAATAAAGACCAAGCCAACAGGTTTATTTTTGCTTCCACCTCCAGGCCCAGCGATGCCCGTAACGCTTAGGCCATAGTCTGTTTTTAGGATTTTTCTTACGCCTTGAGCCATCACTTTTGCAACCTGGGCACTCACGGCCCCGTGCTTTTGGATAAGAGTTGAGGGGACTTTGAGTAGTTTTGTTTTAGCGGCATTATCATAGGCAATTATTCCCAATAAGAAGAAAGCAGAGGCTCCGGGAATATTGGTCAGGTGATCGGCAATCAGGCCGCCTGTGCAGGACTCGGCAATACCTAAGGTTTTTTTGGATTGGGTGAATTTGTTGAGGATTTTTTCTTCAAGTTGCATAGTATTAGAAATATTAGGGTTAAGAGAGTTAAGAAATCATTATAGGGACGGGGAAATAAATTGACAAGGCCTATTTTCTGGCATATACTTTGCGGATACTTTTGGGAATGACAAACAACTGTGAGTGTCGGGTATGACGACCAATGTTTATCGTATTGGAGAAAATTCATGTTTAATTCGATCAATGAGGTTTTAGAAGATTTAAGGCAAGGGCGCATGGTCATCGTGATGGATGATGAAGGCCGTGAGAATGAAGGGGATGTTCTAATTGCCGCCCAATTTATTAACGCCGATGCTATTAACTTTATGGCCAGAGAAGCCCGTGGGCTGATTTGCGTTCCGATGGAAGACGGCCGTTTGAATGATTTGGATCTGCATCCGATGAAGGAAGATTTGAATTCCAGCCATCAACGTTGTAATACAGCCTGGACCGTGTCCGTTGATGCTGCTTATGGTGTCACGACCGGTATTTCCGCTGCGGATCGCGCTAAGACTGTGAATGTTTTGATTGACCCAAAATCCAAACCGGGCGATCTGGTTACCCCAGGGCATTTATTTCCCTTGCGTGCCCGTCGTGGTGGTGTGCTGGTGCGTGCAGGGCATACAGAGGCTTCAGTTGATCTGATGCATTTGGCTGGTCTTTATCCGGCTGGTGTCATCTGCGAGATCATGAATGATGACGGCACCATGGCCCGCACTCAGGATTTAATTAAGTTTTCCCAAAAACATAAATTGAAAATTTGCACCATTGATAGTTTGATCGAACACCGCCGCAAGACTGAAAAATTAGTCCAGCGCATTGAAGAAGCTCAATTGCCTACGGAATATGGCGAATTCAAGATGGTTGCTTATGAGTCACTGGTTGACAAGGTTATTCATATTGCCATGGTCAAAGGAACCATTGACAGTAAACAGCCTGTTTTGGTTAGAGCTCAATCAGAGTGTTTGACAGGGGATGTTTTTGGATCATTGCGTTGTGACTGTAATGGTCAGTTAAAGACAGCCATGAAGATCATTAATGACACAGGTATCGGTGTTTTGCTTTATATCCGTTCCCATGAAGGGCGTGGCATTGGATTAGTCAATAAGCTTAAGGCCTATAATTTGCAGGATGATGGCATGGATACTGTCGAGGCTAATCAAGCTTTGGGCTTTGCCGCAGATTTACGTGATTATGGGATCGGTGCGCAGATCCTGGTTGATTTAGGGGTCAAGCAGATCCGCTTATTGACCAATAATCCCCGTAAGATTGTGGGTCTTGAAGGCTATGGCCTTTCAGTGACGGAACGTGTGCCTATAAAAATCCCGCATAATGCGAAGAATGAGAATTATTTGAAGACTAAAAAAGATAAATTAGGACATCTTCTTTAGGTCTTATGGCTATATTGAAGAAAAATATTAAGAAGAATAAGGCGCGTATCGCCATTGTGGCTGCAAGCTTTAATGATTTTATCACCAAGAAATTGCTGGATGCCTGTTTGGTGGAATTAAAGCATCAAGGCGTACCGGATAAACAGATCATCACCGTTTGGGTGCCTGGTTCTTTTGAAATTCCTATAATAGCTTTAAAGCTGGCGCGAAGAAAAGATATTGATGCTGTTATTGGCCTGGGAGCGGTTATTCGTGGTGACACGTATCATTTTGAAGTGGTGGCTAATGAATGTGCCCGCGGCCTAATGGAAGTTTCTTTGTTGGCGGCCAAGCCGGTTATTATGGGGGTTTTGACGACAGACACCGTCGGTCAGGCCCAGGCCCGTGCCGGTGAAAAAAATAATAATAAAGGCCGTGATTGTGCTAACACAGCCTTGGAGATGGTTGCTCTTTTAAACAAAATATGAGACGCCGAACGCTTGCCCGAGAACATGCCTTAAAGATTTTGTATCAGTTTGACATCACCAAGCGTCCCATGGAAGCAGTGGTTGATTCTTACTGGAAGGCCGAAGAAACCAAGGATCAGGAGATCATCACTTATGCTAATCTTCTGGCCCAAGGTGTTGGTGGTTGTATCCAAGATATTGACCATAAGATTTCGGATTATGCCACCAATTGGCAGATCAAGCGCATGGCCATTATCGATCGCAATGTCATGCGCATTGGCTTGTATGAATTACAGCACACCACCGATATTCCGCCTAAGGTCGCTATCAATGAAGCTGTTGAGTTAGCGAAAAAGTATGGCGATTTGGAATCTAGTAAATTCGTCAACGGGATTCTCGATAAAATCCACAAAAAGGAAATCGTCGAGCCGCAAAATTAATCATGCCCGGCACCGCAGATCTACACATCCATACGTATTATTCTGATAGCACTTCATCCCCTCAAGAAGTGGTGGATGATGCAGTCAAATGCGGGCTTTCCTGCATTGCCATCACTGATCATGACATTGTTGAAGGGGTGGCTCCAACCATTGAAGCAGCACTTCCTCATGCCCTTGAAGTTGTCCCGGGCATCGAATTATCTTCCGAATTTGAAAATTGTGATATTCATATCCTGGGTTATTTTATAGATCACCAGAAAGGGCCTCTTTTAGAGAAGATTGATGTTTTTTTAGATGCGAGGGTTGAGCGCATGAAAAAAATGATCATGAATCTAAAAGGTGTTGGCGTTAATAATATTGAGTTTGAAGAAGTTTGTGCCTTGACCAAATCCAGGGCTGTTGGTCGGGCCCATTTAGCCATGTTATTGCAGCAAAAAGGATGGGTGAATAATTTTAAAACGGCTTTTGAGAAATATATAGGGCCTGGTTGTCCAGGCTATGCGCCTAAATTCAAACAAACACCTTTTGAGGCCATCGAATTGATCAGAAGCTCCGGTGGGGTGGCTGTCATGGCCCACCCGATGCTAACTCAAAAGGATGAGTTGATCCCCCGATTTGTGGCTGCTGGTTTAAAAGGATTGGAAGTTTATTATCCTAATTGCATGCCCACCATTACCCAATTTTACGAACGCATTGCCTTAAAGAACGGCCTCATTGCCACTGGTGGTTCCGATGCTCATGGCAAAGCGAAATCTTATACCTATGTCGGTAAAAAAACCATCCCCTACGAGGTGGTTGAGCAATTACGTCAAGCCAAGGTTTAAATCCCCCTCTTTTTTATAAAGAGGGGTTAGGGGAGTTAAATTTCTCTATGAACAATGATTTTATCTATATGAATCGTGCCTGGGAATTGGCCTTGCAGGGCTGGGGCAGGACGTCACCCAATCCTATGGTGGGGGCAGTCCTTGTCAAAAATGGACGGATCATTGCCGAAGGGTATCATCATTTTTGCGGCGGAGATCATGCGGAAATTGATGCTTTAAAGAAGGCAGGGCTCAAAGCCCGTGGGGCTACTTTGTATGTGACCCTTGAGCCTTGCGGGCACACAGGCCGCACGCCACCATGCACTGAGGCTATTTTAAAGGCCGGGATTAAAAAGGTGATTATAGGTGCTTTAGATCCTAATGGCGTTAATAATGGTAAATCATTAAAGTTTTTAAAGAAGCATGGCATTGACGTTGAGCAAGGTCTTTTAGCTGATGAATTAACACATATGAATGAAGTTTTTAACAAGTGGATCACGACAGGCAAGCCTTTTGTCACTGCCAAAATTGCTCAGACCATCGACGGTAAAATCGCGACCATGGATGGCGAATCAAAATGGATCACTTCAAGTTTTGCGCGTGACTACGCGCACCGTTTGAGATTTGGTTTTGATGCCATCATGGTGGGTATCAACACGGTTATTAAGGATGATCCGCAATTAAGAACGCTTCCCTCTAAGCGCATCAAGAAAATAATTTTGGATACCCATGGGAAGATTTCGCCCCGTGCTAAATTATTAGAAGGCACTAAACCTGAGGATATTTTTGTGTTTACGGCTAACCCAAAAGGTAATAAAATTAAAGCTCAGGTGATCAAAGCTCCGCTTAGTGCGGGCAAGATAGATTTGAAATGGGTTTTGGAATTCTTGGGTAAAGAAGAAATAACGAGTGTGCTTTTAGAAGGCGGCGGGCAAGTGATAGGGGATGCTTTAGCGCACAAGCTTGTAGATAAGATGATGATCTATGTGGCTCCTAAAATAATGGGAGAAGGTTTGTCGTCGGTGAGAGGTTTGAAATTAAAGTCTTTGAAAGAAATCGTTCTGCTTAAAAGCATGAGTTTTGATAAAATAGGCGATGATATTTTAATCCAGGGATATCTTAAGGGTTAGTCTTATGTTCACGGGGATCATAGAACGCATAGGCATTATTAAGAAAATTGAAACCAAGAAGAATCTCTTGGTTTATAGCATTGATTTGGGAGCTTTAGCTAAAAAGGTCAAATTGGGTGATAGTGTCGCGATCAGCGGGGCTTGCTTGACAGTGACATCCAAAAAGGCACGCGTTGCCAGTTTTGACTTGATGAAGGAGACCATAGAAAAAACTTCCCTGCGTTCTTTGACCGTCGGTGATCGTGTGAATTTAGAGTTAGCCTTGCAGGCAAGTGGTCGAATGGGGGGGCATTTTGTAACCGGGCATGTGGACGAAGTAGCGGTTATTAAAGGCATCACCGAAGACAAGAATTGGGTGGCCCTGCGTTTAAGCGTTAGTCGTGCCAATCATAAATTTTTAGTGCCTAAAGGCTCAATTACGATTGATGGCATCAGCTTAACTGTTGGCAAGGTGGGCAAAGACTATTTTGAAGTATACTTGATTCCGTATACGCTTAAAGTCACTACTTTGGGATTGAAAAAAGCAGGCGATTCCGTCAATATCGAAACAGATATATTAGCTAAATATATTTTTCAAAAATGATAACTTGTCCCCCTCTTTTACACAAAGAGGGGGTCAGGGGGAGTTCAAAAATGCGACTAGAGATCGCCGATATCCAGAAAATCATCCCACACCGTTTTCCTTTTTTGATGATCGACCGCATCCTTGAATGCAAGCCCAATGAAAAGCTGGTAGCTGTCAAGAATGTTTCAGTCAATGAGCATTACTTCCGAGGTCATTTCCCTGACGAACAAGTGATGCCAGGTGTTTTGATCATCGAAGCGATGGCTCAGGCTGGCTGTGTGTATTTTTATTACAGCAAGAATTTGCAAGGCAAGGATTTGGTCTATTATTTGGCGAAGACAGAAGCCCGTTTTCATCACCCCGTAGTGCCAGGTGATCAATTAGTCATAGAGGTTAGCACTGTTAAATTATTAGCTAAAGCAGGTTTTGTTAAATGCAAGGCTTTGGTGGGGGATAAATTGATGGCTGAGGCGGAAATAGGATTTGGGATTAAAGTAGTTTAGAACTAGGGTCATTAAAGAAACTCATATCAAGAAGGAATCAGGTTTTCATCGTTTTTATTACTAGTGTGGAATAATTGTGTGTTATTCTATGCTACTTACTAACAAGCAACAGAATTGGAGGGGTAATGAAATTAATAAAGTCTTTTTTATCCATGGTATTGATTATTGCAATGGCGACATTCCAATCAGGATGTTCACTTTTAGCTCCTGGAAGGACTAATCTTACGGTCGTTTCAACAGAGCCAGATGCGCAAATTTACATTAATGGACAATTCGCGGGTAAAGGTTCTGGAACGATGGATGTACCTACCAATCAATCAGCAACGGTCATGGCTAAGAAAGATGGTTATTTCCCTGCAACACAGACGGTCGGTACGCGCATGAGTACAACCGGTATTTTGGATATTATTGGGGGATGTATTTTCTTAATTCCTTTCTTTGGTCTGCTATCAGCAGGTGCCAGCAAACTAGAAACTAATACAGTCAATTTAACGATGGCTAAGCAATAAGTACAAATTTTAAAGGAAAGGGGCAATATTACCAAATATTGCCCCTTTCATTCTTATGGAAAAACAAAATAGACCATTATTGATCACCTTAGTTTGTTTGATTAATTTTATAATCATCCTCATCACAAGCTTTTATCTTGCTAACGCTCCTGTTAGAGATTCTTTACTAAAAAATTTTGGTTGGAAATATATTCTCTATGTTGCCATGGGCATAATTTTTTCTTTGAGCGCAAGCCTTGGGTATTGGTATATGAAAAGATGGGGAGTTTATATTTTTCTAGCCATTATTTTAATTTCAATTGGCATGAATGTTTTTCTATTCCCCAAGGTTGAGTTGATTCCCTGCATTTTTCCTCAAATTATTTATTTCTTTATTGGGTTGAAATATTACCGTTCATTGAGTTAATAATCTCTCGGAATATAATAATTTAAGCTGGGCTTTTATTTTGTTTCCCAATTGCTTTCCTTTCGCAGGACATATAAAATAAATCAATGACTTCGAAGAAAATCATACAGCTAGCGTGTTTGTTGTTGTTATGTTTAAGCCAAATCAGTTGTGCGTTGCTGGCGTTGCCATTTAATCTTCTTGGTGCTGCCGTAGGTTCTGCCGTCGGTATAGGCTCACAGGCAGCACAGCTTGGTATCGCTGCTGCCCCGTATGCCGCGCCATTTTTTATGTAGAACATGAATAATCTTGCCTTAAAAGCGATCATTGCTTTGATACAGCTCATCATTGGTTTAGCCGTCATGCTTTTTGTTCCTGCCTGGACATTGGATTATTGGCAGGCCTGGGTCTACTTATTTGTTTTTGCTATTTCAGTGCTGATTATATTCGTATATTTATACAAGAATGATTTAAAGCTCCTTGAACGCCGGTTGGAGAGGACAGAGAAGGAAAAAAGCCAAAAGGGGATACAGTTTTATATTTTTATGGCTTATATCAGTTTATTTATGATCTCTTCATTAGATCATCGTTGGGGCTGGTCAAATGTTTGCGTCATTGTTGTGGTATTAGGTGATTTTCTTGTGGGCTTGGGGTATTTTATTATTTACTTAGTGCTTAAAGAAAACAGCTTTGCTGCGACCACTATTACAACTCATCCAGGGCAAAAAGTTATTACAACAGGACCCTATGCGATCATCCGTCATCCGATGTATGCAGGAGCGTTAATTTTGATTTTGGGCACACCGCTAGCGCTGGGCTCATGGGTGGGGGAGGTTTTATTTGTTGCAATAGCTAGCCTTCTTGTCTGGAGACAGCTTGAGGAAGAAAAATTTCTTTTTGAGAGCTTGCCTGGTTATAAGGAATACTCACATCAAGTTAAATATCGACTTATCCCGTTGATTTGGTAGATGTGTCTCTACAGGATTCTTTAATTGCTTACTTAAATTTATAAAGATATTATTTAAATGAGGATTTGTGTTTTTTCTAAGCTATTCGTCGAAGATAGCGCTTTCCTGCAGTAGCCCCTAAGCCTTGTTTTACATCTAAATCTATTACATACTTTAAATATGTGGAGCAGAACCCCCTTTGCACATATATTTATTTTAATAGTGTTCCTGATTAATACTTTTGGGCCTATCCCTATTTCTCAGGCTGAAGACTATAAGCTTCCGGCGCCAGGCGTTATGCTTCATCTGAGCCCTGAATTTAATCCCCCAATCCTTAAGGGTATAAAGATTCATCCGGAAAATCCCTTCCGTTTCGATTTTATTCTTGATAAAGGTGATAGTAGATTGAGCCATATACAGCTTAAAGATGAATCAGGTAAGCTGATTAAATATTTTCTGGCTAGTTTGACTATTCCAGAAAAAGATTTGTGGGTTAATTTATCGCCCTACGAAAAAGATCGCATTATCCCACCATTATTTGGGTTAACAGAAATGGGGAGGGATTTACTTGCGGAAGATTATATGCTCAAGCAAGTCACCGCAAGTCTGATTTATCCAGAGGATGTCATAGGAAGGAAATTTTGGAAACGCATTTATGAAGAAGCGCAAAAGAAATTTGGCACAACCAATATTCCTGTTAATACGTTCAATAAAGTATGGATTGTTCCAGAGAAAGCAGTTGTTTACGAAAATGCAAAAGCAGGAACAGCCTATGTGATTGAATCCAAATTAAAAGTGATGTTAGAACAGGATTATTTATCATTGCAGAAGCACGTTGTCGTAGGGACACGGCATGCCGTGCCCCTACAAATGAATGACATCAACATCCTAGGATCTCAAATCATCCGTGAAATCGTCATCCCGCAACTAACCAAGGAAGTCAACGAAGGCAAGAACTTCACCCAACTCCGCCAAGTCTTTAATTCTCTAATTTTGGCTACTTGGTACAAAAAGAAAATCGAAGATAGCATTATATCCCAAGTATATGCAGATAAGAATAAAACGGCAGGAGTTAACATTGATGACCCAAATGAGAAAGAGAAGATTTACCGGCAATATTTAAGAGCTTTCAAAAAGGGTGTTTATAACTATATAAAAGAGGATGTTGACCCCGTTTCGCAAGAAAGGGTTCCAAGGAAATATTTTTCTGGCGGAGCCCGTTTTGATATGAGCATGATGACGTACACCCATCTTGCAGACAATGCATTAAAGACGGAAGTTCCAGGGGCTTTATTGTTGATAAAGGCGCGCGTTGATGGATTTGAATCGGATAATGCAATGCGTAGCATTGAATCCGATGATATAAGAATTAGCAGCAAGGATCTTGATATAGTTTTTCTTAATGGAACAGACAATCGAGTAATAAAATACTTCCTTTGTCCAGACCAAAGTTAAGGGAATTTAAGGTGGAAATTTTTTAAGAAAAATTTCCACCAAAAAATTCGGTTTTTTATTAAAACATCATAAATTCTAAAAAATACGTCCTCT
>Ga0302280_1002153_pt1 | contig 15459 bp, 14 predicted proteins | sample III_Fen_E1_1_FD_198771 | JGI IMG/M metagenome (GOLD analysis project Ga0302280, IMG submission 198771) | Peat permafrost microbial communities from Stordalen Mire near Abisko, Sweden - III_Fen_E1_1 | ecosystem: Environmental > Terrestrial > Soil > Wetlands > Permafrost | place: Sweden: Abisko... | reverse complement strand
ATAATCAAAATGAGGTGTGTCTCCACGTAAGACACAACCCAATGCAATAAAAGCATCAGGCTTTTTTTTCTTTGACTTTTTATTTCTCTCCCAATAATTTTTTATGGCAAAAGGAATTTCAAACGCACCAGGCACGTTGATCACCTTTGTATTTTTTACACTGTATTCGATTAGTTTTTTTCTGCATCCATCTTCCAGGGCACTCACGATTTTTTCGTTCCATTCGGTTCGCACAATAACAACACAGGCATCCTGTAAATTCAGAATGCCTGTGCCTTGTAATAATTTACTGTTGCTTATTTCCGCCATAATTATTTAAAGATACAAGGAACAAGGTTCAGGGCACAAGACAAACTTCTGATATTTTTATGTTGCAGCATAAAAACTTTGTGTCTTTTAACTTGTGCCTTACTTTTTTATTTCACTACTCCCAATCTCGCGAGGTATTTATCAATATCAGTGCCTCTTTGAGTTGTTGGATATTTATCTTTGATGGCCTGGTACATTTCTATCGCTTCTTTTGTTTTGCCCATACTTTCATATAGGTATCCGGCACGGAATAAATATTCCGGAGAAAGCACTTCATCCTTTTCGAAAAATGTTCCTGCTTTTTTATACTCATCCACTGCATCCTCTTTTTTGTTTTCCTCGGAATAAGCATCGCCAAGCAGTCCATAAGCCCTTGCCTGTAATTGCTCCGCAGACGTAGAAAAGTCTTTCAGGTATTTAACAGCGTTATTGTAATCACCCAATTTAAGATAGCAACTGCCTGCATAAAATGATGCGAGGTTGGCAGCTTTTGTACCCCCATATTTTGCAACGATTTTAGCAAAGCCTGCATTGATATTGTCTCCGTTCAATGCAAGTTTCACAGAATCCATGCGGTAATATTCTTCAGCATGGTACATGGCTTCCATAGCCTTTTTTTCATTTGGTTCCTGAACGAAATTTTTATACCCAAGAAAACCAACGATGATGATCACGATCCCTCCGATGACATAGCCAATCAGTTTGCCATATTTGTTCCAGAATTGCTCCACTTCTGCCACTACATTTTTCTCTTCTTCAATATGAGCAGGCTTTTTAATCTCTGACATTTTTATTTTTGTTTGATTTTTTATTATTCGGTAAAACAATTTCCACTTTCATTTAGTCAACGATAAATGGATAATTCGTATCCAGATAAACATCTTTCAACACTTCATCATCATCGGGCCATGGGGATTCCTCGGCAAATCTTACTGATTCATTTACGGTGTCGTTAATTCGTTTATTGATAACCTCTATATCCTGTTGAGTGGCAAATTTCTCTTTTAATATCGTATCTAAAACCTGCTGTATGGGGTCACGCTGTTTGTATTCTTCCACTTCTTCTTTGGTGCGGTATTTTTGTGGGTCAGAAATAGAATGCCCTTTATAGCGATAAGTTTTTATTTCAAGCAATGTCGGGCCGCCACCTTCTCTGGCTCTTTTTACTGCTCTTGAAACGCCTTCATGCACTGCCTCAGCGCTCATTCCGTCAATGGAATCGCCGGGCATTTCATAGGCGTCTGCCAGTTTATAAATATCCACCACGTTGGAAGTTCTTTCAACAGAAGTCCCCATTGCGTAGTTATTATTTTCGCATATAAAAATTACCGGCAATTTCCACAGCATCGCCAGGTTAAATACCTCATGCAGCATCCCCTGACGTGCAGCGCCATCACCAAAAAAGGTAAGGGAGACATTATCAGTACCTTTGTATTTCTCTGCAAAAGCAAGGCCGGCGCCGGTGCCGATTTGCGCACCAACAATACCATGACCACCAAAAAAATGTACATCAACGCCAAAAAAGTGCATGCTTCCACCTTTGCCTTTTGCGGCTCCGGTTGATTTGCCATAAAGCTCAGCCATACATGCATTAGCGCTCACGCCTTTTGAAAGTGCCAGGCCATGATCGCGATAACCGGTGATAAAAGGGTCTTCCGGGCGTGTAGCTGTCATGCAGCCCGCCGCAATGGCTTCCTGGCCAATATACGCGTGGAAGAACCCCCGGATTTTGCCATCCATTTTATATTTTTCCTCAGCCATCAGCTCGAACTGACGGATAAGTTGCATCAACTCGTACCAGTACAGATATGTTTCTTTAGAAAATTTAGTGGCCACTTTTGCTAAAATTTAGGTTGGCAAAGATAAGGGGTTAGGTGGAATTTTTTATAGAAAGTCGGAAAGTCAGGAAGTCGGAAATGTCTGAAAGAAATTCAGGTTTCAAACAATTTGCCCGCTCCCGGATTTCCTGACTTTCCGCCTTTCGGTGTTATCTTGCAGCACCTTGCACCGATTAAATTCCATATCACTCGTCCAGTTTAAAAATTATCGTCAGGCTTCCTTTAGTTTCAATCAGCGCATTGTTGGCATTTGCGGTCGCAATGGGGTTGGCAAGACCAATCTGCTGGATGCAATCTATTATCTATGTTTCACAAAAAGCTATTTTACCAAATCTGACATGCAAAATGTTAATTATGGTTCACAGGGTTTCAGGATAGAAGGAACATTTGACATGGGAAGCCAGTTAAAAAATATTGTCTGTATTTTGAGAGAAACGGCCAGGAAAGAATTTTCAGTGGACAATGAGCTATACGAAAAATTTTCAGCGCATATCGGGAAATTCCCTTGTGTAATTATAACCCCGGATGATGTACAGATCATCACAAATGGCAGCGAAGTGCGCAGGCGTTTTATAGACGCGTTGCTGTGTCAGTTGGATGCAAGGTATATGCAAAGCCTGATGGAGTACAATAAGCTTTTACAGCAGCGCAACAGCCTGTTGAAAGCATTTGCAGAAAGAAAACAACATGATTACAACCTTTTGGATGTATATGATGAACAACTTGTAAAGGCAGGGAACGATGTTTTTGGAAAGAGAAATTTTTTTTTGAAAGATATGTTGCCGGTTATAAAAAGATTTTATTCGCAGATAGCCGGGGTTGAAGAGCCTGTTGAGATAAAATACGAGAGCCAGTTGCAGGATGCTTCATTTGAGCGCTTATTAAAGCAATTTCGTGACAGGGATCTATTGCTGCAGAGAAGCACCATCGGCATTCATAAAGATGATATCGAAATGACAATGAATGGCCAGCCGTTCAAAATCACCGCCTCTCAGGGGCAAAGAAAGAGCCTGCTGTTCGCATTGAAGCTGGCTGAATTTGAAATATTGAAAAAAGAAAAAGGTTTTGCACCGATTTTGCTGCTTGACGATGTTTTTGAAAAATTAGATGAGATCCGGATGGACAACCTGCTTGACTGGGCATGCATCCAAAACAGCGGGCAGATTTTTATAACGGATACACATGAGGAAAGGATGAAAAACCACCTTGGAAAATTGGCCGTAGGTTATCAGTTGATTAATATTTGAAGTGATGCCTGATGTTGGTTGACCTACTGCAATTCAGTAAATTCCTCGTGTTTAAGAACTGCCAACTGTTAACTATCTTTGCCCCATGGGCGAATACTCGATGGCTGACGCCATGAAACAATTCTTAAAGCAAAGCCGTATTAAAGGCCATATCCAGGCTTTTCAGGTCGAAGAAGCCTGGGAAAAAATTATGGGAAAGACCATCGCCAAATACACAGAAAACATTCATATTCACGGCCAGGTTCTTTATATCACAACGACTGTAGCACCGCTCAAAAATGAACTGATGTTTCAGAAAGAAAAAATCATTGAACGGGTGAATGAAGCACTTGGCGAAAAAGTGATCAAGGACGTTGTGATTAGGTAGTTTTCAGTCAATGCCCAATCCCTGACAATTATTTAGAAATACACGATCGGCATATCGCGACGGCCATCAATAATCCCTCACTGCTCGCGCAATTCATTTAAACTGATTATCGCTCTCTCAAAATCTGCATCGCTCCATTTGTTGATGATTGTTCCGTTTTTTATCAGATACATGGTAGGATTCACTCTGGCGGCGGTTTTTATCGCAGTCGCATCGCATTTTAAAATTGTTGCATCATTGCTCAATGCATTTTTATCAACAAACGATTGCAACTGTTCTGCATTGGATGTGATAAAGTAGACAGGTATATGTTTTGATTTTGCGAAAGTGAAAATCAAATTTAACTCTTTATTCCATGATGGATTTGGATCAGGTAATTCTTTCACAAATAAAAATAGCTTATACCCTTTTTGCTCCAATATGGCTTGCGTGCTGTCATTTCCTGAAAGCGTAATTAAATTAAAATCTTTAATAGATGCCTCTGCGTTCCCTTTTCTGATCAGCTTATCATAGCGTTTTATGAATTTGTAAGAGTCATTGAAGTCCTTAGGAAATTTATCTGCAGTGAATTCGATTTCTTTACCATCTTTATTGTAGACAAACGAAATGACGGTGCTGTCGGGAACTGAACCAGGCGGCGGTTTCATGTTGTCGGGAATATTAACTCCCACTTTATATGCCAGGCAATCTATGACAGGCAAATGCTGTAATACAAACCACTGAAATGAAAAGGAGGCGACTGTCGCTATTAATAGGACAGCAATGCTTGGTACTTGCGCCAAAACAGGTTTTATTTTCTCCTTATTGATGAAAAGAAAAAGTATCAATACTAAAAGCACGAGGTCTTTCGAGAAAGATTCTCCTGCCGTGAGCGGGATGCAATTCCCGAAACAACCGCATTCTCTAACTTTGCCTGACAGATATGCATAGCCAGTAAGAAATGTGAAAAAGATAATCAGCGATAATAATAACCAACTGAACAATTTCATCCGCCATCCTAATAAAATTGCAACGCCTGCTACAATTTCAAAAATAATCATGATGACTGAAAACGCCAGCGTATAATTATCCAGCCAGTGAAAATTCCAGACTTCAAAAAATTCCTGCATCTTATAGCTGAGGCCCAATGGGTCGTTGGCTTTTATCAGGCCAGAGAAAATGAACAATATCCCAACTAAGGTCCTGCTAACATTCACAAGTAACTTCATAGAAAATCAATTAAATCATTTTAATCAGAAGTTATGTTTTCCTTCGTCTATAAGTATTAACGCAAAAAGTGAGTAATTGATTATATCTACCAAATTGGCATCAATCCCTTCGCTTATCAAAGTCTTCCCTTCGTTTGCAAGTATCTGGCGAACACGAAGCAGCTTCATCAATATCAGGTCTACAAAACTTTCCTGGCTCATGTCACGCCACGCTTCGCCATAGTCGTGGTTTTTGTCCAGCATCACTTTTTTTGCAAATTGGATTTTCCCGTCAAACCATTTTTCTGCTTCATGCAATGGCAAATCTTCCACCGATTCGCTTTTCAATTCTAGTTGAACAAGCCCGATCACACCATAATTGACCATGCCTTTGAATTCGCTGGCAATATCATCACCCACCAACTGTGATTTTATTTGTTGTATATTTCTGATGCGCTGCGCTTTAATGAAAATCTGATCTGCAACAGAAATGGGCCGAAGCACTCGCCACGAGGTGCCGTAGTCTTTCGTCTTTTTGATGAATATTTCTTTGCATGCCAGGACTGCCGCATCATATTGCTGGTTCGTTGTGCCCATCGCTTTAATTTCTGCTATTTTCAATTTTATTAATGAATTTTACCGGCCAAATGTAAAGATAACAAAGCAATGTTCACACTCAACTGCAGAGGGCGGTTATTAGTGATTGAAAGCCCGCTTGTGATGGGCATCATCAATGCTACGCCTGACTCATTTTATGAAGGCAGCCGGTTCATGGGCGGGGAAAAAATTTTGCAGCAGGCAGCAATCATGCTCAAAGAAGGAGCGGATATCCTGGATATTGGAGGCCAAAGTACGCGCCCAGGAAGCATTCAATTGAACGAAGAGGAAGAATTATCAAGAATTATCGAACCGCTTGAATTGTTGCATAAGCATTTCCCCGAAGCAATTATTTCAGTTGACACTTATCATTCAAAAGTTGTTAAGGAAGCGGTTTCAGCAGGCGCATCCATTGTAAATGACATCAGCGGTGGCAACTTAGATGAGAACATGCTTTCAACAGTCGGTAAATTACGTGTTCCTTATATCTGCATGCATATGCAAGGCAAGCCGCAAACCATGCAGAGAGAACCTCACTATGAAAATGTAACAAGAGAAGTGCTTGATTTTTTTATAAAGAAAATGGACGACTGCAAAAAAGCAGGCATTCATGATGTAATCATCGATCCGGGTTTTGGATTTGGTAAAACAATCAAACATAATTTTGAATTGCTGAAAAACTTTTCTGTTTTTAAAATGCTTGAAAAGCCTTTGCTGGCAGGGATTTCGCGAAAATCAACCATTTACAAAACACTTGGTGTCAGTGCCAATGATGCATTGAACGGAACGACTGTTCTTAACACCATCGCATTATTGAATGGGGCAAATATCCTGCGCGTGCATGATGTGAAGGAAGCAAAGGAAGCGGTGAAGCTGGTTGGTGAAACCTTTTCCAAAGTTTAGGGCTTTTGAAAAATTGATATGGCACAACGAAAATAATATTGGTGAAATAAAGCCTGCGCTTAAATCATCTCCGAAATTTCTCTTTATCTTAGAAGCCTTGGCCTTTTTTAATGCTTCAACCAACTAACATGCATAAATATTCCTTTCCAAAGTATTTCGTTTTTTCTGTTATTATTTTGTTTTCAGGTAATTTTTTATCTGCTCAGGCCGTTGACCCTTCATTGTTCAACTCGATGAAGTGGAGGATGATCGGCCCGCATCGGGGCGGCCGTACTGTAGGCGCAGTGGGCGTTCCGAAGCAACCCAATGTTTTTTACATTGGGGTAAACAATGGCGGTGTTTGGAAAACTACGGATTATGGACGGACCTGGTTCCCCATTTTTGACGACCAGCCAACAGGCTCAATCGGCGATATAGTTGTTGCTCCATCAAACCCGGATGTAGTTTATGTTGGGAGCGGTGAAGGATTGCAGCGGCCTGATCTTTCTGTTGGCGATGGCATGTATAAATCAACTGATGCAGGAAAAACATGGGTGCATGTTGGTTTGGAAAATGGCCAGCAAATCGGTGGCCTTTCCATTGATGCAAACAATGAGAACCGCGTTTTTGCTGCAGTGCTCGGTCACCCGTATGGGCCTAATACGGAACGCGGTGTTTATCGAACACTAAATGGCGGAAAAACATGGGAGCGTGTTTTGTATATTGATGAAAATACAGGAGCTACGCAGGTTGCAATAGATCCAAAGAATCCAAATGTTGTGTACGCAGATTTATGGGCTGGCAGGCAGGGCCCTTGGGAAAATGGCACATGGGATGGCCCGGAAAGTGGTTTGTTCAAATCAACCGATGGCGGAACAACATGGAAAAAATTGACGAACGGCCTTCCATCTACGAAGCAGGGGTTGGGCAGGATTGGCTTTTGTGTTGCACCGAGTGATCCAAATCGGTTATACGCCACCGTTGATGCCGGCGATTTCGGAGGCATCTACAGAAGCAATGATGGCGGCGAATCCTGGTCTCAGATGAACCCAGATGGAAGGTACTGGGGAAGGGGGAGCGATTTTGCAGAAGTGAAAGCAGATCCACAGAATGCAGATATAGTCTATACCGCAAACGTGGTGGTTTGGAAATCAACCGATGGGGGCAAAACATGGAAAGATTTTCGCGGAGCGCCAGGCGGTGATGATTACCACCGGATCTGGATCAATCCGGAAAATTCAAACACCATTTTAATTGCATGTGACCAGGGGGCTATCATCACGGTGAATGGAGGCCAGACTTTTTCATCATGGTACAATCAGCCTACTGCACAATTTTATCATGTGAGTGTGGATAATGACTTCCCATATAATGTATATGGAGGTCAGCAGGAGAGTGGATCTGTTGGTATTGCCTCACGCGGCAATGATGGGCAAATCACTTTTCGAGAGTGGCATCCGGTTGCTGTGGAAGAATATGGATATGTTGCTGCTGACCCGCTGGATCCAAATATTATTTATGGAGGGAAAATCACAAAGTATGACAAGCGAACAGGACAGGTGCAGAATATTGCTCCTGAAGCTTTGCGAAGCGGCAAGTATCGTTTCCTGAGAACAGCTCCGGTATTGTTCTCTCCGGTCGATCCGAAAACTTTGTATTTCGCCGGAAATGTTCTTTTCAAAACTACGGATGGGGGTAACCGTTGGGATATCATCAGCCCTGACCTGACAAGAGAAAGCTGGGATATACCTGCAAGCGTTGGAATTTATACTACGGAACAATTAAAGAAAATGCCAAGGCGCGGAGTGATTTATACCGTTGCGCCATCACCGAAAGACATCAACATCATTTGGGCTGGTACGGATGACGGATTTATTCAGCTTACAAAAGATGGAGGGAAAACCTGGATAAATGTCACGCCTCTGGAAATTACGTCCTGGAGCAAGGTATCTCTTATCGAGGCGAGCCATTTTGATGTGAACACTGCTTATGCTGCGGTTAACCGTATACGTTGCGACGATTTGCACCCGCATATTTATAAAACAACCGATGCAGGAAAAACATGGAAACAGATTATAACCGGGTTGCCTGATGAGCCGATCAATGCAGTGCATGAAGACCCTGTTAAAAAAGGCTTGTTGTTCGCAGGCTCTGAAAGAAGTGTGTACGTTTCGTTTGATGACGGTAGCCACTGGCAATCACTTCGGTTGAACATGCCGGTTACATCTATACGCGATCTGGTAATTAAAGATGATGACATTGTGGTGGGAACACATGGAAGAAGTTTCTGGGTATTAGATGATATCACACCACTCAGGCAAATCAGTGAACAAACAATTAATGCCAAAACTATCTTGTACAAACCACAAGCGGCAACACGCATCCGCTGGAGCATGTATCCCGATACGCCATTGCCCCAGGAAGAACCTGCGGGACAAAACCCTCCGGACGGTGCTGTGATTGATATTTACCTGAAAGAAAAAGTGAATTCAGAAATCACCCTGGATATTATAGATGACAAAGGAAAAATTGTCCGCCATTTCAGCAGCAATGATACGCTGTACAAAATCCCTCCGGTGAATATCCCGCTTTACTGGATAAGGCCTCAACAGATACTGTCAACAAAAGCCGGCTCACAAAGATTTTTGTGGGATTTGCGATATGAGCCTTTGGATGTGCCGCCTTCTTACCCAATCTCCGCAATCTACGGGAATACTGCACCAGCGCCTACTTCGCCATGGGCAATGCCGGGCAATTATACAGTCAGATTAACAGTGAATGGACAAACAATTTCGCAGCCGTTTTCATTGCGAATGGATCCAAGAGTGAAAACATCGTTGTCGGATCTGCAAAAACAATATGATCTTTCCGTCATTTGTTATGAAGGGCGAAAACAAACAATGCAGATACTGGAACAGATCAGTAGTCTGAGAGATCAGGTGAAGAAATTAATGATATCATCGAAAACCCCCAACCCGCAAAACCTGAAGGACTTTTACGATAAGCTTGCCGCATTAGAAGGAACCGGCGGCCGTCGGGGCGGCGGCGAAGAGAGCTTTAATAAACTGAACAATTCTTTTGCTTCATTATTTAATATTCTGGAAGGAAATGATATGCCTCCAACAACACAGGCTGCGAACGCAGTAACGGTTTTGCAAGCTTCGTTAAAACAACTATTGGAAAAATGGGGCGCAATAAAATCAACTGAGCTGCAAAAGCTAAAGTGATGGGTTGAAAGAATGCCGCTTCTAGTCTTGTTTTGATTTTGGCAATCACATTTTTACGGCTTTCTCCGTTTTGGGTTTGCCGGAAATGGTGAAAATGCTGTCAAGATAATATGATTTGAATCTTGGGTCTATCAATAAGCTGCCAATTTCTTCTTTAGGATTCCATTTCAGGTCATCTGTATCATAAGCTTCACCAAGCCACTTCACCAGTAATGACAATACAGGCGTTGCAATGTATTTCACGCAGTTCTCAGGATATTTATAGTCCATAAAGCAAAGGATGCCAGTATCAGGTTTTAGCAGTAAGGATACCCGATGCACCCACTCTGTGCATATCTTTCTGTCATACCAGCATAAGGCAAACAGCGCTATATCGACTTTAACATCAACAGTAAGATCATTGATATCAGACTCAATGAACACTACATTGTGCCAGTTGTTTTTCGCTGCTCTTTTCCTTGCAAGCTCTAGCATTTGCTTATTCGCGTCTACTGCAATGATTTTGCCACCCGGGCTTATAATGCTTCTTATGGGTTCGATGCTCAGGCCACTGCCACAGCAGATATCCAGTACTGTGTCATTTTTCTTCAAGCCGGCAAACTGCAGTGCTCTGAGCCGGTGAATACGGTCGCGGCCGAGTTGAAAAAGCTTTACAATAAAATCGTACTTATTGTATGATTTATCATATTCTGCTGCGAAATTCTTTTCTGGTAAAGTATCGGCCATTTTATGTTTCTAAATTGAAATGAATGATGCCGAAAAGTTACAAATTATGAGAACTTAAAAAAAGGCAATAGTAATTCAGATACCCGAAAAAGAAGAATATATGCGGTAGTTAAATGGAATGAGTCATCTGAATTATTTTATCTTTATCCGATAACTCTTTCAATGACCCAACTTCCGAAACGTCTTTTATCAATCGATATTTTTCGTGCGTTCACCATGTTCCTGATGATTTTTGTAAATGATCTCTGGTCATTAAAAGGCGTTCCCCTTTGGCTGGATCACGCAACGGTAACAGAAGATACTTTGGGTTTTGCAGACACCATTTTCCCTGCTTTCCTCTTTATTGTAGGCTTGTCTATTCCGCCTGCTATTTCAGCCAGGATCGCAAAAGGGGGTTCGCAAAAAAATATTTTAGCTTATATCTCTGCACGTAGCTTTGCATTGCTGGTGATGGGCTTCTATCATGTGAATCTTGAAAATTATAATAAAGCAGGAGCACTGTTGCCAAAACCGGTCTGGCAAATCCTGATCACGGTTGGTTTTTTTCTGGTCTGGCTTGACTATTCTCCTTCATTTCAGAAAAGGGCGAAAGCCATTTTGCAATGGACAGGAGTATCCATACTAATCCTTATGGCGGTCTTTTATAACGGGCTAAATGAGCAGGGTATTGTTTGGATGCGCCCTCAATGGTGGGGAATCCTGGGGCTAATCGGTTGGGCATACCTGTTATGCGCTGTCATTTTCTATTATTCAAAAAGCAGGATTTCTGTATTGACAGGGGCATTAATTTTCTTTTCGCTTTTCAATATCTTGGTGAATACAGGATGGCTTGATTTTTTGGATCCTCTAAAATCTTATATATGGATTGTTGGCAATGGCTCTATGCCTGCGCTGACAATGGCGGGCATATTGGTATCTTGTTTATATCTGAAATTCAGGGATAATAAATCGCGATATTATTGGCTAACGCTTTCGGCCATCGGTATTTTCATGCTTGCCGGCGGGTTTGTATTGCGCCCTTTCTTGGGTGGTATTTCTAAAATTCGCGCCACGCCATCCTGGGTGATGATATGCACTGGCATCAGCATTTTTTGTTTTATGCTTTTTAATTATCTGATTGACATTAAAAATGAACAAAACTGGTTCGCTGTTATCATGCCAGCAGGAACAAGCACGCTGACTGTTTATTTGTTGCCATACATTCATTATGCATTCTATAATATTTTTTATCCTGCAAGTGCTTTGCCATTGATGTTGCGCACCGGGTCAATAGGAATAATAAAATCATTATTGTATTCGCTTGTGATAATAATGATCACAGGTTTGCTTGAGAAGAAAAGGATCAGGTTAAAAATATAAACGTATAAGGCTTTTAAAAGCCTTATACGTTAGCATTTATCCAAAATCAATACTTTGCCGGCTCGCCAGGTTTTGGTAACGACTTGCGGATGAAATCCCTCAACTGATCATTAGCTGCAGATAAATCTTCTTTGCGCAGATACATCATATGGCCGCTGCGATAACCTTTCCAGGATAACCTGTCTTTCAATCTTCCACTCGGGTCCAATTGCCATAAACTATATTTCGCATTGAAGTAATCGCATGCGCCATCATAATAGCCAGATTGAATCAGTAAGTGCAGGTAAGGATTCTGGGCCATTGCCTGGCGCAGGTTTTCACCGGTGTGATCATTCTTATTATCCCAGGGAAACACCGGCCCGAACATATTATACTTTAGGTCTGTTTTATAATTGAGATCTTCGCGCAGGTAAATGTTTATTGCCGGAGTGAATGAATGCAGCCACGACGTAAGCTCTGCGTTATAGTCAGGTGAATCGCCTGCTTCTTCTCTGTCAATGCCTTTATATCGTGAATCAAGGCGCCCAACAGTAAAGCCTTTATCGCGAAGCAATTCTTTCCAGAAAAAATTTGGCTGAATGTCAAGATTATGCTGCAAAATCACTTTCTCTGAAAGACCCGAATATTTTGACATCTTTTCTGCGATTTGTTTTCTTTTATCATCAGCAATGAAACCACCTTTCGCAATAGCCGGGATTAATTCATTGATGGTGAAATCTTCCACTTCAGGTAGCATGTCAGTAAGATCCTTTTGCTGCAGGTCTGCGCTCAATGCTTTGTGGTACCAAGCAGTTGCTGAGTAATAGGGAAGCATCAGCGCCTCCTGTACGGGACCGCTTCGCTGGATGCCCAGTTCAGTAGGCGAAACTAAGATCACACCGTTCAGGTACATCCATTGCGCGTCCTGCAATTCAAGCGCAAGCCCGGAAACCCTCGTCGTGCCATAGCTCTCGCCAATCAGAAATTTTGGGGATGCCCAGCGATTCTTCCTTGTGACAAATGTATTCAGCCATTCTGCCAGATATTTAATGTCTTCATTCACTCCAAAAAATTTTGATGTGGGGATGTCTTTGCTTACTGGCCTTGAGAAACCGGTATTTACAGGATCTACATAAACGATGTCTGCGATATCTAAAATGGAGTTTGGGTTTTCTCTTACGCCATATGGTTGAATTGGAAATCCTTCATCATCCACATTTAAAATACGTGGACCGGTGTATCCGATTTCCATCCACACAGATGGAGTGCCGGGACCGCCATTGAATGAAATAACCAGTGGCCTTGATGCACGATCCTTCACATCAGAGCGCTCATAGTAAGTATAAAAAATGCTTGCAATGGCCTTGCCATCTTCATCCCAAACAGGCATGGTGCCTGCATTTGCAGTGTATGGCACACGAACGCCCTTGATAGTCACTTCGCTTTTTGTTGTGACGGATGAATCAACATTTACCATTCGGTTCATTACCGCAGGCTTATCATCTTTTGCGGGGGCGGGCGCCTGGCTTTTTTGCGCATTTGTGGTTGCCAGAAAAACGATCGAAAGAATAGAGACACAAAAAAATTTTCTCATGGTTGTCGTTGTTTTGATACTCAAAAATAAATTGAATAGATCAAGGTAAATTAAAAATGAAAGCGTTTATAAAAATTATTTTGACTGGCTGCGTGGTTTTGTGTAAGATCAGGTTTCTTTTATGATATCAACTTCACCGCTCCGATTGATCATCGCTGGGTCCGCGGCAGTTGAATATCAGTTGTGCTTCTGGTAAACGATGATTTTCTGTACGGCATATTCCCCAGGCCTGCGGCTTACAGATCGAAGCTTCTTGGCCTAAAATATTTTATCGACTGTTAACTTCCTTAACTTTGGCGCGATCTTTTTTTTTAACCGAATACCAAATGACGCGCAAGCCCTTCTTCCCCATAGTCTTAATTTTTTTTATTATCACCCTATCAATTGTTGTATTGAATTTTTCTTTTCCAAAGTGGGATCGCGTTTGTGATGCTGTATTTGGAGGCAATCTTGTTTTATTCATTGCTACTTATTTTTCATTTGGGTTTTATAATAAGGGCCTGAAGAACCCGAATATTCAGGCTTTCCTTAGGATGATATACAGCGCTATGTTCTTAAAAATGGGCATTTGTATTGCTGCGGTCATGGTATATGCCTTCACCGTGAAACCAATTAGCAAAGCAGCTATTCTTGTTTTTTTTGGCTTATATTTCGTATATACTTTTGCAGAAGTAAAAATCGTCACCCGCCTGAACAAGCAGCATAAAAATGCCTAAAACAGAAGCTCCTTTAGAATACCTGCAGCAATTTATCCCTGAAGGTTCGGCTCAACTGGTCATGAATTATCTGCATCAATATAAAGTACACCTCACCGTTACCCGTGAAAGGAAAACGGTACTCGGCGATTACCGGAATGCAGTGGATGGAAAAAATCACCGCATCAGCGTGAATGGAAACCTGAACAAATATGCTTTTTTAGTCACCCTCATACACGAACTGGCTCATTTAGTAACATACATTCAATTTGGCAACCGGGTAAAGGCACATGGCAAAGAATGGAAACATGTTTACGCAGTAATGCTGGCTGATTTTTTGAAACTGGAAATTTTTCCGGGTGATATCAAAGCAGCTTTTAAGGAATCGATCCATGACTTACCTGCCAGCAGTTGTGCAGATGAAGGACTGACAAGAGTTTTGAAGAATTATGACAAAAAAGCGCATGGACTGCTTTTGGTTGAGCAGATCAAAGAAGGCGATTTTTTTCAAACAGCAGATAAAAGGATTTTCCGCAAAGGAAAAAAATTGCGCAAACGATTTGAATGTATTGAAGTAGCGACAAAGCGGGTCTATCTTTTCAGCCCGATATATGAAGTGAAGGCGATAGCAGGATAGTTGGAAGCCCTAAGTCGGGAGTGAGGCTCTATACTACTTTCTCCCGGCTTGTCTGCAATTCTTTCAGCATCCAAATATCACAACCAAAATGCCCGGTGTTGCCCATCGGGCCATCCAAATAGCGGAAACCAAATTTTTCATAGATTCCCAAGGCCTTCTTTAATTCGGGCATGGATTCTATATATATTTTTTTGAAGCCTTTGGCTGTTGCGAACTCAATGCATTTTTCTATAAGCATTTTGCCAATGCCAAAACCCCTGGCGGTATTTTTAAGATACATTTTCACTAGTTCGCAGGTGTCCGCTGGTAGTCCGGCCGAAGGGAAAATGCCACCACCTCCGGCAATTTCATCTTTTATTAATGCAACAAAATAAATGCTGTTGATATTTTGGAAAAATTCATATAAATGATCCGTTGAATCGTCATAATACACTGTGCCAGGATGATTGGCGCCAAATTCTGCAAGAGAGTTTCTCACGATAGTGGCTAATGCATTATTATCTCCCGGCTGAATAGTTCTTATGGTTACCTCATTCATTGGACGAAGGTATTCTGGAAAATAATTTCTGAGAAATTATAAAATGGGTTATCAGCTAAGCAAAGCCATGAGCGCATATAAAAGTACAAGAGATAGAAATAAAATGCCGAGGAATGGGATATGTGAGTTTTTCATAAGGGATTTTGTGAATGTTTTAGCAATTGCCAGATTATAATATCGAACGGCAGAACTGGATAATTATTTTCCAAAGCCTGAGTTTGAAGCCACGCTCAGACCAGGATTGCTGGAACATATTCATTTCTTGGTACATATAAAC
>Ga0302280_1002151_pt1 | contig 15459 bp, 13 predicted proteins | sample III_Fen_E1_1_FD_198771 | JGI IMG/M metagenome (GOLD analysis project Ga0302280, IMG submission 198771) | Peat permafrost microbial communities from Stordalen Mire near Abisko, Sweden - III_Fen_E1_1 | ecosystem: Environmental > Terrestrial > Soil > Wetlands > Permafrost | place: Sweden: Abisko... | reverse complement strand
AAAATACGGTTTAACTAATCTCTGTATCTCAGTCGAAATACAACCTGAAAGTCTAAAAAGTTGACTTTATGCCTAAACAATTGGGCTCTACAAAATGGGAATACTTTCGTCAAAATCTAAAATTTTCGATTGAGCAGCTATATGCGTGGTTCGGTCGTCCGTCTCGTGCAGTGACTCATACATTCTTATACTTTCTCTTTTCTTATAAATGAAGATTCAATGTTATTCTATATGAACGTTTTTTCGTTGTCGTTGTTTATTTATTTAATTCTAGATATACAACAAATAGCACTATTAATACATCATATAATAATAAACTAATGAAGTAAGTTATTTAAAAATCGAATTTATTTTGTAATTTCTTCTTATTTTTGTTTTCTTCGTTTAGATCAGTTTTTGAACATTTATCAAATGAAATTATTTTTGAAATATATGAATATCTCGATCTTTATCATGTTTATTATGGTTTTTTTTCTCTTAATAAACGATTTAAATCTTTACTTGTTAATTCAAATATTCCAATAAAAATCAATAGTTCAGCAATAGCAAAATCAAAATTCGAACATTATTATAAAAATATTATTAATCCAAATAAAAATCGAATAAATATTCTTCGTTTATCAAATCAATTTACTGTTGATATTGTGTTTTCACCACCAGGTATAATTTCAGAATTTATTCAACTTCAAAAATTAATTCTTGAGAATATTAATGTGAATAATTTGTATGAAATTTTTCAAGAATTATTATCTTCAATTAATTTACACTCACTAACTCTTGATATAGCTGAATACTTAGATAATTCAATTGATATTTTCCCAAAATTATTTCTTTTATCAAAATTAAAATATTGTTCTATAAAATATCAGAGCAAAAGTGATTATAACCCATTATCTAATTATCTAAATATTAGTTCAATTGAACATCTAACCATTAATGCACGATTTCCATATAACGAATTATACAAGTTATTCTATTGTGTACCAAAAATTCGTTATCTATCAATTGATTATATTATTCGTTCTTCTGCAGATAATTATAATGAATCATGTCCTGTTCAATTATCAAAAGATTTTAAAAAAGTCTCATTGTCACTTGATTTAATTCAGCTAAATGAATTTGAAAACATTATAAAAAATTTCTTTCGTAATGTTGAAGTTTTAACAATTTCAACAAATTATGATGAAGCATATTTAGATGGAAATAGATGGAAACATATTATATCATCTTATATGGCTCAATTACGTATTTTTGATATTAAACATGATGGTTCTGTATCAAAAAGTAGAAAAACATATCATGAATTAATTAATGATTTTTCTTCATCAGATTGGTGGAAGTCCAAACAATGGTCTTTTACACATGAACATAACTGGTTTCAACGTGCTAATAGTGGAACTTTTTATTCAACTGAACCATTTCGGTAAGAAATGAGATTTTTATTCTTTATTATTTTCTTTCTTTCTAGAAGAAATTATTATAAATTTTATTGGTCATTAAATAAACAAATATGTTCACATACTGAACCAAAACATTTTAATTTCAGTTAAATATATTTATATTTCTGGTATTAATAACAACAATAATTCAAACAATAATAATAAGATGTATTTTCCAAATGTTATTGTATTAACACTTGAACGATGTATGGAATGGAACATTTGGATTATTCTTTATCAGAAATATTAAATAATATACTTCCATTAAATAAAATTAGAAAAATAATTATTAAAAATTTTTATCTTCATTTAAAACAATTGATCGAGATATTATATTATACATATTCTTTAAATACAATTGAAATTGATTATTTGTTTTATGATGATATTGAACAATTTTTATTTAAAATAAACAATGATGTTGAACATAGATCAAAAATAAATAATGTGAAAACATTTAATCTTGTTTACAATTGTAATGTTGAAAAAATAAAGTTGATTTTCAATTTATTTTCTCAATTAGAATATCTTAAAATTGGAATTCAAAATAAAGAAATAAAACCAACAATGGAATATATTTTATTACATAAATTTAATAATATGTCAAATTTATGTTTCTTATGTATTACTGATATTGACATGATATACTTGAAACAAGTAATTGAACTGATCGAAAACAAAAACTTAATCAATGGTTATCTTATTAAACATATCAATCGAGATTTATATTTATGGTGGTAGACTTTTTTTTATTATTTAATATATATTTTACTATTGTATATAAAATTAATAATTTATTTTCAATAAAGAAGAGAAATTATAGATGATCATATCCATCATATTTATACTTTTTTCGTTGAATTATATCTTAAGAACCATTCCCTGTAAGAATGACGGACTTTGGGAAGTGACCCACTTCAGAACTGCCTGAAATTTTCAGCGGACAGAGAGAAAGTTCTCTTGATTGCAAAAATATAATTTTTTTGAAGTACTCATCGGGTAAAAAATAGCTATGGCTGCCGGAAAATATCCAAAATGGGTGAACATAGATTTGTTTTACATTGTCAAAAACAATTTTTCCTATATCAGGAATGTAGAGCTCGTCGAGCTGATCATTTTTCATATCGACAGTATTTATATAAAACTCAAGCTTCGATCACTAATCTAGTCTCTAAAATAGACCAATATTGAGAATTTTAGCTGTTTTCCTTGAAATTCATATTTTACCGTTAAAGTACAATACAAGCACTAGCTCATAATACATGGATACAGTGCTCTCGCTGTCAGCTACACGCTCATGTGATCGGCAACTCTTTTTTTTACCTGATGAGTACTTCAAAAAAATTAGATTTTTGCAATCAAGAGAACTTTTTCTCTATCCGCTGAAAATTGCAGACAGTTCTGAAGTGAGTCACTTCCCAAAGTCCGTCATTCTTACAGGGAATGGCTCTTAAATAAGATCTTCATTTTACTGAATTGTAGAAGTGGAAATTAGTATATATTTATTTATAAAACGTTTAGTTTTTTCGATACTAGAATGTACATTATTATTATTATTATTGTATTTGATTATTTCAATAATTCATTAATAATACTATACAAGATTCACAATCACATAACAATAAAGGATTTATTTTAAAAATAAAAGTATGTTCTCATTTGAACATCGTAGATAAATATACTTTTTTTTTAAATATTATTTTATCAAATTCCAGCATTTTATAATTTTGATTGCTTTTAAAAAGAATTTTTTGTAGTAAAAAGAAAACCTATTTCACTTTTATAGTTAGAAGAGTCTTTCTGTAAAACTAGAATATTTATATATTAGCATCAGTTAGTTCTTCAATATGTATAAATTCATATTAATTGAAAATAAAGAATAAAATCAAATAATATTCATATACTTTAATTATTGTTTTATTTTGTTTATATGACTGAATTATTAGAATTGTCATATTTAAATATAATAGATGAGCATAATCATTTGGCAACATACATAAGTGAATGAAAAGAAAAGAAAAGAAAAGAAAAAGAATAAATTAAAAGTAGTACTGATAACAAAGAGAAATGACAAATAAAGAAGAAAAAAAAGCGAAAGAAAGAAATAGTTTTCTGAATAAATATATATTATTATTTATTGTTGAACAAGTGAAATTAATATGATCATATTCAATTGATCTAGTAAAACAGTTGATAAAATCTACAGATATACAATAGTTTATCTTTCATATTCTGTATATTGTCTGTCTAGTTGTCTCATCAATCAACGAAGATCGTACATCAGATGATAGTGTTCGTGTTCCATGTGAATTTTGTAATAAACAGATTGATCTCTCCAATTGATCAATTCATACTGTAAATGGATTTATAGCTGATTTCTTCGTTGATTCGTTTTTTCTTTTTGTCATTGTTAGGAAAAATGTCGTCAATGAGAAATTCGTCAAATTAATGTTCGTAAATCAATTGATAAAGAATTCATAATATAATTTAAAACTTTTCATCTTCAATTTTAAATAAAAGTTAATGAACGAAATGGAATAAATTGATTTATATTAAATAATAAAAGAAATAATTCAATCTGACCATGAGTTTTATCTTTATTAGATAATGTTAATGAAATAGCATTTTCAAATGCAATAATGACAAATTAATAAAAAACAAAATTGTTTTATATTGATTTAAAATTTAAATTATATCGATTATATGAATGTGCAATTGAATAAAAACGTTTTGAAACATAACGAAATGAAAACAATATTGTTTGAACATCAAGATTATTAGAAATACGATAAGGAATTTCAACTAGTAATATATCAAAATATGAAATCGACATATTTGATATCAATAAATACAAATTAATTACACTTCAAAATTAAACTATTTCATTGAAAAAACTGAACCTCTTCAGTACTTTGAATATTTCATTATATTCAAGATCATTCTTCCATTTTTTTATACAGTATTTATATGCAGAAAATATAAGTAGGTGATTGTCATTGGCATCATTTTAAAACTATTCAATAGGAAAGAAGTTTGAACAATGAGAAATAAGCGCTATGAGCAAGCAATAAGATAAAATTTTATTGCTTCTATTATGTCATAATTTCGACCAATCCAAATAAAAAAATAATATTGTCACATCACTATGTGAATCAATGATTCATAAACGAAATCATGAATCTATATTAAAAGTTTATTCTAAAAGTATGCAGATCAATCTTCTATAATAATGAACTGATCAATTTTAGAACATACTTTATATTTTCAAATGAGATCGTAGCATTGAAAATCTATTTGTTCAGAGAAAGTAAAATACGATTTTTTATGGAAATTTGTTATCTGTATCACAATCAAATAGATTTAACATTTTCCAACATCGATCTATATGAAACCTGTTGAGTAAATTATGATTTTGAATAACGATAAACATGATCCAAAAAAACGTATCTGAGCTACGATTAATAAGATCATTATGCTTGTGATTTTCTGGTGTATAAAACAATTTATATGTATGCATTAATCTTTTCAATTTTCTTGAGAAAAAGACCAGAAAAAAGTCATCAATAGTGCTTTAAATCACAAGTACCAACAAGTGCAAGTACTTGATGTACTTGATCGTATTTTTCTGTAGAAGAAAGTCCATATAAGACAAGTGTGCATACAGGCAATTTGATAATTTTCGATGAGACAAACAAAATGTGCTATTAGTCTGTAGATGCATTTCAGATAGCATAAGACATAATGAAAATACTTAGAATTTGCTCTTTTAAAAAATCGTAGGATAATATGGGGAAAGTCATATTTAATCATCGGTACTTACACTGATTCGTATCTCTGTCCAGTGTTGAAAATTTCGCTTATAAAAGACAAGTGACATTAAGATCATTTTACTATCCCAAAGATATTTCGATTTTTGTGCTAAAACCAATTCAAACGATGCTGCTAGTGCTGTTTTGAGCATTTATTTTGGAATATTTTTCAATCATCAGTTTTTCGACTCACACTTGTACTCCGCAATGGGGATGTCAAAAATAGATTTTTCATCCCTGTAGATGTGTACCAGTGTGGAGCGAAAAATCGATTAAGAGATATCCAAAATAAACCTCTGAAATATCATCAGGGTTCGTTTGAATTGGTTTGAACAGAAAAAAATCGAAATAGTTTTGAGAGTGGGGAAAACAGTCTTAATGCTACGTGTCCTTTAGATTAAAGAAAACTGTACGAATATTTTTTGCAATAATACTATCAATCTGTTCACTGACTTATATGTAGATCGCGCTGAATTCTAGTTAAGAGTAACAACCAATTATAACTTGATTATCATAAGAGTATCATCTATATTGTTTGAGAAATTTTAACAAAATATTTCAGTCGCCGATGTATATAATCAAAAAAGTGTCTCGTACTTGCAGAGCTGGGTAGTTCAACTTAAGAAGACGATCAAGTGAAGCCTGCTGGATTTGCGTCTGGTTCAAAGAAACACCTGATATGTATAGTCATCTTTTGTGAATTTCTTTTAAATTTTGTTCGTTTCGTTCAAAAAACCTTTAATGAACTTATAAAATAATAGAAAAAAGCCCATAAAACTTTTTCTGAATATAATATTTAACTTTGATTACTATTATAGATTTGCACTATTCCATTTAATTCTGCACTATCATTTGCCTCTGTTTTTAGTCGTTGTTAATGAAATCGGATGTGAATGATTTTCTATTTGACATCAAAGTTATTTAGGAAATTTTTAGACTGCACTAGTTGCTGAGTTCGAAGAAATTGAAAAAAGTATCTCGTTTCTTATAGGGGCTATCAGATTCGTATAAAAAAATTTGACTAACAATATTATGAATACGGTTCGAATGTAGACTCACAAGAGATTGATCAATCAAAGTCAGGTTCGAGTTCAAACAAGTTTAATTAGGCAAGTTCGGGTTCATCTTGCACTCGAGTAGCTTTACAGGCAAATTATTGAAAGTAAACATCAACTCAATTCGATTCATGTAATTCTGTACCAAACATATTTCACGTCAGTTCAACTTACGAATTCTGAAAATTTTTCTCGATTGAATTCATAGGCTTAAAAAAATTTCTATACACTATTGAATTGGATCATTTAATTGTAATTTAGACAGATTTGGGGCATAATCTTACATCAATGATCACCAACTTATGATCCAAAATATCAGGTGTACATATTAGTTTCTGAGATGTGTTTTGTAAGATTATTTCTTCGTTATAATTAGTACAAATTGAATTGGATTAAAAAATCTTGGAAAAGTTCTTTTCTATGAATTCGTAAATCATTGAAAAGTATCTTAACTCAGTTCAACTTGAAAATTCTATTAATTCAATTGAGCTGGCCGTTTTTCAAATGAATCATTCAGGTCTAGATTTAGATAATAAATTCCATTGAAAGTATTAAGAGCGCAATTCAGATTCAAAAAAAAAAATTATCAGCCGAGTTCAAGCACCAAAATTTCGGATCAACCAAGTTCTATTTTTTATCAATCTTCAAGATCCAAAAAAAAAAAGACAAGACATTCATATAATATATGAATAACATGATTTTGATTTCTCGATTGTTCCATAATTATAAATGAAGGTTGTAGGGTCTTCCCTTCGCCTATATTCGATATTATCTAATCACATTTGTGCATGTTACATCTACGTATATAATATTACCTTGTAGATTATCATTTAAAAAAACAATACTGACTAATTTATATATACATAATAAGGATAAAAAACACACCAAGTATTGCTGAACAGGACGAAACTGATGATGACGATCAATATAGTTATGATCACTGACATTTTACTAATGACGTCGAAAAAGAAACTAATCTTATCAAAAATAAAAACGAACAATCACCTTTAACGCTTTGACTGTCGACATAAAAGAAAAAAAACCTCTACAGAAAGTCATCATAGCTATTTATTTTCGATCCAGTTTTACAGATTTATACAAGATAACGTTAAATCCTCTGTAAGATATGGAAATCTTTGAAACAGTCGGTGATGCACAGACCAACATTGCATTCGGTACACTGGTAGCGTGTATCACTTCGTTCTTTCGCACGCCGTTCAATATGGCTGCAAACATAACATCTTCTTTGAGGAGTCTGCTTGCTTTCATTTGGAGGAATTAAAGATGGAAAATGTCTGGCCGCCAATCGTAGCGGATGAGTACTCAGTGGCCTGCCAATATGTGACCGTTTGGAGCCGTACTTTCAAATGAGGTCTCGAATAATATCTCATTTAAATTTGGAAAGCTGGAAGTTTTGATGTTTCATATTTTTGAATAAAAATAACTATTGAGAACTGGCAGATCCATTGTGTGCAAAAAGAGTTTCTTGTACCATTTAATGGTTTTTCGAAGGGATTCCGAAAACTTCATCCGCATAGCAGCTTTGTCTATGATACGCCTGTTTTCATTGTATTCTTTTATACATAATGGTTTAAGTTCTTTCCATACATTATAAAGAAAAGAAGCAAAAGAACAAAAGATAACCATATATACACCAAACTGATTGTTCTCTATGCACACTCTTTTTTCTAAGACACGATTTTAGAGGATACGCGTAATAGACAAAGGAAACACTTTTTTACGCCAATTAAAGTGAATTCTAAGATGAAATGTACGTAGTCATCAATCAGTTATACTATGAGTGCACTATATACCTATAAAAGATCAGTTAATTCAAAACCGCCGCATCTTGAACAACTTCCTTATTCAACACTTTTTGAAGAATCCCTTTCGTGTTCACTATAGAAAAGTTTTACTGTATATAAGAACAAATAACTAACAATGAAAATAATATTATAAATAAAGGAAAAAGAACAAACTTAATTTTCATTTATAAATTGATTAGTCTATTTTTCACTGACATTATATTTTTCTCGGCAAGATCGTTCATTCATTTTATTCAATCACACTGACGAACACAAATAAACAATGAACATCAATATATATATACATCATAAAAGAAAAACATATTCAGTGACAATCAATATGAATCAGTACAAGGTTAATCTTCTTGATTTACCTAATGAAATATTACTTATTATTTTAAAAAAACTTGATAATATGGATGTACTTTATTCATTATTTGATCTTAATAATGAACGACTTGATAAAATAATACAAGAAAATACTTTTACTAATAATCTTAATTTTGTATTAATAACATTAACTGATGATGTGTTATCAATTTCTGATTCAATAATTGATCGATTCTGCAAGAATATTTTGCCAAAAATTCATTATAATGTTAAATCTCTTATTCTTAATTCATTATCTATGGAACGTATTCTTTTTTCTGGTGATTATCCTAATTTAAATAAACTTAAAATCTTTAATTTTAACGATAAAACTGCTTTACGTTATTTTACAGGTAAGTAACTTTTATATTAATGCGAATAAGGATTTAAATAATAGTTTTATATAGATAGACTAACTAACTAATATAACGGGTTGCTCAGAGGAAATGGCGCGACTTGTTTGCTTCTCTCAAACATCTATAATAGTTGAGCATGCAGTTTTTATAATATGATGATAGATAACACTTGAAGAGTACACCCTATCTATATAGGAAGAACTTTGATTGAAGTATTTATCTTAGAGAAAAATAATGAAATTCAAAGAGCATGAAAATGCCGCGTTGCTCAAGACTTGTCACAATTAACGACTTAGGATCGTTTATATATATTGATTGACTTCGATGTAGCTCAACATTAAGGCACACTAGATATGAAAAGTCACAACATCTGAGTGAAAAAAATATATTTAACAACGAAAAAAGCTTATGGGAAAATGTTACACAGAAGGTCAAAAGATCGCTTTTGGAAAAATTGACAGCAATTTTATCTCGAGCATGGCATTACCTGAACAAATCATAGTGATTTTTAAGATGAACGGGTAAAGAAAATCTATAGCAAATAATAGTTTTGCCAAAGTTAAGTGACAATCAGAAAAAGACATCAGTTATATCGTATGGTGGGTGCATCAAATGTTATGGGCAGGCGACACCCAAGGAGTTTCCTTTTAGAATGCGAAAATTTTCAATTGACGATGTGTTTTTTGACAAAAGGATCAAATATATTGTACATACGTCAAATCGAGGACTGGCAGAAATAATTAATGGTATTCATTCGAAAACCGTTGATTAAACCCTTCTTTATTTTCATGGTCTTTCGATTTCATTATTTTTTTCTAAGATAAATACTTCAATCAAAGTTATTCCTATATAGATAGAATGTACTCTTCATGTGCTATCTATCATCATATTATTAGAATTACATGCTCAACTATTATAGATTTGAGAGCAGCAAGCAAGTCGCGCCATTTCCTCTGGGCAACCCATTATAATTATATACATATATATTTAGTTAGATCACCATTTCAACATATTTTTCGACAACAAATTACGGATCTTATTCTTGTATTTGAAAATAATTCTAATGAAATAACATGGAAAAATTATACAACATATGTACATAAATATATATTGAGATATTTCAAAAATCTTAAACATTTATCTATTACTGAATTAGTTCCTGCATCTTTGGTACTTCGTGATTTACCTATAACGACTTTTCATTCTTCAACTCTTCAGAAATTATCTATTCATGTTATGTGTTATGATGATCTTTTTGCTTTACTTGATGGTCGTTTTAAACAATTAAATGCATTGCATGTTGTCATTATTAATACAACACATAGTTCAAGAAATGTTTACAATATGGTAAGTTTAAACTTTATTAGGTTGATCTTTTCAATTTAAGCAAGAAAATACTATTGATCACGATTATAAGTTGTTCTCCTATTATTATTGACAGACCTTTTGTCTTAATTACTTCTTATTTAAATCAAATATTATTAATTCGTGAGGAAGTGAGCGAGTGATGAGGGTTAGAGGAAGGATACTTGAAAGTTTTAAAAGATTGAGGACAAGTTTTGAGAAACTTCGAGCTTACCTGGTTCTCTACTTAGGTTTTTGAAAAAGTGAACACAAATTCTTTTGATTGAAAAATTTCTCAAGACTGTTATCACCTGTTACCCGTAAGGGGGTTCGAAATTTTTCAGTCGGAATCATCTCTTCAATCTGAGCAAAGCTTTGCTTTTTTTCTCGGTAATTTACAAAAAGTTTTGAAAATTGCGAGAATTTGTAAAAACTTTCGAAAAGATCGTCGCAATCCGGCAACTTTCGAGGTAGATTTCTCAGTTTTTTTTTCACATATTTTTCCATTTTTTTTAAATACATTCCTCATTGAGTTGTTCGCCCCATCTCTGTAAATAGTTCTAAAACAAATGCTCATCTAGTTGAAACAAAATCAATGAGTTTCATTTTATACAAATATCACTGATATGTTTGAATAGTGGAATTGAAAATATTTATCTTCATATAGTGTTAACCCTTTGGGTAGCGGCGTACTTTATAATGTACGGTTTTTCCGAGTTTGTTAATTTAATAACTCACGAACGCAAATAGATATCGAGATGTAATTTTCTATTTGACATAGAAAAGACTTCAATGAACACATCTGTATTGGAATTATATCTCTAATGAGTTTTTGGAGTACTATCGATAGAAGGAAAGCAGACAATGCTCTTTTGCGGAACTTAAAATATTTTGTTTTTGCGCGTTGAAATCAAGTTAAGAGTGACTCATAATAGTATTTCAATTGTTGGTTTTGCGATAACTTTCAATCGAATTTTGAATCATGTTCGTACCTCTCTATAGCGATGTCCAGATTACTTCTTCGCCATTTTCATAGGGGTACGATCATGTGCCAAAAATGACTTTAAAAAGTTTTGATGAAAATATCAACAATACACCCGCCATGTCCATATTAAATATAAAATTTCTTCGCTTGGTTGAAGGATGGTACCCAAAGCGTTAAATAAATATTTAATTGTTTGATAAATCGGCAAGAGATGCAATTTAGTGGAACTTTCTCTTGGAGATTTTGAAAAAACTTTTGCTTTTTCTTCTAACAGGATGAGTATGAAAAAGGATCGAATACAATAAACAAAATAGAAAACATGGGTACGAAATGAGAAGAAATAAAGATTATTAAATGTAGAAAAACTCGATGGAGGTAAATTCTATTTGCTGTAAATTGTTGAATTATTCGATGAAGATTTTAATGATTTATCTTATGTTGATAGTCATGATTATCGAAGAATATACCGTTTTTGTTATATGAATAATATTTTAACTTAAAATTTTCGATTTATCTCGTTATTTATTATCCGTTGTAAGATAGATTTGAATAAATATTTTAAAAATGAATGAAATACTAATAGCAGCACTTTTCAATGAATTGTTTCGTGTGATTTTTTTCTTCTTTTAATGAATGATAATATATTGTTTTATATTTTCTAGAATAATCTACCTGATTTGAAATGTTTTTATTTACAATATAAATGTTTGAGTGATATATATTATAATCATATTTTACCTCTTTTACGTCATATGTCAAATATTGAACAATTAAATTTACATCTTTCTATTGCAAATAAAACTACATTTACTAATGGTCAACAAATTTATGATGAAATTATTGTTCATATGTCACGACTTCGTATATTTAACTTTTGTTTTTCTACATTTATGGAATTGAATCAATTAATTCATCATTTATCCAAAGATGATATTCTACAAACTTTTTCTAATAATATATATCAACAGGTGGACTGTATGATCAAGTATCGAAATACTGATATCAAATATAATGTATTTTCATTACCATTCATGTTTGATTATCTTCCTTATATTGGTAATAAATTTCCAAATATTATTTTCAATCATGTTATACAATTGGAAGTAGATGATAGAATTCCATTCGAACATGAATTTTTCATGCGAATTTCCTTGTCTTTTCCTTCACTTAAATTATTGCATGTTCTTAATTACACACCACAAAGATCAATATCAAGTAAATTAAATTCAAATGATAATCAATTATATTCAACAATTATTGAATTTCCTTATCTTACTTCGCTTAATCTGGAATTTGCTCATTATGATTATGTCGACCAATTTCTTAATGATAAAAAAACACGTCTGCATTGTCTTACCAAATTAGCAGTTGATTACGATAATTTAATAACTGTTACAAAAGAATTTACAAACGAAAGAACACGATTAAATTGTATGAAAGTGAAACAATTGAATCCAGATCTTGATAGAAATATAGATTCAGAAGATTTTCATAGTTATTTTCCTTTGTTGTAACTTTTTCTTGTATTTTGTTTAAATTAATAAAATGAATACGAAAAACATATAGAATTGTTTGTAATGAAGTCATATTGAACAACAATTATAAAATACATGCTGATTAATTTGAGATTTTTTCTGTGGAAGAAAATGTTTATAGTAGGATTTCGAACCGTGGTCGTCTCATGCCCGGTAAATTTTTAAGACTCATCCAGTCGTACTACTTGTCTTTTTATCCCTTTTGGGTTACTGTCATGGTGAATATAAGGTAAAAATTGAGTACAAATATTTCTGTTTCAATCTCTTCTATGTATTTCATCACTAATTATAGATTGGAAGGTGAAACTTTCAATAATAAAAGACCCTGATCAGATACATGTTATGAAAATTTTAGCTCTCTTTGTTGAGATAAAATTTGAAAAATATTCTTAACAATTTATCTCTGATTACTATGGGACCCGCTCCATGGTACTTCGTACTTCCTTAAAATTCGAGTATGGGGACAAACTCTTTATATTCCATGTTGTATTCACTGAGCTCTACAAAATGCTAAATACCAGATCTACCACGGAGCGTAACACCTGGGGACCTTTCTCCGTAAGTGAACCACGCAGTAATCTCTTAAGGTCTTTACTAAGTCCTACATTTTCCTATTAAGATCCTGATTAGGATTAACATTGTCTTACGATATTTGGAAATGCATTTAGTTAAAAAGTTCTGAACAAGATTTTGATTGCAGCTTTGGAGGTTTAGTCAGTTTCGTATTCTGAATGATCTTATTATTTCCTTGCCAAGATCCGTCTCTGATGTGGCTATCACTTCTGACAAGATTCTGATACGAAAATGTAACCTTAATCCTAACGAGAACCTGATAAAATCGTTGGAAAATCCTCTCTCATAATTTTGAGAGGATTCTTGATAGGATTCTGTATTCCTAACTGAAAAAAAATCTGATCAGGTACTTGAAGAAATTCTGAACAGGATCTCATTTCACCTTGAAAAATTCTGGAAACAGGAATTCCTAGGGTTCGACATAGGATCCTAAATAACACTTCACAAGATTCTTGAGATTCAGAATCCTGAAAGAATCCTACACGTTTTCTCAAGGAGTGAGCAGGATTGAGACTAGAAAATCATATCCTAACATGCAAAGCTTTGAACTTACATGAAATGGTCGTAGTTGTCCTCGCAATGCTCTTTGTGGTAGTTGTCATGGAGTTTGTACTAGCAGTAACAGATTTTACAAGAAATAAAGAGTTTTATTGCATGTTATCTTATATCCAACTCTTGTAAGAATGAGAACAGTTAAGCACAGTTGTTAATGATGTCATTGTCCAGAGATTCGAAGAGGTGAGTAGAAATGTGATTCAATTCAATAATGAAGTGTTGCATAACGTGATGTATCAATATGAAAAACTGTTTACTTGATGTCGCGATTTTGATTGTGATCATGGTGATTGGGAAAAAAAGAAACAATATAAAGAATTTTCATCTTTGATATGGCATTGAAAGCGAAAGAATTCTTTCGTTGCACGGATGCATGTGATTACAAACCGAAATTGATTAAATTTGAGTGAACATGTTTATTGCCATCAAGATTTTTCACACTCATAGACATAGTTGACCATAAGAAGTTACTGATGGCTTGTTGATAATGAACTCTCTTTCAATTATTTTTAGTTTCGTAAGCACTAGAAAAGAACAATTCTTCGACGACGAATAAATATATCGGCAAACTTACAAGTCGATGAAAGAGCTACTTGAGTGGTAAATATCACAGATTGATAGGATTTTCGCTTAATCACAGTTAGACAACAAGAATGACAGTGATACTTAGCACAGAAATGATGGCAATAGAATAGAGTAGAAGCGTGCATTGTGTAAATGGGAATTTTGAAAAGAACCCAGAAAAATTTTAAAAAAGAAGAATATTGACTCCACGCATTTTTTAGTAATAAATCATTTTTTCTTGTTTGTCTTAGCTTTCTGTAAATATTTTGTATACGTAGGAAAATATAATGATGATGTAAATATGTTTTTAGAAAGTAGCATGAGCTTTTTAATGGTAATTCATCAATCAGCATTCATGCAACTGGATCTAATCAAGTCGATACAATAGAGACCTGTGGGGAACTCCGAAGCCCGATTCCAAGTGCGACTCCGACTCCGAATTATAAACGGCAGAATTTTTTTTCTGCCTTTCTGTCTTATAGGATAGTCCTATCTCATTTACAAATTTTATAAATTTATAAAGGGCAGAAAATTGTTCTCGGCGAAACAGAAGTGCTGGTATGTTTTTTCGATTTTTGCATTTATTTTCGAATTCATCTTCTGCAGCGGGAGCCTCATTTATATTAGAATTCGAATTAGGCAACTCATGTATAAAACTATGCTTTTTCATTTTCGAAGAACAAGATTTACAAATATGGCAACAATATAATATGATATATGATCCTGTTTGAAAATGTTTTCATCTTTCACTTTTCAAACATACTTATTATACTATTTTTTTATTTTATTAAAATATGTCATTGATTTATAATTTCATCTAATGAATCTTTTAATCAGCACTTTTACATGTCTATCATCATATTAACTCTTTCGACTAATTGAATTTTCAGAAAAAATAGACATGTTCGTTTGCATATATATATATATATATATATATATATATATATAAGAAATATAGATATTGAAATAAATAGATAATGGATAGATATCTGCTAATTTATTTAATCAATAATTATAATGTGCATTAAATGTTTTTTTTCGCAAATAATCAAAATAATCTTCTTTTAATG
>Ga0302280_1002145_pt1 | contig 15481 bp, 7 predicted proteins | sample III_Fen_E1_1_FD_198771 | JGI IMG/M metagenome (GOLD analysis project Ga0302280, IMG submission 198771) | Peat permafrost microbial communities from Stordalen Mire near Abisko, Sweden - III_Fen_E1_1 | ecosystem: Environmental > Terrestrial > Soil > Wetlands > Permafrost | place: Sweden: Abisko... | reverse complement strand
AATCAGTTGTTCCCTCATTGACTTCAAAGTCAACGATGAGACATTCATATCTTTCATTAATAAGATATGCCTATTTGTGTCCTATAGCTATGCTAAGTAATCTTTCTGCTGGTACTTTTACCAGATAATATGAGTTCGTACTTAGATTAAGGGCAATTAAATAATAATGAGTCTCTTATTGATGATTCTAGTCCAGTTAATAACCAAATATATGGCTTAGCAGATATTGCTTGGACTGATGTGGATGCTACAGCTGAAAAAGAGCGTAAGTAAAAGAAGAATAAACGTGTTTGATGGGTAAATCGGTTGTCCATGGAATTAAAGTTTATTTATCCTTAATCATCATTGACTTTTTGTCAGTCTACCAAAGGAAAACTTCCCCATTTGTTTTTGTTATGATTAACTTGTCACTTTTACATGTAACATCTTCGATATCATGTTCCTAGGCGTATATTGGCTTATCTTTATTTTAGAGGAGTGAAAGTAATTGATTAGTTCTGAATATGTTGGCACGTTTATCTCGATTCAAACAGGCTGTATAGACAGGTCCCACTTAAAAATCTTTTATGACTGAAAATTTAAAAGGCACTTCAATAGTCCTTTTCATCACTTACTTATCTGGCTCGACTTCGATGCTTTCCTTTCGTTTTTTAATGTCCTTCGCTTCTAATCCTTCACTTTACTTCTGATACCTAAACATTCTTAAGCATCGATTAAAGTAAAAGTGCATCTGATGAATACAACTCTTGCCAGGAATAAGATGCAATTTATTTTAGTTCAGCATAACCTTGAAATGCTCCTCCATGATGAATCTTAATTTTTTGTCAAGAGTGGATATGACGAGTTGCTCTCTGATATTCAGAAACTACGTAATATAGCTCAGTAAAAGAGGGTCTGTGAAAAACGTCAGCAATGGTTAGGACTGCAGAGGCAGCGCATTTTATTCAGATTCGGATATTTACATATAATGATAATCTCTTTGTCATATCAACTAAATAGGTCAAACTATTGAAGTTGCAATATACAATAACTGTTATGACTCCGTATAATAATCAAATAATAATCAATTAATTTCATCAGCGATCTCGACATTTGCCAGAATTCATAATTCTATCTTTTATACGGCGACTAGTTGGATATCTCACAGCCACTAAAAATTAACTCACAAGCGAACTGTTTTCATGCGGTTCTCGAAGGCTACGATTTGATGAAGCTTGCTCTTTTTGACCAAGAGTAAATTATCTTGGATCAACGGTTAGTTAGTTTTTGCTATTTTTTTGGCTTGATAAATCAAATCCCGGAGTTTATATTTTATGTTTGGATGTGTTAGGCATAGTTGATCTATCTTCCTTTGAGCTTTTAAAGGTTTTCTCTTTGCTGCTGGCAATTATTTAAAGATTAATAATGGATTGAACCTCCTAATGAATGTCATTCTTCATACGACTCACTATATTTTCAATGGACTCTTTAGTTTTCTCGTGAATATAAGCTATCTCTTTCGCTTTTTCGTGTTTAAATTCATATATTCTTTGATCTATCAGTTCAGTTGGAATATCGGTATGATTCTACTCTTCGCTTGTCGAATTTACAATCTTATCTTCGCTCTTGATTTCGTTGGAATAGCAGTTTATCTTTGTTGTTAGAGAACGAGTGCATCTCGAATTTTATTTTTCACTCATTTGCGGGAATACTTTCATAATTAAAATCGTTAGTATATTATAATGTTTTGATTTAATTATCAATCTATCAATCATAATGAATCAAATAGAAATAGTTATTAAAATTTAACAATATAACTAATGTGAAGGAAATAGCATAGATAATTTGCAATGCATCAATAAAAGGTCATTATCTAACGGTGCAGACGATTGCTGATAAAATCTCCAATGACCTTCTCCCATTTCTCAGGTTTAAATTTATATTCCTACTTTTGGATTTTTCCTCCTTATTTAGCGTTTACTCCCAAGTAATTACTGTAAAGAGAGTCGAATTACCCGACAAGCTCCTAGTGAAAGTAAGAGTAGCGGCCACTTGTATTTTTAATAAAAATTGACTCGAAGATGTGATTTTAGACTGTGTGTAATTTTTTAATGTCAGTACAGCCTGAGCAGCAAATCCATTCACAGAGGACACATACCTCATATTAAACGCATTGAATTTGGCAAACACTACATTTTCGAGGGGTATTTTTTAATTAAAAAAGATCATTAGGAGGTTGATACAATAGGCCTACTGTAAAATCTCTAAATTGGGTAGGCGCCACTCCTTGAAATTCAAGATCTTCATCCGTCCCTAACTTCTTAAAAACCTCCTATAGTAAACTAATAACTTGGGGATTATTTTTTTTCTTATAAGTTTCAGTTGCGATAATTGTATTTCCTTTCAATAGCTATTAAAGTCTATACCTGACAAATTGATAAACACCTGTAAACTCATTCTAACCTTTGAGAATAATTTAACTTGTAATATCTACTTGGGGAAGCGCTATAACAGTAAACTTCAGCAGATTATAGAGAAATTTAATGATAGAAAATTGAGTTCTGCAAAAATACTGTGGGTCAATGAGAGGGTAAATTGTGATTTGATAAATGATTGATTTAAAGATTAACTTGAAAATGGCAAATAGATCTTACACTGAAAATTCTTTCAAATCTTTTCTATCCTCAAAGAAAAAGCAATACAGCCCACCAAAATTTTTGAGGAAATCGATTATCTTTTATAGTTTCTGCTCCGAAGTTAAGCTCTCTAAAATAGTCGGACAGAGAATGTTTGAGATTGATTTACAGAGGACGCAAGGGTACCAAACCCGAATTTCTCCTTTGTGAGAATCAGTAAGACATTTTTAATGAAGAGTATGCCCGCAACTAGTAAACTAAAGGAAAGGAACACTTGTTTTAAGAACCTTTTCTGAGAAAAAGTTGTTATATCTAAAATGGCCTAACATATAAGGAGATCCTTCTTTTGAATTTTTGCAGATGATGCATTCAAGCTTTTCTGCATTTTTAGCTGAGTTTTCAGTATTGGAGTATATGTTTAAAACTTACTTTTGCTTCTGCTTTAGACCATCTTGCTTTAATCTTTTTTTATCATTCTGCTCAATTTATTTAGTATTTGGTTTCTTCATCGGCATCTCCTTACTTTTGTCAAGAACTTTATTTAGACAACTTCGAAGTCTAACGGAAGTATTCTTTAAAATTGCAGCTAATTTGTCAATGTATTTATAGAGAACTTTCTATTTTGTTAAAAGATAGACCTCCATTAATGCGGATAGACTCAGGCAAAGTTCATGATGCAACTATTTTTCTTCGTCTTTATGAGTTTAAATGAAGATAATTGCTTGATCCCAAATTTTCAGAATTTATCCCACGTTATGAATGGAGAAAAATTGGTTTGTCTGTTTATTGTCTTAATGATTCTCTAATTTCAAGTTAAAGATATGATCAAAGAGTTCATTGCTTAAGTTGGTTTCAAGATATTTGGACATGGGTGATAGATTTAGCATGTATTTTTCCTATCTATTTTTAAGATGAATATTTTTATGTTATACGTTGGCTTTAGTTTTAATAAATTAGATAATCTATTTCTCGTCTTTAATGAATTGGTCAACTTTACTCTTAAAATTAACTGCAGGGTAAGTATCATAAATTATAAGGAAGTTAGTTAAGATAAAGTCATGACTCACCTTCATTGTTAGTTAATCAAAACACAAAATCATTTCAGAGAGATTATTCGACATCGATTCCGCTAAAGTTGCCAATAAATTTGTTAGTTTTATTAAAGAGCTTTTCAATGTTTTTCTAATATTTTATCTGTTAGCCATCTGTATATTTGCTTGTCCTATTTGAGGGAGATATTGATTTAAAGATGCAAATTTAACTTGACAAAATTCCACAAATAATGCTTAAATTTTATCAGAATCGAGCCATGTGCATAGAATGCGAAGATACATTTGATCTGTGGCCTGTACAGCAGCAGATGGAAGATATTAACTGCTCTTATTGATCACCATACTTTCATATTCTGTGGCATAATTTTATTTAAAGTCAATAAATCTAAGGATGAGAGGAATAAGCTCAGATGAGGAAATTAAGTGATCTAAAATATGTTAAGCTTGTTTTTTAGTTGGTATTTGGGAATGAAACAATGCAAATATAGACAGAGCAAAGGTCCTTTCCTTGCTTTCACTAAAAGAAAGAGTATTCTTACCAATCAATTCGAAGGACTACTTTGCTATCTTTTGCAAACATTGTTTTTATAAACCATTGCAAAGAACAACTATTATTTTATGCACGAGGTTGTAATATTTAATGTTTATGTCAGTTATCTATAGAGAATAATACTCATCGAATTCACACAGTTTTAGAATGTTCATACTTTTTATAATTGATTTCATTATTCTATCTCCATTTTTAAATTTTAACAGCAGCCAATAAGCAGCATATATGTTTTCATAGACTTGCGAATATGAGTCTTGTTGAATTAACTTTTGAGATAAAAAAATCTGACAGTTTTATGGCTTAGAAAAATATTATTCTTGAGTTTTAGGATACATCAAATATTCAGTAAAGCGATGGTTGTTATAGAAACTTTGCTTCAAGTAAGCACTGACATTATTTGGATGTGTGAGATGCTTGTAAATAATTTCGATAACTTATCTCCTAAATGGTTGAAACTTTTCAAGAATTTTCAATAATTTGTTAAATTTATCTTCAATCTGAAACGAAATCAGAAGTTTCTATAAAATGGTTATTTTCTTTTTATCTTACTATATTAGAGAATTTTTGTTTTCATCTTAGATCTATTCGAGAAAGAGTAAATGAGTCAGGTATTGCTTTTCAAAGCCTAAGGCACAGAAATTCAGCAAATAATCGATAAATTGCTATCTAAAAGCATCATAGTCTTTGACATAAATTTAATCCATGGCTTTTTCTTTAAAATGAAATAGTTGATTGATCATGAACCTCATCTCTTGAAGATAGAGGCTCTGAATTTTTTAGTTTACTTCTATCTTGCCTATTTTTTTATTATGGCAGCCGCAGAAAAATGAAGAATTCATGAGTTAATCATTGCCACAACTGCAATTCACATTTTTTTACAAATTGCATTCCATAAATTTATGGTTCTTGTGCTCTGCAGGATTGAAGCAATTTTAACAAATATATGCATTTTCAACGTAACTACAATCTTCACAATGAATTCCTATATCAATATATACATACCTTTTGTGAATGTTTTTTCGCATAAGTTGTCGATTTGACTTTGGGTCTCATAGGTAAGTTTACTTATCTATTTGATGATTTCACCATGATTCGCTGAATTCATATGGTCAATGATGTTTTTGATAACCTCATGAAGTCGTTGGCTGATGTTTTCAGCTGTTGAAAGGCATGGGTGAGGGTTTTAATCGCTTGGTAATTATGTAGAAGATGAATTACTGGATCCCATTAAAATAATTGTACTCTAATTAATTGAAGAATCTAATTTCTAAACAATATGTAATATATAAATTTGAATGAAAAAAAATAATAGTTTAGGCTCCCCTCCGCTCTCTACAGGTAATAAAATTCAGGAACTCATGTCGAGCATCTAGAGCAAGCTAGACCTATTGGCTAGCGATAATTTTGACATGTCTGAGCAAGATATTTTGGCTCAATCACTACCCAATGTATTACCTTCTTCACCTTACAAATAACAATTGCAAATATCTGACCTCAATCGCACACCACAATCTCCTTCGCCAGTAATGTGCCGGCTTGATCAAATTTAGAAGCAATATATGACCAAATTATCAACTTTAAACAATAAAATATCAGTTTTATAAACGGAAAATGCCGAGCTTCGTCATTCAACGCAGTAGCTAGAACAGGCACTTAATAAAGAGCAGCAGCGATGCCAAATTTTATAGTCAGAACAAGAAAGAATTGTGGAGAGGAGAATCGAGGATATGAAAGATAATTTGATAGGAAGAATGAGAGAAGAAATTGAAGGAGAAGTGGAACAATATATCACAGAATTGAGAGATATGAGAGAAGAGTTATCTCAAGAAAGGAGAGAAAAAAAGAAAATTGAAAAGTAAGCAGAATTACTGAAATTAGAGAGGAACAATTTTGAAGAATTATACAGGTAGATTATGAACAAGTACAAAGTGTTAATGCAGGCTGATATCCAGCAGCATGAATTGAGACACAAAGATCCATTTAACAATTTATATAGGGAAGAGAGAAAGGAAGAAAATCTAGTCAAAAGTAAAATCAGCCAGGAATAAAAGATAGAAAAATAAAAAAACAAAGTCGATGTGAAAAAGCGAAAAAGTTCGAAGAAGGCTAAAGTTAAGGCTTCTGAGTTGTCGAAGTAGGATCTTATTCCATTTTTAACTCGTGGAATTGAGGAGTTGAAATAAAAATTGAATATCTAATGACTTTAACCCTATAAAAATGATAATTTGTTACTATTTATCAAAAAGAAAACTCAATCACTTCCAACCCTCGTAAATAATTTGGTCAAAAAATTGCTCGGTGATCATTTCGAATTATTGATTTTCTTTGGATGCTTATTTATTTAGAGTGAATGATGTGTTCAGAGATTAATTGAGGGATTAGATCTCCATAGATTCTTTGTTGGATTCCTCAATTAAAAAATTGACCTACAAAATATTGCCATGAACGATTGACTTATTGAAAAAAGCAATTGTATTTTAGGCTTCCATATAAGTCTCGTATTCGATAATGGCCATCGAATTCTGGGTTTAACTGATGACTTTGGTCTCCAATTGTACTATCCTGCCGACAGCTGAAAATGCATGATAGAGCTCATTAAGATAAGTCTGTATAAATGACAAAATACCATAAAGGGTAGATTTAGAACAATTATCTTGGTCCTTTGGCTGTAGTAATGATAGGTATCATTCATAACAGGTTACTAATCCTGAAGGCAATAATTTTAGGGTTCCATTTGGTATAATATATGCTTATACAAATTGAACATACTTATATTGTTTTGTTTTGCTTATGAACTGGGAAATAAATTAAAACTAAAATTGGACTTAATATGGAAATGCATAAGTTATAGAGCACACACAAAACACGATCGTTATTCCTTTTGGATTGATTTTTATATTGGAGAAATCATCGTTCACATTTTTAATAACAACAGATGACCTATCGCAATAAATTAAATTTAAAACTTCGTTCCTTAAATGCTGATTGTAATTATCTTTTCGGATATTAGACAAAAATTAATTTGAATTCATGTCATACTCGTACTCAGTTCCCCAACAAAATGGATCCATTTCGACAGTTAAATCAGCTGTCCTCGCAAACGGAGTCGCTCTCCTCTTCGTCTACATTGTAATATGTTACTCATACAGCTTAATTATTCCTTCCAGATTCTTGCGACTTTTGTGCTCGACCGCGAGTAAAAGGATCGGAACAAGATCAAGCAGAGACTTCTCGAGACGTCTCGAGTGCTATACTTGTTTATCATCGCCAGTAACAGTGTTTTAAGTTAGCGATGTTTTCGATATATCCACCATTTTACTATGGTCCTCATTGCGCTGTCCTCGGCTGGATCACCCTGCTCATTGCCATCCTCCTCCACATCTTTTGCATTGTCGAAAAATCCTGTAAAGATAGATCTCTCTGGGCCTATATGTATTTTGCTTATCATCTCTCAATTGCAATATGGATCATATTGTCGCTCATTGTAGGATATTCCTGGTCAACTCTACAGTCTGCTGCCTGGGACGAAAGTTGATTTGACATCAATCTTAGTTTTTAAATTAGAGCTTTGTAACGCATTTTGAACTTGATAATTTGCCGATAAACTTCATTGTAGCATGGCTTTAAATAAGCCGTTCTAATATTGAAATAACTCAAGAATATTTTTTTGGGAGTTAGCATCATATTTTATGATAATTGTGTTTTTAATTTAATTTTAGATGACTCCTAAGAGTTTGTCATATCGATCAATTTATATAATTTAGTAAAGCAAATGATTACCTGCAGAGTCACCTATATCTTTAAAGCGGAGGACAGACTCATAGAGAGGGACTACAACGATTAGCCCACACCAGAAATGCTAGCGGAGTGGATATAAAAAGAAAAAAGATAGGTTGAGAAAGTCAATAGGCTCACTAACATCAAAGTTTTTCTAAAAATATAGAGTAATATTCCTAACAAGCCTTGCAAATACTTGAAGCTCTCCCGACCTCGTAATGAGATATAATCCTATCTGCAACTGAACAACAAAAACATCATCGTTGAATTTTTCCACTCAAAGAAATAGTAGGAGGTTAGAAGTCTGATTAGGAACATTAGCAGATATTTGGATAATCGAGAGGGGGAACTGAAAGATCTTAATGACGAACTTAAGGACTAGTTTAATCTACTCAGAGCATCTGAAATCATTGACAAAAGATTCAGGCGCAACACTTCTGAATTAGAAAAGATCATTGAAGTGGCACTTGTGGTCTGTGATCCTTTATACGATGAGATCGGAGAATGTCCTATTTTCCAGGATGAAGTAGATATTTCCAACCATGTCTAAAGATTAAAAAGAGCGAGCATTTCCAATTGCAATTTGACCATTCAAGTAAAGAGATACTGGGGAAACCAGATCGAACTTCAAAATTTAAAAGCAAAAAATGGAGATAATTCGCATCATATCCTTATCATGCAACTTTTTACCAGAGTTGCAATGATTAATGGTTAACTGATGATATCTCTTGAAAAGGATATTGGAAAGCGGGATTGGCAGCCCTTTTAAAAGGTTTTCGAAGATAGCAAGATAGATTTATTGATTGTTGTTGGAGTAGGGGCGTCTTTGCTAGAAGTAGCCAATTACTCAAGACCGCTCATTCTCATTTCTTCCTGCTCAATAGAACAGCGAAAACCAATTTTCACAAGAGTGAATGAACATGAAAATGAGTATAATTATAATGACATCTATTCTCAAGTATTTTTGGAGCAGTTATTCCAGAACATCTTTAGACGTATGGATTTTTAAAGAAGCAAGGCTTAAGCCTATGAGGAAGCAAATAAACACTCTCTTAATTATACTAGATGCTGCTGTCTACATTAACATGTCTAAGGATGCAGATGGACTTAAATAGTTAGCAAAATTGGCGAGTTAGAGGCTCATCGATTGTTTAAACATAGGAAAACCGATTGGAATGTAGATATCTATTTTCAAACAACTGCAAGACTACAATCATTTCTTTTGGGCGGCAGCAATTAAATCTGCGCTGCGGAAGGTCCATGCTGTAAGAACGAAGGAAGACGTTAATATCACAACACATTATACCTTTCCAAATTAATAATTTGTAAAATAAGAAATGATATCGCTATTTCTGATTTTAATTTGCCAGGAATCAATAAATTTTCAAGTAAGTCCTATGACAGGCCTACAGGAAGAAAAAGACCTTTAACAATGTATAAGTTGATTCAAGAGTTGATAATAAATGACATCCTGATCATCAAATCGCCTATCCTATCCCTCGCCAAACGATACCTTTCTTTCGCCAAAGAGTATCTACAGAGTCGCAAGTTAAACTCTTATTTTTATGAACTGTAAAAATCAGATGAAGTCTAATTCAAAAAATCAATCGAGGACACTATCAAAAATATTCAAAATCATGAAAATATTGAGCTTTATATTTAAATTATTCACAATCAATAAAAATCTGCTCGGTTCTACGAAAGGATATTACAGTAACACTCTAATTTTACAAGAGAAATGAGCTCCAGATATGATTGTAGAATTCACTTGAGATATATTTTTCTCACTTGTGATCCCAATTTTAATGATAGATATGCTTCCTTCAAAGTTGATGATCCTCTTCCCCCTGAACGTCATCATTATTTTCTCTCAAAATATTCTTATGAGCACATCTCAAAGAATCTGAGAGATGTTTTCCTTCAAATTACCAATGGAGATCATCATAATCAATAAAGTATAGATGAACATTGCGAAGATATTAGAAAGAATAATTAAGACACCTATATATTTCTTGGATTTTTGTCTCAATTCAGCTAAGATGGCTTTTACTTAACAAAAAGTGGAAGAATAATGCTTGAACAGTTATTTGGCGAAAACTTAATCAGAGACGCAATCTATAAATTACCTGTTGAGCACACATATCTCGGAGATAGCATCTTTCTTCAATTACACAAATCCTATCATTTTCATTTTAAAAATGTTTCGGAGGCTGTTATCCAACTTTTCAATCAAAAGCGACTGGAGTATTACTATCTCCTCTTAAGGGTCTATTGCGAAATGTTACCATAATCAATGCAGCGAAGCTCAAATACTGCTCTACGATATATCTATCAAAAATAAGGATTGTTTTCGATAGACATCGAAGCTGATGAAGAAAACATTTACGATGAGACTGTCAATAAATGTAAAAATATCATTCTTCAATATGAAGACCTGAATGAGATACTCTATATACATAATAATTTTAGACATGCGTATCATATAAATCAAATAGAAAAAATTCTTCAAGAGGCAATGAAAAAAAAGAAGAGCAAAAATTTAGGAACAAAATCTGCTCTTAGACAATCAGAACCCAAAGTATTTACATACTTACTTTGGAATATCGCTTTGAAGGCATGGGGCATGTGCAAAACGATTGAGGATAATATACCAGAAAAGGTGGCGCATTTTTAAAAGGTTTTGATTGTTTTTCTAGTCAAGGTCGAAGCTAATAGCACTTTCTCCGAAGTGGGAAGATTACAACTGTATGTAGCAATGCGAATACCAAAAGATCCACCTAAGCCTAAAGAAGGAGTTAGTTTTGACCCTTTAACTGAGATTTTATTATACCTAAGAAATTATTCAAATAAAGAGCAATTTCTTTCCACTCTATAATTCTAATGGGGAAACACTAACAAATTTAAAGAATTACTAGGAAATTGTTTTAATTTTGCTAATAAAATTCGTGATTTGCTCATTCCTAAAAGGAAGGATGATAAGGCTTATGAAAAGACGAAAGAACTTCTTTAATATATTTCCTAAAGGAAAATGTTTAATAATTTTAACCTCATGTAATGGAACCGCGAGCTATTAAAACTTAGTTAAAAGAAAGTTCTGTATTATTTCTATTTTACAAAAATGCTCAAATCCATTCATAGGTTGGCTTCCAAGGAGGAAAGAGAGAGAGAATTCCGCCATGAATTTAGACTCAAAGCAATTGCTTATGAGTTTAACGTTTTAAGAAATAAATTAGATTAAAATGAAAGAGACTAAAAACACCGGGTTTTAATTGATTTGTACCTAAATTTACTCATGAATCAATCTGAAGCTAATATCACAATCCTAAATACGATTAGGGGAAAAATATCGCCTGAGTATATGCCTATCTTTAATCATCTATGCCAAAAAATATAGCAAAAAGCATTGTTCAATCAGAATGGACTCATTATTTGTGCGAGAGCCAGGACTATCTTATGTGATGGAAAACCCTGTCTATTTACTCGGAAGCGAAATTTAACTATGTTTTATTTAAAAAAATTGATCGAGGGAAAATAATTGAAAATTAGCTATTTTACACTTACTCCAGGGACTCTCAATAATCTATCTGCTGAGCAATTCAACAATAGATGCGAAATGCTCTATTTAATTTTGACAGTCGATGCCCCCTCGCCTGACTATCTCCTCTTTTGCTCATAATTTGGAATATAGGCTTAAAAAATACATATTAAGGCCTTTGCCAATCAGCTGAAAAACTGCAAGATAAAAATACTTGTTCTTTGCGGGCAAAACAGCACAGAAGTTTGCAAATAATTACATAAAATCTATCGAGAATGGCCAACTATTATTGCACCAGTCATGATAGCTCTCTCCAGCGATTTATATTGCCTGGGAGACGCCCCTCTCAACAAGTATAAATCTTAAAAATATCCTCAAGGGAAGAGAGTTTGGGAATATCTCTCGAATGAAGTCAGTCAAATTGCAATGGATCTGCTCATTATTGCCATCGTTGCGAATATCAACAAAAGTATTTACGAAGAGAAGTACACCTTTACACAATAGATCTTAACTTAAAAAGTTACGAACAGTCATAGGTTGGTAAAAAGAGTTCTCAATTGTCGTTTCACCTGCGCTGATCAAGTTGTCGATCATATTCACTTTTCGATTCTTTTCTCATCTACAAATCCAAGAATCACAATGAATCAAATTCCTTCTGGAGCATACTAAGATTTAACAACCAGGTTTTATTCTTCATAAAATAACCTCTTCGATTAAAAATACTATGAGAATGTCGGAAGATGCGCATAAGTTCATAAAATAATAACAGCTATAACTAAGGAAGGGCAACGACTGGTCGAAGTGATTGGAAACAAAGGAACAGGAAAATCAGTGATTTTGCAGTAAGTGTGCTGGATCTGTCAAACAAAAACTTTATTCAAGTTTGGCATTTGGAAATTTAATTTAAAGAACACAGACTGTATCGGATAAATGAGATAATTTTTTGATAGTCGTGAGTTTAAAAACATTTCTAGGAAAAACGTTGATACTGAAGTACTTATTGCCTTAGATAACGTCAACTAGTAATTTTTATCAAATTATTAATAGTATAGACCAATTCTATCAAAACTCGCTGGAAAGAAAATCACTCTGATTTATTCCACCAATTAGCTTGAAGTTGGACCTGCTCTCCAACAAATAATCGAAATTAAAAATCCTTTTACAGTTAATGTCAATCATGTCACTGATGATTAAATTTATGGACTACTAGTGTCACATATCAAGCAAAGACCAGAGACTATATACACATAAGAAATAGCTGCTTCATTTTAGGAAAAAGTCTATGAAATTATGGAAAAAGTTAAGTAAGTTGAAGAAGAAGAAGGAAACAGAGTTAATCAAGCCTTATCCTTACTGAAAGGATCTGACTCTCAAAGTGAAGCCGAGACAAACGACAATTTTTACAATTTTTACAACCAACATTACGAAACCCTCAAAAAATACCTTCACGACTATCGGGAGATCAAAATTCATTTTTATTGAAGGCACATTTGCCTCATTGATTGTTATTGTCTTTAACTATCAAAATATACTAAATAACTAAACTGAAATAATCAATATAAAGTATCATTAAAACTTATGAACCATATCCTCTACCTGTTTGTAGAAATTCATCAAGTGAATGCATAATCCCCCTTCATTCTGACATTTTTTATGAAATCCAGCAATTCGTTGAAAGCATTGAGTTAGAGCAATTGAACTTATATTTTGAATAATGTCTATTTGCAAACTACCTTTTTTAGAATTGGAGAAGGGGTATCGCAAGAAGCTACATATTTATTGATAGGAGGTATTAGAGAAATATTTGAGCTCTTATAACCTTTCAAATAGATTTTTAGCAAAGGTCCTCAATTGAGATGTAAGGATAGGCATTTTAAGGGCTTTCTTTGAAAAGCTTATTTAGTATCGATAGGCCATCTCTTCATTGCCAAATAATATGTTATCATCTATAAATGATGTTTTAGATTATTGAGGTTCTGTTATCATTTTAACATTTTCTTATTTGATAGATTTGGATTTGCCAAGACTTTCATAAGATAAATCTCGGGAAACGTAAGCAGAAATACAAACATTTTGATTTTATTATACCTCAGTATGACTTTATAATTTATTCTTCAGTATCTTCATCTCCCGCATATGTCTTTCTTTCGTCAGCATTTTTTCTTTTTAAATTGTTTAAGCATTTATAATGGCACAGCTTTCGAGATGATGGTTGTAATCGAAGTTGTCTTTCTTTCCTTAAGGCGAAGATACATTGGATTGATAGGTTTTTTTTGTCATATCATCCAAGCATATCATAAAGACATTTTTAAATTAATTTTTTGTTATTTCAGTGAGGGTGCCTTATTGCTGCAGTAAATCATATATTTTTTATATTTCTTGCTGTATTGATGTCTTTTCTAAGGAACTAAAATTTGCACAGCTATTTCTTTGAAATTCTCTTTTGGCAGGTGTAATAGTATTTTATTTATTAAGTTCTTCGTTATTTTTCTAAAAATCATTTCTTAAAATTTGTCTTTTAAAAGTTGGCAATTTTTGTTTTACTTTTTGATTGGTAGGTTTGATAACAACGTCTTATTTGCTGATGAGCTATCTTTTGATGTTAATTTATTTAATTTCCTTTTTCTATTTACTAATGCTTTTTTGTATCCTTTTAAGTGATTTTTAACTGCTAACACTTTGTCTCACTCCTTCCTTCATCATTTATTCAGATTCAAGAGATTTTTGTTTCTTAATTTTTGCTAAAGATTGCTGCTGTGACTGTTTTTTATTTGTGTTGTTGTATTTCTTCCCAATTTTCTGGATGTCATTGAGCTTTCTAGCCACTCGAATATTATTTGTTTAATCTTTCTCTTTATAATTTGATTCTTTGTTGGTAAATCTAGCTTCTTATACATATCTTTCTTTGACTTGAACTAAACGTCTCTCTGTTTTTCTATTTAGATTTATTTAGATTTGAGGGGCTTATAAGGATTAATTAACTACATCATTTGGATAAAATTATATTTGTTCAGCAGAAGTCTTTTACTTCCTTATTTATTTATTTTTGACCAAAGAGCGGGACATTCCAGTTGTTTTTAAAACTTGATCTTGTAGCGTTGGCAAGATCATTGAGTGATTGGGCTCATTTTCTCCTTTTTTTGCTTCATCAACTATGATAATTTTTGACTCTTATTTCTAACGATTTGAATTATGAATTAATTGGGCCTAATCCATTATTCTTATTCTCGTTAACGTGGGAAATACAATTTTGCTACTTCCTTTTAAAGATGAATTGAGGATTTTCTTATTTTTTGCAAGTATCTCTGATGTCTCCGACTCCTCGTTTGGTAATATTGGAGTCATTAGGGTTGCTGCTGCTTGATATAAAACTGATTATTCTACCATATTTTTCATTTTATTAAATGATTTTATGCTTTTCATTTTTTCGCTGGTTTCTCTAGACAATAGATCTAATCTCGATTTCAACATATCCTCTTCTTTATTTTTACTTGTCTCCAAATCTGTAATATCTCTTTGAAATTCAACTACCTTTATGGCAAATTACGATTGAAGATCATTTAATTATTTTTAAAGTTTAAGAATTAAAGCTTTCTTTTTTTACAATTATTCCTATATTTTCTATTTTTCCGAAACAATTTGATTGTTGAATTCAGTCATTTCTGCAATTTTCTTTTTCATTTAATTTATCTTAGGGTTTTGATATTCAATTGTTTGCACTTAAATTTCTTTCCTTTTAAGTTTGCGCTCTCGTTATTGACTTATTAATAGAATTTTCATAATTTGATCGACCATTACAGGAAGCCTTTCTTTGATATTGACTTTTAATGATGAAATTACTGATTATTTTAAGTCGCTGCCTTTCTTTACATCTCCCTCTAACTATCTTCCATTTTGTTCATTAGAAAATACTTCTTTCGCTTTAATTAACTCTCCCAATTGATTCTCAATC
>Ga0302280_1002144_pt1 | contig 15483 bp, 9 predicted proteins | sample III_Fen_E1_1_FD_198771 | JGI IMG/M metagenome (GOLD analysis project Ga0302280, IMG submission 198771) | Peat permafrost microbial communities from Stordalen Mire near Abisko, Sweden - III_Fen_E1_1 | ecosystem: Environmental > Terrestrial > Soil > Wetlands > Permafrost | place: Sweden: Abisko... | reverse complement strand
ATTTTCATATTAAATATTGATCATGAACTATATATTTAGTCATTCAACATCCATGATTTAGGCGCAGTCAGACTCATAAATAATCAATAATAATTTAATATTAAAATTAGAGGAAGGAGAGAGAACCCTTGCCTCCACCATAAAAACTGTGAAGATGAAAACCTGGATTTGAACCATGATTAAAATACACTTGATTCTGAGCAGTTTTTACAAGCATTGCATATTACTTGCACATTGTCACCATATCAACTTTACCATGAAGTCGATTGCCTTGAGGTAAATTTGTGATTTTTGTGATTTTTATTGCTTTTTGATATAAATACTGGTAACATCTCGAACATTTTTAATAACTTGTTTCGAGATTATTTCAAAGAATTATAATAAGAATTACAAATGGACAAAAAAATCACGGAAGATCCTAGCACTAAGGAATTAAATCAGTTCGTTCAAAACATGCTTAAGCAAATGCAAGAAAGATTCGATGAAATGTCCTCGAACATTATCGGAAGGGTGGATGAGATGGGTAACTATCTTTTAATCAAGGAAAGCGTATCGATGATATCTAAAAGTCAATTGGGGAAATCATGAACGATCTAGGAGAGGAAGAAGAGAATTCAGCTGGCAAAAAATGATTGCATTCTTCGAATATTGCCATTTTTTAAACAAGTTGTCTAACAGTTAAATCAAGGATTGAATCTCAAAACTTGACAATATTTATTTTGTAAATTCGATTGAAAATCATGAAAACTATTAGTTCATCAATCATTGTAGAAATCGTATGCGTAATTCTGCTACTTGAACTCATTCTACAGAAGACCACTTGAGATGGATGAAATCTCAGCATTATTATGGAACTGTAGCTCTTAGAGTATGCTTGCTATCCCCTCATTCTCTAGAAATTAGATCCATATATTTTTATCGTCGCTGAATGCATGAATTTGCTGATGAACATTTAAAACAGTAGCCATGCACCTCAGTGCCAATAATTTGATAAAATCGTTTTTATCATCTAAATTTCTGAAGAGACAAAGGATGATTTATTTTTTAATGATAACTTGCGGATCCTATCCGTTTTTAATTATCAAAGCAAAACTGAGTTCAATTACCTCAAAGAAAATGACTCTATTCCGATCACTTTGATATTCAAGCAGCAATATCAGCAATTTGAAAATGTGATACTTTGTTAAAAGCTCTCCTGCTCTTATTCGAACTTCTTTTCTTAGGCAGTTTTATAAAATCTTTTTTACGTTGATCAAACTTTCAATGAGGTGTGAATTTTTAAACAAAGACTTACTTTGCTGACAGCTTAGATAAATATTTAAAATAATTTTTAGATAATCTTCAAAGAATTGTGCCAAAAGAGATTCGCTTAAGCAATATTAACTTTAAATAAATGAAGACAGTAAAGAATACGAGGCTGGAGTTAAATTAACATTATTTGAAAGTATATTATTAGTGATAGTACACACAATTTATTAGTTTTCCTGCAGTTATCTGAGCTATTAGTGATAGTACTCCGTGATTTCAGGGTATGAGAAGATAATATTCAGAATGGACAGATATTCATTATTTGTTATGAGTTTTGTTGACCATGGAATGATGAATTCTCCAATATAGCTCATCTTATTTATGCAAGGCATTATAATTATACAATAGTTCCTTTTCATAAAAAACTTTTTAATAATTGCCAAATAAAAATCTAAACCCATGGAAAGAGCGCCATTCATATCGATCACCTTTCTCTCCATTTTTTTAATTAATTCATCAACAAAAAGGTATATCTTTTTAACTGTATTTCCGTTTACAGAATTTAAATCTTCCTTTGAAAATATGAGTTCAAAATGTTTTGAGATTAGATGTTCTAACAAGATGATGTTTTTGATATTTTTTAAATTTTCAATAAGCATAGTATAGGTTGGAAGGATAAGGTCCATATCGATATTGTAAAAAATATGCTTGTTTTCTTGAACAAAAATAGCGAAGTATCCTTCAACATCATTGGAGGAAATGCATTCTTTTATCTTTTGATTAATTGAAAATTTTTATTATTACATACAGTTGATGTTGAGTATGGCTTAGCGAATATCTGATTTTATTGAATTGATTTGCTTCTAACGCAGATTTTTTCGTATTTGCTGACTCTTTACTTGCATATTAAGACTCCCAATAAATAATAAGTATTAATATTGACTGAATAACAGCTATTGTATTATTTTTGCAAAATATTCTGAGCCTTACAATCAAATATCTATTACGTTTAATTGGTTGATTGTTATTAAATAATCCATGAAAAAAATTATATCAGCAGTCGGAAAACAACTGGTAATTGACACATTTGCCAAGCAATTCTTAGCCGTATAAGTTGGTGCTACGCTGTAAAAGATTTAATTGGGCTTTGTAGAAATCAAATTGCCGAAACATCCTTTGCTATTGCAGCACTATGGATTTTTTCATGGAGGTATCATTTCTTACCTTGCTGATATTTCTGGAGGATTGGCAGGTATTTCTCTTCTCGAGGATCCTACCATGAGTACAATGTCTGTGGAGTTAAAAATGAATTTCCTAAAACCAGGAAAAGGAGACTTTTTAATTGGTAGAGGCAAAGTTATACACTAGGGAGGAAGCCTGATAGTTAACTCTGCTAAAATATTTTCAGACAACGATTTAATCGCATACATGGTCCAAACTACAAAAAAATTGAGTGAGAGGAAAAAATGAGAGGATAAACGATTATTTAATTCAAAGATCATTATCTAATAATAATTTTTATGATAAAATAGTATAAAATATCTTCATTAATATTATTCCTTAAGGTTTCAAAGCATATTTTTGTTGTGTTTTTATTTGAACTATATGATAGATCGATTGCCTTATATTGATCGAAATAATTTTAATAAATTTGAAAGAAGAAAACTCTAAAAGGATGCTCAAATGATTGCATATTCAATATAATTGCGAAAATGTAATTGCAAGATATAGAAATACAATATTTGTTCTTTATAATTTTTTTCTAAAAAATCTTTTTAAAGAGAATTAGATTTAATGATTTGATTAATAAGTTTCGTTTTCGAATAATATTAATTTTCATTGCCTTGACTTTTATTACAACTAAGAGGCACCAAAACTGAAATAGTTCACTATTGAGTCATTTGAAGGGCCTCATCTGTATCTTATTTAGATATTTTGATAATATGATTATCTGTCATAGAGCACAGCGTTAATTCTAATATTTTGAACAAAACTCATAGCAATACATGTATAGTTTGATATAAAGGATGGTTTTATGATTTGTTTGCATTGCGCTTAATATTTTACTTTAATTGAAAAAACATCAATATACCACAACAGCAATATCACTCATTCTCCCTTAAAATGATTATAACTCACTTCAACTGATTTCTCAATGGCAGCCTTCTAATATTTCTAAAAATGGTGTAAAATTGATATTTTGTGGCATTTTTATAGCATAATTTCATGATCTCATCATAAATGAGTTTAAATAGGTTATGCTCAATCTGAAATTGAAAAAATCAATTTTGAAAACTCTTATTTAATACACTATCTTAAGTCCAAAGCATCTAGACTGTCATTTTATCCCAAGAGGGCATCTGTGAGCGTATCAGGGCTATTTTATACCCTCGTAAAAGATTGAGATTTTTTGATGATAAGGGCTAGCGAGGTCTTTTCAGTCAGTTTATAAGTAAAAAAAGAGGAAATGCAATAATAGGATCGATATATTTGTAAAAAATAAAATTCATTTTTTTTAAGGACCTTATTTAAATTTTTGTGAATTGATGTTTTCATTTTTTCATTGTAGATAATTATTATTTCATTTATATTGAAATTCCATGTGCTTTCTCAAAACACTTAAACCCTTAGACCAACTCTCTCATGAGAAGGGAAGGATTAACCATCAGCCAAGTTCTCAAGAATAAAATTATTACAAGGGTGATCATTCCTCATTTTTGAAGAAAGAAGCAAAATTGGAAAGCCCTTTCTTCCTTTCTCACAACGACAAACTTCTCCTAGACATCCTTAATTTGGTCAACTCCAACGGTCTGCAGCTTCAGAAACTTGATCAGGTAACTATTATTAAAATTTAGAAATTGAACTAAAGTTAAGTTCTGATGAATAACTCTTTTAGACAACTTGATGATATGAAGGAGAAGGATTCTGTCCGATCACCTTTTTCCTCTTAATGTTCAGATGTGGAATTTGGAGAATATACTCATGATCAGGAATAGACTCAAGTTGATCCTTTAATCACAAAAATATTTGGAAAGAAGAGATACTAATACAGACTACAAACTCAAGAAAATCTTCCCAACATAATTTTCAAGGAAAGGAACTTCAACATTACCGTCAACTTGTTTGACATAAACAACTAAAAGGTTATGAACTGTACGTTATTTTTTTATTTAGCTAATATTGTTCATCTTTGTTTGGGTGTATGCAATTCCAATGGGGAGTGGATCACTGAGAATCGGGGTGGAGAACCTTTCATGAAAGGAAAAACGGAAGTAGAAATGTACCATGGAGAAGGTTCTTTCCTGAAAGTCTACCCTAGAGATGTGAGTCGGAGCTACTTAGAAGGAAAGGTGAACTTTATTATCTACTCTAAACCTTCAATGCTGAAATTTTCAAGCAATGTTTCATCTTTGGAGTCTGTGGTAAACAGCAGTTTGATTGAACCAATGCTCATCAAGAATATTTCGATTAAGGCCAAAAAAACCGATTGATACGCACATGGGATCATATTTACAGATTTTTATTTTTAAAGATAAATATTTTAAAATATGGAAACAAACTATTTTAACAGCTAAATCAGCTTGGACTTATCAAAGGTTGTTATTATAGACAGAGTGATGAAGATTAAAGCATAGAATCATACCTTTTAGTTAAAATATTAATGTGCCTGAAAATAATTTTCTATGCTATCTTTAAGAAATTTTTAAATTCCCGGTGAACGAGAATAAAATATTAAAATACTAATGCTACTTTAAAACAAATTTAATTCTTTGAAATTCTTAATGGGTAGAGATCTTCAAGAATTTTAGCTTTTATTAATAAAATTTATTCAAAATTATTACATTATAAAATTATTGTGTTGGGTATATCCTTGAAACTTAATATAAATCATTTCATAAAAACAAGCTGCAGATAATCATCTCTAAGCTTATTTCTTTCGGGAGAAGGGCAAACCTATATTTTCCGATAAAGCATTCTCTCTTTTAATTTTTTTTACATTTCTTCTCTTTATCTTTTAATTTTGTTGTCAATACTGATTAATTAAGCGGCATGCTCGTTCTATTTATTGGATAGAACATCAGCATTTGCCCTATTTTCAATTTATTTATATCTTTCTTTGATATTTTAACTGATGAGCTTTTGATTAAGAATTGTCTACATAAGTTTATTATCCGTTTACTCATCAGCAAATAATTTTTTTCGCAGTTAATTTTTACCAGTTACCAGTTATTTTTCCCCTGATTGTTTATACTTTCTGTCAGTTCTATTCTTTTTACCTATAGAATTTGCCTCCCTAGTGGTAGTTTGTTTGAAAGGTTCATTATCTTTTAATTTATTAATTTTGAACTCACAAGTCTTGGCTAATTCAACCAAATCTCCCAATAGTTATCTTTTCACTCGATTAATTAACTCCTCGCTGATTAGCACACATTTATAGAATTTTTATTCCCATGTTATCTTTTAATTCGCCAATTTATTGGCACTAGATTTTGCCAAAGACATTCTTCGCTCCATCTTTTTAACTTTTTTACTCATGATATCGGCTTCGCCCTAAAATGTTTCTGCTTTAACTGTCCATAGTCCTGAAATTTATTATAACTATAGGACCCTCTATTGTAAATCTACTCTTTTTTATTTTTCCCTTTTCAATTTTCCTTTTAATTCAACAATCTAGTTCTCTAATTATTTGATTTGTTTGACGTAGTGCTATTTTTCAAAATTATCCTTTGACCATTTTTGATTAAATATTTCTTAATCGTATTTGATTTCTGCCCTCCTCACTTAATTTTGCAATTTCAGCATATTTTCTTTGGATTTGCATAATTCACCTTAAATTTCAGTTAAATATTTCTCATCACTTTTTGCCTTTAGTTCTTGTTTGTTCACTTTTTACTCAAGAGAAATCTTATCTTCAATTGATATCTCAATTAATCTTTTCTTTTCTTCCTCTAATCTTTCAGTTTTTACTTTAAGCTCAACTAGATTTCCCTTCAAAAATATAATTTGCCCTTCCAACTATGATTTGTCAGATAGTGCCTCTTTCGTTAACGCTATTTTTTTAACTAAATCTTCGTTAATATGCTGAATCTGACTATTCTTGTCTTTGAGTTGATGGTTAATGGCAATTAAATTGTTTTCTGACTAGTGAAGCTGTTTGACTTAAATTTGAAGTGAGCCCATCTCCTCTCTCAAATTCTGATTTTCCTTAATTGAAACCTTCAGTTTTTACCTTAATTCCCGAAATGATTTAATTATCTTTTAGTTACTCTCGAAATCCAAATCGCTGCCTAAGCTAGTGGTTGAACTTTTCGAATGACCAGAATTGAAATCATCTGGTTTTTTGCGCAAATTGCTGAAATCAGTCAAGCCATTCATCATTTTATCTTAGTTCATTTTAATACTATATTTATTCAACGTTATTATTCGTGTATCAAAAAAATCAATTTAATAGGGGAAAAACCATCCTTTTGTATTTATAACATAAGACCACTTGATAATCTATTAGGCAAATTTCTCACATAATACTCCTTCATTATTTTTATTTCGGGAAGATTTAACTTATAAAAAAATAAGGTGCATGATTAAATTTTAGTTGCTGGAGTCGAATCGACTAATCTTTTGGCTTTTTATACTAATATAATGTTCAACACCATATTATTAATTTATTTAATAATAAAATAACGATGATAAGTAATCTGTCAAGAAGAGATTTGCCTGCAAAATAAACTATAAAAAATGATAATACGAACTATAAAGAACTCTATCTCTAGTGCAAAAAAAACGTAGCTATTTTCATGAAGCATGTTGACGGCTAACTGACTGCTATCTTAAAAAATCATGAATAGGAAAAGAAGAAATTGAAAGCTGAAATTGAAAAGTTAAAAAATCAATTAAAACAACAAAATGATACTTCCATTGTCTATGCAAAAACTCTTAGTTTGAGCAAAAGAAACATCTCATAAGGTAAAATAAATACTCAATCATCTGTATCTCGGTAAATTATTGATGAAAGCTTAGGAGAGTTTAGTCATCTTAATTTAAAAACAATTTACTCAGAGCGGAAAAACGAGTCAGAATTAACTTGTTCCGAACAGAAGGCTAAATCCAAGTTAATGAAATAATCTGAAAAAGAAAATCTTATATTGCCTGATAACATTAATGAGGATGATCTTTAAATGGACATGAAAATGATGAATTCTTCAAGACGAGACAAAAGATTGCGAGAGAGAAAACCAATCTAAAGGGTGGAAAAAGTGGATAACATTAAAGACTTTCTGAAAGATATTAGAGGTAAACTCAATACCGAAAGACCAGCTTCACAGCCAAAGGAAAAAGAGGTTCCTACTATAAACATCATCACGCCAGGAATGTTTACTTCTAGAGGCACAAAGTGATAGATTAATATTATAGAATCATATTTGAATGTAAAAAGTAGAATAAAATCATTACTCTATGGAACTGACTCGGGATGAGTTAATCTTGATGATTTATTGATAGACCTATTCCTCGATACTTTTTTTAATATTTAACTCTTGATTGAGTTCAGTCATCTCTTGTCTTAATATTGATATTACTGTTTTATATTTGTATGATTATTATTCTATTTTTCCTTCATAGAATATCTTTAAATCTTTAATTTTAGAATCTAATATTTTTTAAATATCATTGCTTTCAAACATTTTATTGTTAATTAGCTCCTTCATTGTCATATTTTCTCTTTATAAATTATAAATTAATGCTTCTTTATTTTAAATTTATTCTTAGTATTATTTTTTAAATTGTCGAAGCTATTAAAAGACATTTTAATATCTAAGAGTCATCTTGGAAAGATTGTTTTCGACTAATTGATGTTAATTTAGTTCATTCTCACCTTCAGCAATTTCATATTGTGTTGAGAATTATATTGTATTTTTGCTGGATAACTGATAGTTTTATCTGAACTGCTCAGATAAGATGGCTATTTATTCTTTTAATTATAATATTTCTTTTTGCAAATCATCTTTTTAATAATTTGTCAATGATAATTTTTATAACATTTAATGAGATTACTTCAATATTTTTTATCGCTCTTTCAGAATTTCAGAATTTTTAGCTCTGAGACTTAAAATATCTTGGCGATATTGTTGTATTTTTAATTATTTTTATGTGATAATTTCGTTGAATTTAGACAACTGTCCTTTGAACTGATTAACCAAAATGTTAACTTCTGCATTTTTCGTTTATCTTTTATTAGTGCTGACAATATAATTCTAAAATCTACCTTGTTATTGTTTTACTAAATCCTAAAGTTATTTTTTTGTATTTGTAACAGTTTAATTTTCTATCTTTAACTTCAAGATTGTTTCTTGAAGCCTAAGTTGTTATTAATTTAAAGCATTAATATTTAGTTATTGTTTTTCTATCATCTCAATATTTTTTTTAATTTATGTATTTGCATTTTAAGCTATTTTTTTTATTTCTTTTTGATAATATTCATTCTTTTAAATTAATGCAAGATTTATATTTTGTATCTCATAAGTCAATTCCTAATTCTTCTTCTCAAGTTCCTAAATTTCGATTAAGAACTGTTCCCTAGTTCTTTATAGGTCTTCTTCTAAACAATTTTTAATTTTTAATTCTTCCAACAATCTCATTCTGGTTTATTGAATTTAGTTATATTTTTGAATATCAATCTATTAATACTAGTGTTCTCTTTTGTTTCGCTATTACTAATAATTTTTAATTTTAATTTTACATTTTTCCAATTCACTGATTAAATCTCTACATTCTTTTTATTTGGATTTTATATTATTTTCATATTCCATTTACATGTCTGTAATTTTATTTATTAAAGATTCCTTACTCATCCGTAAGCTGATATCTTGATCTGCAATAATTTTATTAAGATTATTTATGTCCAGCTCATATCCTGTTAAAGCCTGAACTATTCTATTGTTTTATTTCTTTAGATCTTAAGCCTACTCTTTTATTTAATCCAAGTATTCAATAAGATTTTATTTTTATTTTTTTACTTTTACCATTTTGCCTGAAATTTAAATTAATGTCTTTGTGAGTTAGCATATTTCATTATCTTTAATATTGAGTTTCGATTAGTATTGGGTAATTAAGTTAGATTGCAATATCTTTTATTATTAAATTTCTTCAATCTTTTCCTTTTCTTTGGAGTTTATTTGAATTTTTAAAGATTCAACTTCATCCTGAATTATCTATTTTTATCTTTGCTAATTAATGATTATCTTTTTGAACTCAAATTAATTTTCTTTCATTTGATCTTGTAATTTTTTGTAAAGCATTTCTGTATGGACTAAGTTTCGATATCTAAAGGGAAAATTTTCCAAAAGCTTAGCTTTTTTTTTCTGTTCTGCTTCCTTTTCCAAAGAAAGATTTAATTCTTTTAGAAGAGGATCTGTCAATATCACCTACAATAGATTACACTCTCGATTATTGTTAATTTCGTCCTCAATGACTGATATAAGAGGGTCAGGCCGTCCACTTTTTAGTTATTCCCGAGAATTAAAATGTTGATGATTTTTCCTGCTCTAAGTAAGAGGAATTTTGGAGATGGATTTGTTCTCTTTATCCATTTTTAGTGAGATTTTTTATTATAACTGAATTATTAATTTAATTATCTTTTAGACTAAACTGAATAAATTGTAATGAATAAAACAAGATATTGCCCATAATACTTGTACTTTTTTCTTTTATTGATTTTTTTTTAGATAAATAAATTCCATAAAAATTATCAACAAAATCAGTATTAAAAGAAAATAGAATATTTAATAGAAATAAATTTATGGTGGATTGATAAATTATCATTAATTATTAAGGATATCAAAATAGATATCAATCCCGATTCGGTTGGAGATAATTATCAAAAGAATTTACCTGATAAGGCATCGGAATTGGCATAAAAACAGTTGTTAATCCATTATTTTGAAAATTCCAACTATTCCATACTGATAGATTCGAATAATTTCCAGCATAAGGACTGTTACAAACAGGAAATGAACTCAAAGAAACTAATGGAGCAACTCTATATGGTTCATTTAAATGTAAATCCTTGTCTAATTGCCTTCTATGAGAATTTTCTTCCAAATTGCTTTTTGGTTAATTTGCACTAATTTATTAGGCATCCTCTTAATCTTCTTTGTTGACCTTTTTTTTGGCAATAATGCTCAAAAATCTGAATGATTTAAAATTTACTTTTGTTTGTTTTCCAAATTAGGATGTGTAAAACACTCCACTTCACTGTTTTTTATCTTTTTAAAGCCATAAAGATTGAGTTGTCGGATGAAACTGCTAAACTTACCGTGCCTAAAGAAATGAGGCAGTATTTCTTGTTAAAGTTGTGTTTTATCGAATATGATAATTTTCGCTTTTGGTTAATCATACTTAATGATCGCTTCATAACTCTTGTTCTAAGTCACAGTTTGTATTACCTTGAGAATGGAATGAAATTTACTGATGAAACTGCTGGGTTTGGCCTCTAAGTTCATGGAATAAATATAATTATAATATCTTTGATTTCTCAATAAATTAAAAATAATGATGAAACAATAAAAATAACTGACATACTTCTTAATTGAATCATTTTCAATAATGGGAATAAATTTGAAATATAAACAATTAAGCTAACTAAAAATAATAAAATATTCTATTCTTAAGATTTGTTTGAGATTTTTAGATTTTCTTTCTATGAAATTAAATATAAAAATTAAAAGAATATTTTAAGAATATTATACGCTTTAGTTATTCTAAAAATGTTGCAAAATATCTTGTATTTATTTTTTGAGTTTTAACCAAAATTCTCTTTTCTAAAGCAAATATTTACAAATAAAATTACCTTTTTTCGTCCTATATGGATAATAAGAAATTGCCCTTTACTTTTTATATTTACTACAGATAACAATTTAAAAGGATTCATATTGGGGATCACTAAAATAACTTCAAATTTATTCTTGGCCTAGTAGACGAAAGTTTCTTTATTGATTTGCTTAATTGTATCCACTTTAGCAATGAAAATACTCATTAACTCGATACTTGAACATATTTCCTATTTTTGTCATCAATGTTTCTATCCTTGAAGAATTTTTAAAAAAATAATCAATTCGATGATAAATATGTTGAATAAAAATAATTTGATAAAATCAAACAATCTTTTGTTCTTGACCATAGTTAATAAAAAAAGAAAACTGAATAATTTTCCGTTCATATGAAATTATTTTAATGAAGATTTCAAATAAAATAAAATATTTTATCGATCAGTAGTAGTAAAAATTATAATTTTCCAATATTATTAGAATTGTCAGTCACCTGAATAACTAAATTTTACTTATATAAGCATTATTACTTATTATCTAATAATTTAAGAGTTATCGCAAATGTAAAAGGATACCACTTTTTTCAAGTTCAAAGGAAAGAAAAGAATTAATGGCCCATAGATTGATTATGATTTACTACAAAAGCAACTCACTCCGATCGCTCGAAGTATTTCTTATCGAGCAGTATTATTTATACATAAACTATTTTCCAATCTTCTTAAGGGAAATGAAATATAGGAGGTATTTTCGAATTGGAGTTATTCTATAAAATATCCCATAACAAGTCCTATTTGTTCGAAAGTAATGAATTAAAAATAAAACAGCATTTCATATAGATGCTATGACTGTATATAAAGCTATAGTTCCTGTATTTGCTAAGAATGTTTTGCAAAAGGAGATCATCAAGGACACAATTATGTCCAGTATGGAGCAGTAAATGGATGTTGTGACTGTGGAAATTAATAAGCTTGGAATCCAAAATCATTTTGTCCTGTTCATATAAAAGGAGGTTAGTTAAAGGAAGAGATCTAGCCTAAGACGAGAAAATAGTTTATCTAAGAATATACTTTGGCATTTTATATTTTCTTCACATTGAATCAATTCAATAATATATAAAATACACTCAAGGAGTCATATGGAACGAAGTTAATCTCTTCTATAGCTCAAAATATTCATCAGAATTATCAAATGAAGGTATTAGGATATGAACTTTTATAAGTGACCTTTTCTAATAAATATCCACCCCTCAACGAAAATAATTAACTCACGATATTGCAAAAAATATTTAGAGGTTCATAGATTAGTAATATGGAATAATTGTCTCAATTGCTTTTTTAGATATTTCCTGTTTAGTAGTCACGAACTAAAGTCATTAAAGAATATTTTCGAAAGACCAGAGATATGGAATTAACTTCTCTGCACCCACTATCAAATATTAATTTTCAATATATGACCTGTGCCAAAATAATTTCAAAATTAATTAAAAATAAAGAACTATAGCCACTTTCTCTGGACAGAGAGAAGTGCCCTCAAAATATTGAAGGTTTATCTTTTATATTTTGCCAATATTATTGGGACTTAGACTATATACATATGATGAAATCAGCTAAGTAATATCACACTATGCATCTACAAATGGTAAACGTAGCGCAGATGGCTTTCTATAGATAGTATGGTCGTATAAAATATTCTTAAAATTCAGGCAATTTAAATCTGGATGAAATTTATCTTAAATCGCTTGGTCATATGGTCAAAAATGTAATAAATTAAAAATAAATACTTTTAAAATGCATTAAAGAATTATTTTAATATATTGCGAATGAAGATATCAATACATTTTCACAAGCCCAAGAAAGAGCCTTGGCTATGTTTACACTTGCATTTTTTGATGGAGATATTTCTCAACTTTTTTAAAAATAAATTAGTAGGAAATTTGTATAAAACCTTTAAATCAGCAAATAAACATTTGCAAAGCTGCTTAAAGATCTTATAAAAACTAGTCTAAAATCATGTTCATTGTATGGTATACCCTCTACTTCAAAAAATTAAAAATATACTAGATTTTTCCTAAAAAATAATCCTTAAAATAATGTTAACTATTTTTTAGATTTAATTTATCATAAGATTTTGATGATGATCAGCATTGAATATTTTGAATACGATAAAGTCATTTATGAAATGTTCATAGAGCTCGACAAGTTAAATAAAGAGAGAACAGATTAAAATATTTCTTGCATAATAAATGAAGGATTGTCAGAAATAGACAGAGTATTAAGTTTATATTAAATTAATATGGAGAGCTCTTAAGTGATAAAAAAAGCTGTAAAATTTTTAAATACTCTTACAATGGTAAATTTAGATGAGATTGTTATATCGAACTTACTTAAAATCAATCAAAAATAAAGGATTTATGATTTCTACACTCGTTTACTCTCAAGCTTTAAGCAGCTGAGTATTAAATAATTTAAAACTCTTGCAATATCCATAATAAATAATGAATAAATTTTTTAATAATTTATCAAAGACAGAACAATGATCTCTAAAGGAAAGCTTATCAGCAAAACATAATCAAAGCCTCTTTAAACATACTCTTACAATTATCTTTTTGAAAGCTATGATAAAAAAATATAAGAAACAGAAGTGTGTTTGATTAATCAAGCAGAAGAGAGAGGGAAATATTCCACCATCAATATCTTTAACAACAATACAATTGCCTTACTAAGATAGATATGTATGAATAATCTAGAACAATTGTCTTTGGCGTCATAATTCGCAAACATATCCAATAACTTATTTTCTGAATTATCACTGGAGTTATTTAAAATTTACTTGTATAATCGGGAATAATCGTTAAAATGGTATTTTCACAGCCTCATGAATCAGAATATACGAAAAGTTATTTCTGCTGATCTAATTAAGCAAATTGTTATTGTAGAGAAGGAAAAGTAGTATTAGACAGAAACAGAAAAAATAAAAAACGAAAAAGTAACCAGTGATAAAAAAAAGAGATAGAAGATGCTCAACATGCGTCGAGAAAAGGCTGAAATGATGCGTAAAAAACAATAAAACTTTTTGATGAACATAGAAAATAAAATGGACGAATAAAATTAGACAGAACTTTCAAATTGCATTTATTGTAAACAAACTAAATAGTAATAGCTAAACTACATATCATATGTCAATTTTACAGGCTTAATAGAAAAGGGCATCCTCAAAAATAATATTTATCCTCATAGCCATCTTTTCTTTACCACCTGCGGACATAAGATACATCAAAGCTGTTATCGATCTGTATCTGAGAACAGCCCCTCTAAATTTTGTTTCCTTTGCAAGAGAGAAACCAATATACTTGTTCCATAATTATCTTTACTGAATAATATAGGCTTACTGTAAAAATAGCAAATAATAAAAGAATTTTTAAGTAATATCGTTCCTATTCTCATCGGAGATTTAGGAGAATAAAATATGTAGACATATATTAATTTAATCAGCTAAATCTCATCATACTAAGATACCTTTATGTATTTTGTATATGGATTTGTGAGAGAGTTAGTTTATACTGGTTTACAAAATTACAAATATTTCTATAAATCACAATTTCATCTTTATTATTAGATTTTCCAGATGATTACGTGCATACCAAAAACTATTTTAGAGTAAGCCTTCTCAAAGATAAATCATCTGTATCACTAGAATATAATTTACTTAGAAAGCAAACTTAATTCTCTAGAGAGATACATTATGGTTCTACTGGAAACTTCACTTGTAATGAAAATTGATGATACTAACCATAAATTTTTAGCCAATTTAAGTCAACAATAAATTCAAGAAGCACATAAAATTGTCAGCTTATTTATTGCAGAAAAGCCTTCTTCAGAGTTAAATTCTATTTTAAATCTCAACATGATTTCACCAATTAACTTATTTATTGCCATACCCTAGCATTTGAATGAACTTCATAAAAAAATGGGGCAGTGTCTTTTATGTCCTAATATCACAAACCAAATTTACATGTGCATGCTATGTGGATGGAGTGCCTGCATAAAATGCAAAGGAACTTTGTTTAAGCATAGCAATACTGATCACATTGGTGGATCAATTTTTATTGCTTGCTTCAATGGTGGAATCAAATTTTTCTATAGCGATACTGTCTTTGAAGATGATTCAATTTATTAAAATTATTTGGGGACTTCATATATGCAGGCCACATCTATTGAGGAATTATCTAAACCATAAAAATTTAAACTCAACCATTAAAAACTAGAAGAGATATACAAAACAGTTTTAATGTACGGAATTCACCAAAAAGTATTTGATAATAAGTGATAATGTATTCAATTATTATAAGATATCTTTATTTTAATAAAAAAAAGTAAGGGCTACATTCATGACTGATGCGACTTCAATGAAAATA